>Snoopy_p1__coassemble_192_pt1 | contig 56091 bp, 53 predicted proteins | sample Snoopy_p1__metabat2_high_PE_024 | metagenome-assembled genome bin Snoopy_p1
GACGCATCCCGAAGAATCATGAAGAAAACGTGAAATCTTTCCCAACAATGAAGTCCTTGGACAAATAAAGCCCGTAAAATCAAGGGTTTGCGGATCTGAACGTTTGTTTTGACATCAATTTGACATCAATTTTATCTATTTTGGTGGATTTATATGGACCAAAATGGTTGTTTTTCAAAAGTTAGATTAATATTTGGAAAAGATATTTTATCCATATTTAAGAACCGTTTCTAGAGTTTAGAAGCGGTTCTTTTTTGTGTGCGCTTTGCGGCGCACGTCGCTAATGGGTGAAAGTGGTGTGTTCTGCAAGCTGTTATCAACTTGCCAGTGAAAGTCTGGTCAAGGTAATCGTCAGTGAGACTTGTAGCAAGTCTCCAATGCTTTTTGGAGATATTTTTCTGCCAGACGCAAGAGAAGATAGGGACGAACAGATTCGGCAAAACCGAAGAAGATGTGAAAGAAGCAGAAAAGAATGTATCATAAAAATAGTTGATAAAACAAAAGACTGGAGGTACAATTATATTGTAAAGATAAAATTCTGATAAAATAATGATAAGGAGGTTGCTATGATACAGATAAGACCAGTTTCAGACTTAAGAAATAAATTTCCGGAAATAGAAAAAGCAGTTGGAGGAGGAGATCCTGTTTATTTAACAAAAAATGGTTATGGAGCAATGGTCGTTTTAAGTTTAGATGCTTATTCAAGACTTACGGATGGTGTAGAAGCTGCATTGGATGAGGCCGATCAATTTGCGTTGGAGAATGAAAAGAGATATACTCATGAAGAAGTCTTTGTAAATCTGCGGAGGAAAATAGATGGCTGATACAGATTATAAGTTAAGATATTTGCCTTTATTTTATCGGGATTTGGAAGAAAAAATAGTGTATATATCAGAAATGTTACAAAATCCTCAGGCAGCAAAAGATCTGCTGGATGATGTTGAAAGGGTGATATTAGAAAGATTGCCAAATGCAGAGTCTTTTGAACCTTACTATTCAGCAAAGGAGAGGAGATATAAATACTACAGAATATATGTTAAAAATTACATTGTTTATTATGTTGTAATAGACGATAAAGAATCTGATAAGATTATGGAAGTTAGAAGATTTCTGTATAATAAACAGAACCAGAAAGAGTTAGTCTAAAAACTCTGAGGTATGAAGAAGAACTTCGGCAGATATGGATTGTGCAGTAAGTAACTTTAAGGGGCTGTCGGGAAATTTAAATTATCTAATAATTTTATCTTTCAAAGACTGGAAAAGCGCTTTATAATGAAGCTACAAAACTTTGGTGCAACGGGCCTTCTTATATTGCGGATATGTACAAGGAAGAACTTGCTTCCCGGAAGTTCTAGATATTTCAAAAACTAAAGTGATTCACCAAATCATCACTTTACCTCAAAAAAGTACTTGACAAATCCAAAGTAGGACATTACAATAAGACACATCAAAAGCAAAACCGATGAGAAAGAAGAGTAGGTTTTAAAAGAGATCGCAGAGAGCAGCAGGTGGTGGGATTGCTGTATGGATTTTAATTCTGAATGGACTTTCGAGGGCGGCCCGAAATGAGAAGAGTAGGCGCCGTCGGGAACCGAACCCGTTATCAATCAGGAGCGTATGTCAGTACGTGAGAAAGTGGACATTTGTCAATTTGAGTGGTACCGCGATAGTAAATTTGTATTTATTACCGTCTCAAGCATATAGCTTGAGGCGGTTTTTTTGTACGATTACTGTAAAGTATTAGCTTGTATCCACATGATCGGCTCCTTTGCTTTTGGAATATAGTATAAAAAAAGGAGAATCAAATTATGAAGAAAAGAGTATTTGCAGTTATTTTAGGAAGTGTAATGGCAGTGAGCCTGATGGCATGTGGAACAAAGGAAAAAGAGGCAGAAGACGGTACAAAAATATATACGGTGGGAATTTCTCAGTTTGCGGAGCATGGTTCCCTGGATAATTGCCGGGAAGGGTTTATCGAAGGACTCAAAGAAGCCGGATTTGAAGAAGGAAAGAACCTGGAAATCAAAGAAGAGAATGCAGCAGCTGATCAGGGAACAGCAAAACAAATCAGTGATGGATTTGTTTCAGATGATGTAGATCTGATCTGTGGAATTGCAACTCCGAGTGCACAGTCCGCTTATAATTCTGCAATGAATACAGAAATTCCGGTAATCTATACTGCAGTCACAGATCCGAAAGCAGCAAAGCTTGCCAATGAGGATGGAACCCCGGTGGGAGGGGTCACAGGCACCAGTGATGAACTTCCGATCAAAGAGCAGTTGGAAATGATCCGTAAGATGCTTCCGGATGCAGAAAAGATTGGAATTCTTTACACAACAAGCGAGGTCAATTCCGTATCAGCAATCGAAACATATGAAGAACTGGCAGGAGATTACGGATTTGAGATCGTAAAAAAAGGAGTGACACAGACTGCAGATATTTCTCTGGCAACAGAAGAAATCTTAACAGAGGTGGATTGTCTGACGAATCTGACAGATAACACAGTTGTGAATTCTCTGGCAACGATTTTGGATAAAGCAAATGAAAAGAAAATCCCGGTATTCGGAAGCGAGATCGAACAGGTGAGATTGGGATGTCTGGCAGCAGAAGGTCTGGATTATGTGGCGCTTGGGAAACAGACCGGAAAGATGGCAGCAGAGATTTTAAAAGGAGAGAAGAAGGCGTCTGAGATGAACTATGAGACGATTTCTGAACCTGGACTTTATATCAATACAAAAACAGCAGAGGATCTGGGAGTGACAGTGGATGAGATACTTCTTGAAAGTGCAGCAGAGACATATGACAGCATTTCAAAGTAAGAATTAGAAACGGAGAGGCATTGAGATGAATATTTTTGTAACGATTTTGGAACAGGGACTGATTTATGGAATCCTTGCTCTTGGAGTTTATATCACATATAAAATTCTGGATTTTCCAGATCTGACAGTGGATGGAAGTTTTCCTCTGGGTGCAGCTGTTACAGCGACAATGATCACTCATGGAGTGAATCCGTACCTGACCATACCAGTATCATTTTTGGCAGGGGCAGTAGCGGGAGTTTGTACAGGACTGATCCATGTCAAGGGAAAAGTCAGAGATCTCCTTTCGGGTATCATTATGATGACGGCACTTTGGACGATCAACCTTAGAATTGCAGGCAAAGCGAATGTTCCGATTTTCGGTGAAGAGAATATTTTTGATAATCAGACGATGAATGGAATTTTTGCAGGCGCAGCAGCAAAATACAAAGTTTTGGTCGTAGTACTTGTTCTTGCAGTGATCGTAAAGGTGATTTTGGATCTGTATCTTCAGACAAAATCAGGATTCCTTCTGCGGGCAGTAGGTGACAATGCCAATCTTGTGGCTTCTCTTGCAAAGGATCAGGGGAACGTAAAGATTTTAGGTCTTGCAATTGCCAACGGAATGGTTGCGATGGCAGGGGGAATTTTCTGTCAGGAGCAGCGTGTGTTTGAGATTTCCAGTGGTACAGGGGCAATCGTGATTGGATTGGCAAGTGTGATCATTGGAACGAGCCTGTTTAAGAATCTGACATTTTTAAGAGCAACAACTGCAGTTTTGATTGGTTCTGTTGTTTATAAAGCCTGCGTGGCAATTGCTCTGAAGTTTTTTGAACCACAGGATATGAAACTGATCACAGCAGTATTATTCCTGTCGATTTTACTCGTTGGAACGGAACGGAAAAAGAAGGTGAAGACAAATGCTTGAGTTAAAACATATTCATAAATATTACAATCCCGGAACAGTTAACGAAATGTGCCTGTTTGAAGATTTCAATCTGTCTGTAAAACAAGGAGACTTTGTGTCTGTGGTAGGCAGCAACGGATCCGGAAAGACTTCCATGCTCAATATCCTGTGCGGAAGCATTCCGGTAGAAGCAGGGCAGATTCTGATGCATGGGGAAGACATTTCCCGTATGAAAGAGTATAAGAGAAACCGAAGGATCGGAAGAGTGTATCAGAATCCGGCGCTTGGTACCTGTCCATCGATGACGATTCTGGAAAACATGTCTCTGGCCGATCATAAAGGTAATTTTTACGGATTGGGAAAAGGCATCAATAAAAACAGAAAGTCTCATTATCAGGAGTTGTTAAGCCAGTTGAACCTGGGACTGGAAAATAAGCTGAATGTGAAAGTCGGTTCTCTCTCTGGGGGACAGCGTCAGGCGATGGCACTTCTGATGTCAACCATGACTCCGATTGATTTTCTGATCTTGGATGAACACACAGCAGCGTTGGATCCAAAGACGGCAGATCTGATCATGGAGCTGACGGATCAGATCGTGAAACAGAAAAACCTGACAACAATCATGGTGACGCATAATCTTCGCTATGCTGTAGAATATGGAAATCGTCTTCTGATGATGCATCAGGGGGAGGCAGTCATGGATCTGTCAGCCAAAGAAAAAGAAGCGTTGAACGTAGAAGATATTCTGGAAAAATTCAATGCCATCAGCATTGAATGTGGAAATTAATGAGAGGAAGGCATCTGTCTGAAAGCAGGCAGATGCCTTTTATAATCTGGTAAAAGAGCTGGCATCCATGGAAAAATTCTTGACAATAAAAAATCTCCTCCGTATAATGATTAAAAGTTAGGAAGCTAACTATATAAAATAAAGGGGATGGGATTATGCAGGATATAGAGGATAAGACCAGTTATATGCATACTGGACGGATGATCCATATTCTTTCACATCAGATGAAGCGCAGAAATGCATCTGCAGCAGTTCAGGATGATGAACTGACAGCGATGCAGAAGCATGTATTGAATTTTATTCTGTTAGAGACGTTGCATCGAGAGTTGTATCAGAAAGATATTGAAGAAGAATTTCAGATTCGAAAATCTACAGCTACAGGAATTCTGCAGCTGATGGAGAAGAATGGATTTATCTGCAGAGAATGCACCAAACAGGATGCACGGTTGAAGCGGATCGTGCCGACGAAGAAAGCGGAGGCGCTCAGACCGAAGATATTAGGTCATATACAAGATACGGAAAAGCGGCTGGTAGAAGGCGTATCGGAAGAAGAGATGCAAATATGCAGAAAAGTATTGGTACAGATGATCCGAAATCTTGCAGAAAACAAAGCAGAAAAAAAGGAGGAAGACGAGAACGATGAATAAGACACTTTTAAAATCAGTCCGGGAATATAAAAAACAGTCGATCCTGGCTCCATTTTTCGTAATCCTGGAAGTTTTGATGGAAGTTCTGATTCCGATGGAGATGGCAAAGATCATTGATGTTGGAATTGCAAAGGGAAATTTAAGTTATATCGTACAGCGGGGAGTTATTCTGGTGATCATGGCAATGATCGCGCTGTATTTCGGAGTTGTGGCAGGGAAAATGGCAGCCGTTGCCAGTGCCGGATATGCAAAGAATCTCCGACATGATATTTTTTATAAAGTACAGGAATTTTCATTTAAAAATATTGATCGGTTTTCCACATCCGGTCTTGTCACACGTATGACAACGGATATTACCAATGTACAGATGGCGTATATGATGAGCATCCGTCTTCTGGCGAGAGCACCGATCATGATCGTATTATCATGGGTCATGACACTTCTGATCAACAAAAAGATTGCCCTGTTATTTCTGATTATTATTCCATTGCTTGGGGGAACGCTGATCTTTATTGCAAAGAAAGCACATCCTCATTTTATCAAAGTATTTGACGAATATGATATTTTGAATAATTCCGTGCAGGAAAATGTCAATGCAGCCCGTGTGGTCAAGGCATTTGTACGGGAGGATCATGAGATTGAAAAATTCCATGGGATTTCCAAATATGTATATACTCTGTTTACAAAAGCAGAGAAAATCGTGGCATGGAACTCACCGGTTATGCAGTTTACCGTTTATACCGTGATGCTTTTCATGGTAGCCATCGGTGGAAGAGGAATCGTGTTTGGTACGATGGCAACCGGAGAGTTGACCAGTGTGATTGTATACGCATTCCAGATCATGATGTCATTGATGATGGTGACGTTTGTATTTGTTATGATCATGATCGCAGAAGCATCGACAGACCGTATTACAGAAGTGTTGAAGGAAGTACCGGAGATGCAGGATCAGGAGAATGCGGTCACTGAAGTGCCAAATGGAGACATCCGGTTTGAGCACGTAGATTTCAGTTATGCAGGAGAAGGCGGCAATCTGTCTCTGAAAGATGTCAATCTTCATATAAAATCCGGTCAGACGATTGGTATCATCGGCGGTACCGGAAGTGCAAAATCTACCCTGGTGCAGTTGATTCCAAGGCTGTATGACGTGACCAAGGGAAGTGTGAAAGTCGGTGGAATTGATGTTAGAGAATATCATCTGGAAGTGCTGCGCGATCAGGTATCTATGGTCCTGCAGAAGAACGTACTGTTTACTGGGACCATTTATGAGAATATCCGCTGGGGAGATGAGAATGCCAGTGAGGAAGAAGTGGAGAGGGTCTGTAAACTGGCACAGGCAGATGGATTTGTCAAAGAATTTCCGGCAGGTTATGAGACGAAGATCGTACAGGGTGGAAACAATGTTTCCGGAGGACAGAAACAGCGTCTTTGTATTGCCCGTGCACTTTTGAAAAAGCCGAAGATATTGATTCTGGATGATTCCACCAGTGCAGTAGACACGAAGACAGACGCTCTGATCAGAAAAGCATTCCGTGAAGAAATCCCGGATACGACCAAGATCATCATCGCACAGAGAGTATCCTCGATCGAAGATGCAGACCAGATCATTGTGCTGGATGAAGGAAAGATCATGGGAGTCGGAACATCGGAAGAATTGCTTGCGACAAATGAGATTTACAGAGAAGTTTATGAATCACAGATAAGGGGAGGTGAGGATGATGAATAAGAAGCCAAAAGTTTCCAAAGAAAACATACAGACGGCAAAGCGTCTTTTGAAATATGTGACGGGAACGTATAAGATCCGGTTTGTCATCGTATTTATCTGTATTTTGTTAAGTTCGGTGGCGTCGATCTCCGTATCTATGTCGCTGAAGTTTTTGATCGATGATTTTATCACCCCTCTGATCGGCCAGCAATCACCGGATTTTGCAAATCTGTATCGGGCACTTGCCGTGCTTGGCTCTATCTTTTTGATGGGAGTGATCTCGACTTTTACGTATACAAGACTGATGGTTTATATCGGGCAGGGTGTTCTGAAAAAGGTCCGAGACGATATGTTTGAACATATGCAGACACTTCCGATCCGTTATTTTGACCAGAATACAAATGGTTCGATCATGAGTCTTTACACCAATGATACGGATACATTAAGACAGATGATCAGCCAGTCGATCCCGCAGGCATTGATGTCCTTCTTTACGATCATTGTGACATTTGTTTCCATGGTGATCTTAAGTCCGCTGCTTACGATTCTGGCAGTTATAATGATCGGAGTTATGATGCTCGTGACGAAAAAAATCGGCGGAAACAGTGGAAAATATTTTGTGCGTCAACAGAAATCACTGGCAGATGTGACTGGGTTTGTGGAAGAGCGTATGAATGGACAGAGAGTAGTCAAGGTCTTCAATCATGAGAGAAAATCAGAAGAAGAATTTGACAAACTCAATGAAGCGCTTTTTGAAAGTGCATCTCAGGCAAATACATTTGCAAACATGATGGGACCGGTGATCGGAAATATCGGGAATATGCAGTTTGTACTGACCGCGGTATTAGGTGGATTTTTGTCCGTATTGGGAATCGGAGGAATTACCCTGGGTGTTCTGGCATCGTATCTGCAGTTTACAAAGAGTTTTACGCAGCCGTTCATGCAGGTGGCACAGCAGTTCAACTCCATTGTGATGGCGCTTGCTGGAGCAGAGAGGATCTTTGATTTGATCGATGAAAAATCAGAGAAGGATGAAGGATATGTGACACTGGTCAATGTAAGAAAAGACGAGAATGGCAATATCGTAGAATGCAAAGAAAGAACCGGAATGTGGGCATGGAAACATCCACATGCAGCAGACGGAAGCGTTTCTTACACAGAACTGACTGGAGATGTGCGATTTGAGGATGTTACATTCGGATATAATGAAGACAAAGTGATCTTAAAAGACATCAGCCTCTTTGCAAAACCGGGACAGAAACTGGCATTTGTTGGATCTACCGGAGCAGGGAAGACAACCATCACCAATTTGATCAACCGCTTCTATGATATTCAGGAAGGTAAGATCCGATACGATGGAATTAATATTACGAAGATCAAAAAAGACGATCTGAGACGGTCTCTTGGAATTGTACTTCAAGATACGCATTTATTTACCGGAACGATCATGGATAATATCCGTTACGGAAAACTGGATGCTACGGATGAGGAAGTATATGAGGCAGCGAAACTGGCTCATGCAGATCAGTTCATCAAGATGCTGCCAAAGGGATATGATACCATGTTAAGCGGTGACGGAGAAGAGTTGTCACAGGGCCAAAGGCAGCTTCTTTCAATCGCGCGGGCTGCGGTTGCCAATCCGCCGGTACTGATTCTGGATGAAGCTACTTCCAGTATCGATACCCGGACAGAGAGCATTGTACAGAAGGGAATGGATAACCTGATGAAAGGGCGTACTGTATTTGTCATTGCTCACAGGTTGTCTACGATCCGCAACAGTGATGCGATCATTGTTCTGGAACATGGAAAGATCATAGAACGTGGTGATCACGAAGACCTGATCAAAATGAAAGGAACATACTACCAGTTGTACACAGGAAAACTGGAGTTGTCATAAAAGATTTCTTACAGAAAGTGTAAGTGTTTTTCATTTCAGAAACGGCTTATAATATTCTTATCACGAAAGGGAGGGATATTATGAGCCGTATTATTTTGGAAATTGAGTCATTGTATAAAACATATGGGGAAGCGGAGAATGCAGCGGAAGCGCTCCGTGGCATCTCGTTTCAGGTGTATCAGGGGGAATTTCTCGGGATCATGGGCAGCAGTGGTTCCGGAAAAACAACGTTATTAAACTGTATTGCTTCGGTACTCCGACCCACAAAAGGGAAGATTCTGTTAAGGGGACAAGATATTGGAACATATACAGACAGTCAGCTGGCAGCTTATCGTGGACGGCAGATCGGATATTTGTTCCAACAGTTTGAACTATTGGATAATCTGACCGGTGGGGAGAATATTCTTCTGCCGGCGCAGATCCACGGGATGCCGGATTCGGAAAGCAGAAAACGGATGCAGAGATTGGCAGAATATTTTAAAATCGAAGAAGTGCTGGAGAAGTTTCCGAATCAGATGTCCGGCGGACAAAAACAGAGAGTGGCGGCAGTAAGGGCGTTGCTCTTACATCCGCAGATCGTACTTGCAGATGAGCCAACTGGGGCATTGGACAGCAGAAGTGCAAGGAGTCTGATGGAACAGCTTGCCGGAGTGAACCGGGAAGATGATGCGGCAATCCTGATGGTCACTCATGATGCACAGGCAGCCAGCTTCTGCTCCAGGATTCTGTTTATCGAAGATGGAAAAGTATTCCATGAATTGAGAAAAAAAGTCGGAGAGGAGACAAATCGGGAGTTTTACGAGAGGATTCTGGCTGTTATGGCACAGTTGGGAGGAGGAAGCGAGTATGTTCTCTGAATTGATCAAAAGAAACAGTAAACGAAGCCGAAAAGAAAACACGCTGTATTCTGTGACCATGATCCTGACAGTGGCAGCATTTTATATCATCCTTGCATTAGATCAGCAGGATGTAATGGTGTTTCTAAAAGAAATGGAACGGGATGCCGTGAACAAACTGCTGATGCTGATTCCTGTGTTATATGTGGTATCCTTAGGTCTTCTTTATTTTTTAGTTTATTTTACAGATAAATATCAGATGGAAAGACGAAGCCATGAATTTGGAACCTATCTGATGCTTGGCATGAAGAAACGAAGTCTGTTTCGGATGCTTTTTCTGGAAGATCTGCGAAACATTGCATATGCACTGGGGATCGGAATCCCGGGAGCACTTTTGATTTCTGAACTGACAAGTTTGGTTACAGCGAAAATCGCCGGATTTGGAATTTTGCGTCATCAGTTTACCTTTTCCGGTTCGGCAGTTTTATGGACAGTTATTGGAATTTCAGGAATTAAAATGGCAGCAAGATTTGTACTTTGTATGAAACTCTGGAACAAAGAAGTTTATGATCTGTTGTATGGGGAGCCAAAAGAGAGCATCAGAATATGTTCCCCAGTCAAGTCTGGTGTGAAGCTGGTTGCAGGAATGATACTTTTGCTGATCGCATATTGGATGGGATGTGTGTTTTTACATTCGGGACTTGGAATCAGACAGTTACTTGGCAGGATCGGGATTTTATGTGTTTGTGGTGTGGTCGGGACATTTTCGCTTTTTCAGGGACTGGCATATATCTTTGATAAACTGTGCAGAAAATTCCCCGGAAAACGGCTGTGGACCTTTCTGTGCCGTCAGCTGCAGGAATCCGTCTTTTTAAAATCAGCTTATTTAGCGGTATCCTCGATGTTGATTTTATTTGCCATTGTATGCTGTTCCTACGGAATCGGAATGAGCGGACAATTGGTCAAACAGGATATAGCAGGGATTGATTTTACTTTTGATGAGAAAAAAGAAACCTTGGAAAAAGTGCTGACAGATTCAGGGGTAAGAGATTCTTTTTCTGATATCTTTGAGGTTCGGAATGGATTGCTGATGACAGAGTTAGATTTTAATTCCGAGTTGCCGGAAGGAGAAAAGCTCTATGCATATGATTGTGGAATGCTGGAGCAGTATACGGAAGGTGTGTTGGGAACATATTTTTGGAGAGAATCTCCCTATTTGATCGCAGAATCAGGATATAATAAAATTCTACGATCCAAAGGTATGGAACCGTTAAATCTGCAGGAACATCAGATTGCAATTTATGGACATCCGCAATTTTTATCAGATGAGAAAGCGCGAAGTGTAGAAGCGCTTTTCAGAGAAAAGGTTTCGGTACAGATAGGAGCAACAGATTATGAAGTCGTTCCGAGAGTGTGCAATGAAAACCTGGTAGCATATCAGATGGTGACGATCCTAAGCGGATTTATCGTGCCGGATCAGATGTTTGAAGATTTAATCGCGGGAAAAAGCTATTCATACTGGAACGGAATCCTAGATCCGGTTCTGGTAGAGGAAAAAGGTCTGATGGAAGCGGTAATGTTGGTGAATGATCGATTAAAGACAAGTGATCTGTATTATGAAAGTTATCTGGAAACAGCAGGAAGAGAGATGTTTTATCAGGTGGCGATCGGCTATACAACCATCTATCTGGCAGTTATCTTTTTGATCATTGCCAATACCTTACTGGGCGTTCAGTTTTTGATCCAGCAGGAAAAAACAGGAGATCGCTATCGGGTGCTGCTTGCTATGGGAAGCAGTTACCAGGAGCTTTGTTACAGCACAGAGGTTCAGATCCGATGGCACTATGGGCTGGCACTCGGCATCGCATTTTTCAGCAGTATGTTTGGAGTACAGACTTTATTCCGTCTGATTGGGCATGTACAGGATCCAAAGGGTTTCTGGCTGATGACCATGGGAGTGATCCTGCTCTTGTGTCTGGCAGAAACAGCTTATATAATAGGAGTGAAAAAGATCAGCAATCGCAGAATTTTAAATTTTATTCAGAGAAAAGAGCAGGAGTAACAGAAAGAGATGCAAAAAATCATGATCGTAGAAGACGATGAATTTCTTCGGGAAGAACTGGAAAATATTTATGAAAAAGCAGGATATGCAGTGTTTTGTGTGACTGATTTTTTCAGAGTTTTGTCCTTTTGTGAAGAGGAACAGCCGGATCTTCTGGTATTGGATCTTGGGCTTCCCGGAGTCAGTGGATTTACATTGTGTCAGGAAATTCGGAAAAAGGGGAAACTTCCGATTCTGATTCTGACCTCCCGGGACAGGCTGCAGGATGAGCTACAGGCACTGGAACTGGGGGCGGATGAATATCTGACGAAGCCGTGTCATAAGGAGCGGCTTCTTGCCAGAACAGAAAATCTGCTGAAACGTTCTGTAGGAAGAGAGAATTTGCTGGATGGAGGAGACTTCCTGTTTGATTTTCAGACCAGTATGCTCTATCGAGGAAAGGAAGCTTTCAGGATTCCGGAAAATCAAGGGAAGATTTTAAAACTTCTTTTGGAAAACCAGGGACTGGAAGTGGAAAAAGAACGACTTTCCAAGGAATTATGGGGAACTACAGAATATATTGATGAAAATGCACTTCAGGTGAATGTGACACGTCTGAAAAAGACATTAAAACAACTGGGGATCGAAATCCGGATGGAAACTATTCGGGGGAGGGGATATTGCTGGAGAAGGAACGTATGAAGACGAACAGACAGATATGGAATGTCGTAAAAAGAGAAAAAGTGTGGCTGCTTCTTCTCATGTGTATGGATTTGATTTCAGCGTTCTTTTTATGGCTGGCAGGAATGCAGCAGTTCCTGGTTTTGGCCGGTTTGGAAGGAATTTGTTTTATGATACTGTTTTTCGGAGCGGTTTTGTGGAAAATCAGAATAGAACAGAAACAGGTACAGGCGCTTCGGGCATTTCTTGCAGAACCGGGTGAAGAAATCGGAGGGGTATCAGGAATGGCAGACAGAGATATTTTGGATATGATCGGACAATCTCTGCAGGAGGCGCGAAAACAGGCAGACGAAGGAAGAATCCAATTGGAGGAGTATGAACGGTATGTAGAAGCGTGGGCACATGAGATAAAAATCCCGCTGTCCCTTCTTACATTACTTCTGGAAAACAGGCAGGACGAGATCTCACCATCTGTCTGCAAAAAGTTGGAGTATGTCAGACTTCAGATGTACTCCTATGTGGAGCAGATGTTGTATTATGCCAGAATCAAAGCAGTCAATAAAGAATACGTATTTGAAGAAATCAATCTGGAAGAGTGCTGTCAGGAAGTACTGAATGAATATCAGATGTACCTGGAAGAAAAGAAATTTACAGTGAACCTTCAGCTGGAAGAGAGAAGTATCTTGTCGGATCAAAAGAGCCTGTGCTTTCTGCTCAGTCAGGTAATCTCAAATTCCATCCAATATACAGGGAAGAACCCTGAAAAACAGCCGCGGATTAGGATTTATTCCGGAATAAAAAATCAAAGAGTATATCTTACTGTTTCCGATAATGGCTGTGGGGTGAAGCCATATGAGGTGCCGTATCTTTTTGAAAAAGGATTCACAGGAGAAAACAGTCAGAAAAAATCAACAGGTATGGGATTGTATCTGGTGAAACAGCTTGCACAGGAATTAAACATAGAAGTAGAAGCCATATCTGTATATCAAAAAGGCATGAAGATCAGATTTTGGTTTCCGATGGTATAAGGGTAGTTTGGAGAGAAATGCTCTTATTGTATGTCCGCAGAAATTTTTACAGGATATCAGGATGTGGAGAAATATTGGAAGTAATAGAGTTTGTCAAGTAAAGTAATAAATAGTTTTAACAGAAAGCATTCCTGCCAGATCTCATTGTTTCTGAGCATATAATCTGGTCAGGAATGCTTTTTACTGTATCTCTTTATTTTTGATAACAATATCCGCCGTTTTCTTTCACTCCGTAAAAGTCGGCGAATGAAAGATGGAAGATATCTTTCTCCATGCCGGAAAGGTCGACTTGATGTTTGATCAGATACTGATAGATTCCGGAATAATCAATGTTTCCCTGTAATAAAATACTGTCTAATTTTCCATTTCGCAAAATTGCGCGTTTATAATTCTGAGAATCGTCCTGTTCCAGAACGATGTCTCCGTCTTCGGCTATGCCACGTCCAAGAGAAAGGGTAACTAATCCATAGAAATTCATGGTGTTTTTCATAGCGTAGCGATCTTCGTAAACAGTCTCGGTTCCGCACATATTCATAGCAGCTACTTGTCCCTGTTTCATGGCATTTGGCCAGATACCGGACAGTCCGGTCACATCTCCGGCCGCAAAAATGTCTTTGCAGCTGGTTTCCATGGTATCTGACACTTTGAGAAAGCGATCTACCTCGATCGGAGTATCCAGTACACACTCAACAGCGGGACGAACGCCTGCAGCAACAATGACCAGATCACAGTCGACCTTTGTACCGTCATCCAGAAGGACATAGTCGATCGAACCATTGCTGTTCATATGTGTTTCAGAAGCTTTTTTCCCAAGAAGAAAACGGCATCCGTGTTCTTCAAATAATTTCCGATAGGCAGTTCCGGCAGTTTCATTTAATTGGATCGGAAGAATACGATCAGCCATTTCTACAACAGTAACCTCTTTATCCTGCTCAAGAAATGCATAGGCAGCGTCCATTCCAACCAGGCCGGAACCAACGATCAGAATCTGTTCTGCCTGATCTGCCAGAGGTCGGATTGCCTGGGCATCCGAGAGATGACGCAGACCGAATACATTGTTCGCTTCACGGAACTGTCCCACAGGAGGAATAAAGCTGTTGGCACCGGTTGTGATCAGGAGCTTGTCATAGCGACAGGAAGTGTTGTTGTCAAGCAGAACTTCTTTGTTTTCTACATCAATGGTTTTTACAGAAACACCCTTGATCCAGTCGATGTGATTCGATTCAAAAAAATCAGGTTCTACAAAAGACAAGGTATCTTCCTGGCGTTCGTGGCTCAAATAGCGGTGGAGCATACAGCGGGAATGTACATGTTCGTCTGTAGAGACCATAGTGATGGAAGCATCCGGTTGCTGGCTGCGAATGGTTTTTGCTGCGGTTATCCCGGCAGCACCAACTCCGATAATGACATGTTTCATAATGACACCTCCTCAACATAAATGGCCTGTGTTGGACATGCTTTTACGCAGTTTGGTTCTGCATTGTCCTGCAGACAGAAATCACATTTTATTACCTTTGTATGAGTGGCAGTATCTGCTTTGAGAACGCCGAATGGGCAGTTCATGACACACATAAAGCAAGAGCCGCATTTTGTTTCATCGTAAGATACGATTCCTGTTTCTGGATCTTTTTTCAGAGCACCGCTCATACAGGACATGACACATTCCGGCTGATCGCAGTGTCGACAGAAGATCGGACGATAGGTTCCATCCGGCATTTTTTCAATGTGGTTTCTGGATTCATTGCGGATATCCGTCAGATCCAGATCATAGACAGTTCCCGGTGTTTCCCGGTGTGCCTGCATACAGGCGATGGTGCAGTTCTTGCATCCATCGCACTTTGAGGCATCGATCATAATTCGTCTCATAGCAGTTCCTCCTATATATGTAAGTCCTGGCGCTTTTCCAGAATGATCTGTTCCAGAATATCTGCGGATTCTTTTGCATTTCCGTTAATGATGACCTGACCTCCGGTTAATTCTTTCATGTCTTCTGTGAGTACTTTGACTGCGGTTTTACTTCCGGTTACAAACGGAGGCAGTCCCAGGTGGAGTGGAAGTCCCAGCGCAAGCCCGAAGCATCCGTCGGCAAGAGCCTGTTCTTCCAGCCACTGTGCGGCAGAAAGAACCAGAGGAAGCTGTGGAAGGTCCACACCAAGTTCTGAAGCAATTTCTGTTGCAACGATTTCCAGACGGCCAATGGCGAGACAAGGACCAAAATTCAATACAGGCGGGATGCCAAGCTTTTCACAGACAGCACGCAGCTTTGGTCCTGCATATTTGGCAGCTTCCGGAGTCATCAGTCCGCAGTTCTCAATTCCGCCTGAAGAACATCCGGCAGTGAGAACAAGGATATCGCGGGAGATCAGCTCTTTGGTCAGTTCTACACTTAAGACATCGTGTCCGCCTGCTGTCAGGTTGGAGCATCCTACTACACCGGCCAGACCTTTAATCTCTCCCGATGCAAGCAGTTCGATGAGCGGAGTCCATTTTCCGCCTAAGAAGGATTTTAAGGATCCTTCGCTGACTCCGGTTAATGTGTGGTCATTTCCGTGTTCTTCCATGAGATGCAGAGGAACCGTTCCACGGCGTTCCTGATAAGCTTCAATGATTTTATCAATGATAAGATTGCTTTGTTTTTCTCTGTTTTCAAATTCAAACGGCATCAGTTCGGCATTGGCTTTTTTTGCAACGTCATCCAGACAGATCTGTTTGATCTCCAGCTCTTCACAGATTGGTTCAATTCCCGGAAGTGTACAGTTGAATTCAGAAAGTACAGCATCAATGGCTCCGGTTGCGAGAATGGCTTCACTGGTATAGTTATTTCCTGCATGACCATCAAAGACCTCTGTGTAGTGTGCCCCTCTCAGCTGCAGATCCTGTCCGACACAGGTACATCCCACCAATTTGAATCCTTTTGCTCCTACAGCCTGTGCTTTCTTTTTCGCTTCTTCGGAGATCAGACGGTCTTGAAGATCCACGAAAATGGTGTGCTGATGACCGGTGATCATGATGTTGATGTAATCTGGATCAATGACACGAAGACCGACAGGAGCGAGACGAAGTTCTGGCTGTCCAAGGAGAACATCATTGAGCAGATTGGTCAGTGTCAGTCCGTAAACTCCGGTGGAAATTCCAAGCTTCAGACAGTCTGTAAGCATATCTACCGGATCAGAGTTCAGGTTTGTGGAACATTTTACCACCCCTTTGAATACTTCTGCTTTTGCGCCGCCCGGCATGATCCCCAGTTCTTTCCAGCGTTTGATACGGGGAGCATAAGCAATCTTTTCGATCAGTTCTGCAGAAACATACTCTGGTTTATACAGGTCGGCAAGGACTGCATCCGCCACTTTTTCGGCCTTTGCGTAAATATCTTCCTCTTCAATGCCGAAAAGTTCTGCCAGATGGTTTAAGGATTCCAGACCTTTTAATTCCCCTTTGATCTGAGCTGTCTTTTTCAAGTTGAGAGCAGTATTTTCAACGATATGGATATAACATCCGCTTCCGGAAGCAACAGCCCGTAAGAAATTGCGAGTTACGATGGTATCAGCATCGGCTCCGCAGATTCCCCTTGGTGCATTTGGAGTGATGCGGCAAGGTCCATTGGAACAGAGGCGGCAACAGACTCCCTGTAATCCAAATCCACACTTTGTACTTTGGCCTTCCACGCGGTGGTGGGAAGTTTCCACTGGAAGTGAGCGGATAAATCCTTCCAACGGTTTATCTGCACTTTTGCAAGTATTACATCCATAACATTGATTCATTTTGTAAAATCCTCCTTCAATAAACAAGACTAAAATAGTAAAGATTCAGGGCAAAAATAATTACTGAAATAATTCTGCCAGAGATTTCTGCTTCATTTCCTGCACCAGGATACCCTGCAGTCTGCAGAATTCGTGATGTACCAGACAGGGGTGCTTCGGATTGTTTCGGGAACAGTGATACGAGTCCTTCATACATTCCAAAAGAAGAATATCCGGATCGATGGTAGCGCAGATATCATAAAGAGAAGTCTCTGCAAGCTGTCTGTTGAGCGCATATCCGCCGTTGGTGCCCCGGCAGCTTTTTAAAAATCCGGATTTTTCCAGCTTTCTGGTAATCTTGTAAGTCATGGCAGAGGGCAGATGCTCCATCTCGCAGATCCTGGAGACGCTGATGAGCTCTCCGGAAGATAATGCCCGCATGATGCGGATCGCATAATCACATTCTTTTGTAAATAACATATCTGACCTCCTTGACGTTTTGTCTCATATTATAATAATGGACTAAAATAGTCAAGTATTAAAGAGAAGGAAAAATAAAATTGGAAATTTGCATAAAAAGGACGGGAGATTTAGGCGATAGACGAGAAAAATCAGAAGAAAACTGTACAATAACACGAAAGTACAGAAACAGAATTGACAGAAATTAAAGCCTGTGCTTATAATAAAGTCAAGATATGAAACGGGTTTCAAAACGTTTCAGAGCAGCAAAAGGGAGTGGCAGAAAAGATGGCGAGTATCAGAGAAGTTGCAAGGATCGCAGGTGTTTCCCCTGCGACCGTATCAAGAGTTATGAATGGAACAGCAAATGTAGAGGAAGAAAAGAAGCAAAGAGTTCTTGATGCTATAGAAGCAACAGGTTTCAAACCGAATGAGCTGGCGAGGGCACTGTTTAAGAAGTCCTCTAAAATCATAGGTATGATCGTTCCGAATATCGAAAATCCATTTTTCAGTGAAATCGCTAAGGCGGTAGAGGAAGAAGCATTTCAAAATGGATATAAGATGCTGTTGTGCAATTCCTCAGACAATCCCAAGAAAGAACGGATGAACATTCAGATGTTGGTTCAGATGCAGGCAGACGGGATCGTGATCATGACAAACAGCGACAAGACGGGAAAGAAGCTTGCAGAGTGCGGGCTTCCGGTTGTGGGAATGGACCGTAAGCTTTCGGAAGGAAAGGAAATCGCATTTATTGAAGCAGATCATTATAAAGGCGGAATGCTTGCTGCAGAGCACTTGATCGAATGTGGATGCCGGCATATCGTATGTCTGCGGGGACCAATGAAATTTTCCAGCGGACAGCAGCGCTACCAGGCCTATGAAGACGTCTGTAAAAAGCATGGAAGAAAATCTGTCTGGATCGACTGTGGTTACGATTATGATGCAGGGCTGAAAGCGGCACAGGAGTTGATCCGCAGATATCCTGAGACAGACGGGATTCTGGCAAGCAATGATATGGCAGCAATGGCAGTATATAAAGTACTGGTGCAGAATGGGCGGAGAGTTCCGGATGATGTACAGCTGGTGGGATTTGACAATATTGAATTTAGCAGAAGGATGACCCCGGAGCTGACTACCATTTCACAGCCGATCGAAGAGATGGGAAAGCTGGCAGTACAGATGATCATGCATTATGGAGACGGGAGTTCGTATCAGAAAGAAAATGTGTTTGATGTGGAATTGATCAGGCGTCAGACAACTGAAAAGAAAGGAGAAGCAGAATGAAACTGGCAGTAGTGGGAAGCATTAACATGGATATGACGGTAACAGCGGAGCGGATCCCATTAAAAGGGGAGACATTGCGCGGAGACAGTCTTCATTATATTCCGGGAGGAAAAGGAGCCAACCAGGCAGTGGCCATGGCAAAGCTGGGGGCAAAAGTAGAGATGTTTGGCTGCGTGGGAGATGACGCAAACGGCACACAGCTTTTAGAAAATTTTAAAGAGGTCGGGGTAGAAACCGGACACATTAAGGTTTTATCGGGAGTGCCAACCGGAATTGCTATGATCACAGTGGGAGAAAATGATAATACCATCATTGTGGTTCCGGGAGCAAATGGAAAGGTTGACAGAACCTATATTGATGAGATCAAAGAAGAACTGAAAACATTTGATATGGTGGTACTGCAGCAGGAGATTCCTCTGGAGACCGTATATTATATAGTAGATTTCTGTGATGAACATCAGATTCCTGTAGTCTTAAATCCGGCTCCGGCATCCAATGTTCCGTTGGAAGTCATTGAAAAAGTGACATATGTGACACCGAATGAACACGAAGCAGCCTTGATCTTTGGGGAAGAACATTCTGCGGAAGCGTTATTAAAGCAGTATCCGGAAAAATTGATCATTACGCAGGGCTCCAGAGGTGTGGTCACCTGTCTGAAAAATGGAGAGATCTTAAAAGTTCCTGCAAGAAAAGCAAACGTAGCAGATACGACAGGAGCAGGAGATACTTTAAATGGTGCATTTGCCGTTCAGAGAGCAAACGGAAAAGAAATGGAGGAAGCTCTTCGCTATGCGAATGTAGCAGCCAGCTTATCTACAGAAAAATTCGGGGCTCAAAGTGGAATGCCGACGGCACAGGAAGTGGAAAAAGAACTAAAAAAATTGGAGGGAAGAGCATGAAACGACAGGGAATCTTAAACAGTGATATTTCCAGAGTCTTATCTTATATGGGGCATACGGATATGATCTGCATCGGGGATTGCCGATCCCGGATGAGATAGAACGGATCGATCTGGCAGTCAGATTTGGACAGCCCTCTTTCATGGAAGTGTTGAGAGAAGTCGGTGCAGATATGAAGATAGAAAAGATCGTGCTGGCAGAGGAGATCAAAAGCCAGAATCCAGAGGTATTACAGGAAATCGAACAATTTTTTGCTGAATATGAAACGGGTTTCAAACCAAAGGCAGAATTTGTGTTGCACAGAGATCTGAAACAAATGACCAAAACATGTAAGGCAGTCATCCGAACCGGGGAGATAACGCCTTATGCAAATATTATCTTGCAGTCAGGTTGTATTTTCTAGAGAGGAGAGCAGCTCATGGAAATTGAAATGAGAGGGATCAACAAGTCTTTTGGAGACAATGCCGTATTGAAAAATGCAGGATTTGTACTTGGCACTGGAGAAATCCATGCACTGATGGGAGAAAACGGTGCAGGAAAATCTACGCTGATGAAAATCCTGACAGGTGTTTACACGAAAGATGCGGGACAAGTGATCGTAGACGGGAAAGAAGTCTGTTATAAAAACGCCAGAGAAGCCTCAATGAATAAGAAAAAAGCGGCAAATTATATACAAGATCTGGGTGCGCTGATCGCGCTTGTATTACTGATTGTTGTGATTGGAGTGATCAGTCCGGAATTTCGGACGGCAGGCAACTTTTTGTCACTGCTTCGGCAGTCTTCGATCAATGGATTCATCGCATTTGGCATGACCTGTGTGATCCTGACAGGCGGGATCGACCTTTCGGTAGGTTCGGTACTTGCTCTGACAACGGCACTGTGTGCGGGATTTATCTCCGGTGGAATGCCGGTGGGACTGGCAATGATCCTGGCGCTGGCGATCGGAATCGGATTTGGATGCATCAGTGGACTTCTTGTAACCAAGGGAAGATTACAGCCGTTTATTGCGACATTGATTACCATGACTGTGTTCCGTGGACTGACGATGATCTATATGGATGGAAAGCCAATTTCCAATCTGGGGGATAGTTTTACACTAAAAGTAATCGGAAAAGGAAACTTTTATCATATTCCGATTCCGGTCATCTTGTTTATCCTGATTTTTGTGATCTTTTTATTTGTATTGCAGAAAACAACATTCGGACGTCATATTTATGCAACAGGAAGCAATGCAAAAGCGGCAAAGCTGGCAGGTGTGAATATCGACCGCACCAAACTGGCTGCATATGCGATCTCCGGTGGTATGGCAGCGCTGTCTGGGCTGATCTTGTTATCCCGTCTTGGTTCTGCACAGCCGACATTGGGAGAAGGATATGAGCTGGATGCGATCGCAGCAGTAGCGCTTGGAGGAACTAGCATGAATGGAGGACGCGGAAAAATCTGGGGAACATTCATCGGTGTTTTGATTATTGCAGTGTTAAATAACGGATTGAATATCCTGGGAGTATCTTCTTATTATCAGGATGTGGTAAAAGGAATTGTAATTTTGATCGCAGTATTGTCTGACAGAAGACGGTAAGAGAGGAGAGTGTGGTATGAGAATGAAGAGAGTTGTAAGCATACTGGCAGCGGCAGTTCTGGTGTTTGGATTGACAGGATGCAATGCCATTACGATTGACGGAGAAACGGAAAACGTATCAGGTGAGATGTCCGGAAACGGCAGTATTGGATTTTCCGTTTCCACCTTGAATAATCCGTTTTTTGTGACTTTGAGTGAAGGGGCAAAAGAGAAAGCAGAAGCAGAGGGAGAAAAACTGATCGTGGTAGATGCCGGAGATGATGCGGCAAAACAGACCAGTGATATTGAAGATCTGATTTCAAAAAATATCAGTGTTTTAATTGTAAATCCAGTGGATTCCGATGCAGTTGCACCGGCAGTGAAGGATGCGGTTTCCAGAGGAATCAAAGTAATTTCCGTGGATCGTGATGTCAATGGAGTGGATGTAGATTGTGCCATTGCTTCCGATAATGTGGAAGGTGCAAGAATGGCAACCGAATATATGGTATCTCTTCTTGGGGAACAGGCAAAAGTAGCAGAGCTGGAAGGCGTTTCCGGTGCAAGTGCAACCATCGAACGCGGAAAAGGATTCCATCTGGTGGCAGATGAGAAGCTGGATGTTGTTTCCAAACAGACCGCGAATTTCAATCGTTCCGAGGGAATGAGCGTGATGGAAAATATGCTGCAGGCAAATTCAGGAATCCAGGGTGTGTTTGCACATAACGATGAGATGGCGCTTGGTGCGGTGGAAGCAGTTGGAAACAAGAAAATCCTGGTGGTTGGCTTCGATGCGACAGACGATGCAGTCGCAGCAGTCAAAGCAGGAAAAATGGCGGCAACCGTGGCACAGAAACCGGATCTGATGGGAGAGACAGCAGTAGAGACCGCGATTCAGATCTTACAGGGTGAAACAGTAGAAAAAACGATTCCGGTGGAAGTGGAGCTGATTACAAAGGATACAGCAAAATAAAAGAAAATCGTAAAAATCGTCTTTTGCTTGAGAAAAGTGAAAGGCGATTTTTGGGTTGGGATTTTGCATAAAAATTTGTAAAATAGAAATTAAGAATGAAGTGTTACTCTATTTATGAAATTTTTATTGGACACTTCATATTCCTCATGTTAGACTTTATTCATAACATTTCAGGAGAACAGATATTTCTTTTTATTTCCATGTTCTCTTCTTTATTTTCAAAAAACAAATCTAGATGAAATCATCAAATTTTCAATCTAATTCACAAACCATCAGGAGGAACCGCTTATGAGCAATGGATTAAAACAATATTTTCCAATGATTCAAACCCGAGAGGAGCTTTGTAAAAAAATTCAAACTACCCCTGAATTAAAATTTCTGTTTGATTCGTGGGACGAATCCCAACAAGAAGAATTTCTGCAATTTTGTACAGGAATGCAGGGTGTCAAAATACTTTACGATTCTTTTTTCAAAGAAATTTTAAATCCGGATACTGCACCTTCACGTCTGGAAGAATTACTGTCCCTGATATTACATCGGCATATTCGTATTTTGCATGTACTTCCTAACGATTCTTCCCGAATTGCAGAAGAAAATGCTTTGCTTATTATGGATATAGTTGTTCAACTGGAAGACGGAAGTATTGCAAACATTGAAGTGCAAAAAATAGGATATTCCTTTCCCGGACAACGCAGCGCATGCTATTCCGCTGATCTTTTGCTCCGGCAATACAAACGTGCCAAAAATGAGCGGAAAAAGAAATTCAGCTATCGGGATATAAAAAGCGTGTATACCATTGTTTTTATAGAAAAAAGTTCTGGAGAGATGAAACGGCATAAGCAGGATTATGTCCACCATTTTTGTCAAAAGTCAGATACGGGACTTCATATGGAACTTCTGCAGGAATTCGTTTTCATCCCACTTGACATCTATCGGGAAACCCGTCACAATAAAGGTATTACAAACGATTTAGATGCGTGGCTCACATTTCTCTGCGAGGATAATCCAGAAACGATCGTTCAGCTAATCAAACAATATCCGAAGTTTATTCCTATGTACCGGGAGATTTATGAGCTTTGCAGGAATGTGGAGAAAGTTATGGGATTGTTTTCAAAAGAATTACAAATATTGGATAAGAATACTGTGCAGTACATGATCGATCAAATGCAGGATACGATCGATGAACAACAGAATACTATTGCTCAAAAAAATGAGTTGCTTGCATCTCAGGAAGTTCTTTTGCAACAAAAAGAAAATGAACTTGAGCAGCTTAAGAAACAGTTAGAAGAAAAATGTAAATAATAAGGAATGCTAATTTGCTTCGTAAATGCAAAGTATTATAGCCATAGGAAAACCACCATTAAGGTGGTTTTGCATAATATCATAGAACATATTCGTGTAATCCTTCGTTATCCATTTTTAAAGCTGCTGCATATTTTTTCATATTTTCACGAGAGAGTCTGTGAGTCACGCTGATACATGTGATATTTTCCAGTGATAAAATACTGCTTTCTACAGCACTTGCGGTTTGTTCATCCAATGCCGATGTTGCTTCGTCCATTAGCAAGATATCTTTTCCACTCAGTAATGATCTTGCGATAGCAAGCCGTTGACATTCCCCGCCTGAAAAATTACTACCGTTTTCTTCAATGATTGTATCAAGTCCTTGGGGCAAATGTTCCACTACTTCTTTTAATCCAGCTTTTTTAACAGCTTCTGAAATTTCGTTTTCTGTATATGATTTCCATAGAGTAAGATTATTGCGAACACTATCATTGAATAAAAAAGTTTTTTGATGAATCATGGCCAGTCTGTCTGGAAGAACTGCGATTTCATCTGTATAAATCTCCCCTTCGAATTCTGGATAATATCCTGCAAGGAGTTTTAATAATGTGCTTTTTCCACTTCCGCTTTTTCCAAGAATTGCGTATTTCTTTCCTTTTTCAAAAGTGGCAGATATATTTTTGAAGATCGTTCTGTCATCGTACTTGAAACTTACATTTTGTAGTGAAATCTGTTTTTTGAGTTTGTGCCCTGTTTTTTCTCATGGATTTCAGGGTGAGAAAGAGTATGCAAAGTATCCAATACAGGTCTGGCAGATTTTAGTTCGCTAATCTTTGCAGAGAGTTCAAAGGCAGGAGAAATTACTTGTCCGGTAAGCTGAGTGACTGCGACAATACTGCCAATCGTAATATATCCTTTGACTGCGAAAAATCCAGCCAACCCCATAATAAAGAATTGCACAACGACAGATGAAAGGGTAGTCACCCCATATACTCCAGCCATCAAAGATGAAAAATGCTCTTTTCTTCGTTCTAATTTTTGTGCTGCAATACAAAACTTATGAAGCATCTGCTCTTCTGTATGATACGTCTTTACCACTTCATAACCATTAAGAAGGTCTGAGACTGTTTCATTGTAGGCTGTTGTAGATTCCATGACCATTTGTTGTGTTTTTCCAAGTACTTTATTGAAAAGATTTGGCAATAAGCTGGGTATTGACATCGCTATAATGGAAACAACGGCAATAACAGGATTCATGTATAAAAGTAGAATAACAGCAAATATAATACAAATCATAGAGTCTAAAATGGAAATGCGATTTTGCAGCACTTTTTCTTCAATGATAGAAAAATTTTGGTTAAATGCGGTAACATAGGATGCATTTCCTGTTTTTTCATAATCAGAGATACTTGTTTGTAAAGCACCTCTTGCTAATATATTACGCATTTCGAGCAAATGTTTTCTGATGTAGTAAGCTTTGTACCGATTAGATAAAAAGATCAGTATACCTAAATATCCAGCGTAAAGAATGCTAATCAGTAAAGTTTTTTGCAAATAGTAGGTATTTCCACTAGCAATAGAAATTTGTGCTGCATCAATTAACGCGTTTAATAAAATCGCGACGCCTACAGTTGCCATATTTACCAGTAATTCTAAGAAAAACAGCAGGATGTGTTCCCATTTTATTTTTTTCATCATCTTGATATCTCCCTTCGACAATTAAATTGTAGTTGGAAGGCTGCGGCATTTCCATATCGAGCCATGTATCGTTTTAATTTACATCATCTGTTAAGTTTTCTGCTAAATATTCTCGAGCCAAATCTGCGATTTCTTTTTTTCCGATCAGGCGCATATAGGGAATTAGAGATTGTATACGCATACGACTTTCCTGTTTTTTCCCCATATGATTCAGTATTTGTGCAATACTAAATTCAATTTCCGGAAGAAGAAACTGTTCTGTTCCAGAAATACTGAGATTCTCTGCTCTTTTTGCATAGAGAAGTGCTTCTTGATATCGTCCTTCATCTTGTAGAATTTGGCTTAGATTATGCGCTAAATTGATCTGAAGGACCTTATAGTCAGAAAGGCGGCTATGGCTGTGTTCCAGGGCAAACAGGGTTTCCTCACCAATACGAATCGCTTCTAAATTTTTACCCGTCATATATTTTGCTGCTGTCAGCATGACAAGAATATTAGCCTCCGTAGGGGAAAACAACTCCCTGCGAAAATCATTGAAGTCGATATCAGGTTTTGTCAGATGGAGTGCGTTTGTTAATTCATCTTCCATTTGCTCGTCTGCAGTGTCATCATGCATGTTGATTGCCACATGAATCATTTTTGCGTACTGGAGATTAGCGATGTCCATTTTTTCAGTAGAAAGCTGCTGTAATGTATTTTTTGCCTGAACAAACGCACCTGCGGATACTTGTTCGCTGATTTCATCTAAAGTTTGGCGTAAGGATGACTGACACTCGTTTTCATAATAAATATTGCAGAGCTGATAAGTGCTTGTGCCAAGGCGTGTAAGGAGTTGTTCTAAAACCTTTCCCAATGGCATTTGTTTTCCGTTTTCTATCCTTGAGATAGAAACAGGGGAGCAAATACCATCTGCCAGTTCCTCCTGTGTCAGTCCAGATTTTTGAGTAAATGATAGATTGTTTCACCTAATGTGTTTTTTTCCATAAGTTTCTGTATTGCTCCTAATAATTTATTCTAATGGATAGAATTGTATCATTGAAATATTCTCTGTTCAATGGTGTATTTGTTGTTCAATTGTCCATATTGAATTGTAAATATCTTGTTCCTTGAAATGTCAATTTTCCTTCATCGCTCTCTGCAAGCTTTCCGTACTCTGAGCCGGATACAGACAGCTCTATTCTGTCACCGCTTTCTACTTGAAAAGTGACATAATAAGTAGTACTGGATGTTGTATGATATCCATGAGCTCCAGATGGGTCTCCAGCGTTTGGATGATTTTGAAGCGTGGTATTCTGGCGTTTTGCAACGATTTTTGCTGATACAGTTAAGCGGGGAGAATGATTGTTTGTATTCCAGGCAGAAATCCCCTTTGCAAAAGTAAATATAATCATGATAAAGATTAGTATGAAGCTCACAGGAAATAACAATTCTATGATATTGAACATATTTTGACTCCTCTCTTATTGTAATTTTGATTTCTCAGTTCATTTATAAAAATATCTGTGACTATTTTTCAGGCGGCAAGTGCAGATCCAGCATCCGCACACCCAATGGGTTTCCTCTCTGACATACAACAAATTTTTCCATCCCCATCGTCTGTCTCCAGAATTATTAGACTGTAGACGCTGATAAATAGAAGTCAGGTGATTCATATAGTGTGCCCTCCTTTGTTCGGTTGTTTGTTTTTGCATTGTATCATATTGCGATAAAAAGGTGGGGAGATAAATGTGAATTTGGTAAAAATGACGGAGAAATAGTTACTGTTGTCCAGTTCATAAAAAGCGTGTTAAAATAAGTTGGTTAGAAATGTTTTACATGATAAAGGAGCATTTATGAGACGTAATGTAGATTTAAATGAGATTTCAGACGGAAAATTATATACATCCAACGATATGGTAAAAGCAGACTGTTATGATTGTCAGGGTTGCTCGGCGTGCTGTAGGGGAATGGGAAAATCCATTGTTCTGGATCCCATCGATCTGTTTCACTTGAAGCAGGCAACCGGAAAAGAGTTTGCACAGCTTTTGAATCAGGAGATCGAGTTGAATGTAGTGGATGGTATGATACTTCCCAATTTAAAAATGGATCCTAAGACCGATGCCTGTCCGTTTTTGGATGAGAATGGAAGATGCAGGATTCATGACTTCCGGACCGGAATCTGCCGACTGTTTCCGCTGGGAAGGCTGTATGAAGAAGAGGGATTTCGATATTTTCTGTTAACACAGGAATGCAGAAAAGAGAGCCGTGGAAAGGTGAAGGTGAAAAAATGGCTTGGAATTTCGAACTTAAAAGTGTATGAGCAGTACATTTCAGACTGGCATCAGTTTTTGTTAACCTGTGAAGAAGCAATGATAGAATTGGAAAAAGAGAATATTCAGATCCTTACGACGTATATCCTTCGGTTGTTTTATCAGACTCCATATGAGGCGGCGGATGACGAAGCATTCTATCATGAGTTTTATGAGAGAAGAGAGCAAGTGAGAAAGGCGCTTGGAATTTAGAAAGAGAGGATATCTGGCAGTGGAAGGGGAAAAACTACAGATTTTAAAAACATATTTTGGATACGATTCATTTCGTCCGGGACAGGAGGAGATCATCAATCAGATTTTGGCAGGAAGAGATGCGCTTGCCATTATGCCAACCGGAGCCGGAAAATCTCTCTGCTATCAGGTGCCGGCATTGATGATGCAGGGAATTACGATTGTGATCTCACCGTTAATCTCTCTGATGATGGATCAGGTGAAGGCGCTGAATGAAGCCGGGATTCATGCCGCATATATCAACAGCTCTTTGACGGAAAATCAGATTGCAAAGGCTTTGGAGTTTGCAAAAGCAGGACGTTATAAGATTGTATATGTGGCGCCGGAGCGTTTGGAGACTTCACGTTTTCTTGATTTTGCCTGTCATGCAGAAATTTCTATGGTGACAGTGGATGAGGCTCATTGCATTTCCCAGTGGGGGCAGGACTTTCGGCCAAGCTATGTTCGGATCGTCTCTTTTATCCGTCAGCTGCCAATCCGTCCGGTTGTAACGGCGTTTACTGCTACTGCCACAAAACGGGTGCGCACGGATATCCGGGATGTGTTGCAGCTTGAAAATCCTTATGCAGCAGTGACAGGATTTGACCGGGAAAACCTGTATTTTGAAGTACAAAGAACCAAAGAGAAAAAAGAAAAGATACGGGAATATTTAGAAAAACATCCTGCTGAAAGTGGGATCATTTACTGTGCTACCAGAAAAAATGTGGATGAATTGTATCTGTTTTTAGAAAATGCAGGATTTTCTGTGGGCAGATACCATGCTGGTATGGAAAATGAGGCAAGAAAAAACAGTCAGGAGGATTTTATTTACGATCGGATCCAGGTGATGATCGCAACCAATGCATTTGGGATGGGAATCGATAAATCCAATGTCCGGTATGTTCTGCACTATAACATGCCTCAAAGTCTGGAAAATTATTATCAGGAAGCGGGAAGAGCCGGACGGGATTCGGAGCCGGCAGAGTGCATTATTTACTATTCGCCACAGGACGTCGTTATCAATCAGTTTCTGCTGGAAAGCAAAGAGAACTATCGGGAGTATACAGCAGAGGAACTGCAGAATATCCAGATCCAGGACAGGGAACGGCTTCAGAAGATGACGACTTACTGTACGACTACGGGATGCCTGCGCAATTATATTCTCGGCTATTTTGGGGAACAGGAAAAAGACCCCTGTGGAAACTGTTCCAATTGTCTGGAGGAACTGGAAGAGATGGACGCAACAGAAGCGGCAGCAGATGTGATAGAATGCGTCCGTGAGTCCGGGCAGAGATTCGGGGTGAATATGATCGCAGGCACGCTGCTCGGCGAAAATACTGCAAAAATCCGGAATTACCGGATGAACGACAATCTTTGTTATGGAAAACAAAGTAAACTGGGACAGGAACGCATCAAAGAAATCATTCAGGCGATGCTGGAGCGAGGCTATCTGTGCCAGACAAAAGATAAATACGCATTACTGAAGCTCACAGATACATCAGAAAAATTGCTTCAAGGGACGGATCCGTTTGTAATCGCATACAGAAAAGCGGAAGTACAGAAAACATCTGCAAGGCGAGGTGCGAAAGGACTGGGAGACCTCAATGAAAAAGCGCAGCATCTGTTTGAAGAACTCCGAAAGCTGCGCAGTGAATTGGCAAAAGAAAAATCTATTCCGCCGTATATGGTGGCATCTGATAAGACGCTTCATGATATGTGCGTGAAAATTCCACTTACGAACGAAGAAATATTGACAGTCAATGGGATGGGAGCAAAGAAATTGGAACAGTATGGAGAGGCATTTTTATACTGCATCCGAGATATTACGAATGGAGATAAGGCGGCATACGGAGCAGAGGAGACGAACTATGATGCTTCGGAGATTCCTCTGACAGAGCGGGCAAAAAAAGGAAGAAAAGAGGCATTTCATCTGACAGAGGAAATGGAACAGCAGATCGATTTTGTCACGGAGACGACAATCAGCGAATTCGTGGCATCCATCAACGCACTGCGGGATGAAAAGACGATGAAGCGTCTGACGATTAAATCCATTACCGAGGAACTTCTGGCAGAAGAGTATCTGGAGCAGAAGTTCTGGAACGGATACAGCAGAATCTTTCTGACAGAAAAAGGAGAAGCGCTCGGCATCCGGGCAGAAGAGAGGGAAAGTCAGAACGGAAATCTGTACGATGTCTTTTTATACGGGGAAAAAGCTCAACGGTATGTGGTAGAGTTACTAAAGAAAATGAGAATATGATATGGAGAACACATACTGATGGTATGTATAATCAAATCATACGATAGTAAGCAGGCCTACAGCGGACTGATTCCGGCAAATCCGTTCCAGATACAGGACAATGTAAATAAAATTCCAAAAACGGAAGTAAAATATAGAAATAACAGTTTTCCCGTATTGTGTGATCGGCTGCTGCAGATCCGTGGGATGGAGCGATATTTTCGAAGCAGGAGTACAATTCCAAGGATGACGAGCAGATTGGTGATCACATTGTACAGGATATTTCCACTGTTTCCAGGCATCAGTCCGGCAAGCCAGGGCAGCACATCTCCCAGGATCAGGTTGTTTGAAATATGTAGAAGAAGACTGTACCAGATGGAATATTCCATGGCGATATAACCAAGAATGAGTCCTGCAGCCATTGCGAATGGGATCTGTGCAAAGTTTCCGTGCATCAGGGCAAAGGCAAGTGAGGACGCCAGAAGGGCGAACCACTTGCCGAAAGGCTCCAGAGTCTTTAGCACCGCGCCGCGAAAAATAAACTCTTCGATCAGCGGGGCGGCAAATCCAGAATATAAGAGCATGGAAAGCGTAACAGATCCCCCTGTGGCAGCTTCTAAAGAGCGGATAAATGTAAAACCAAATCTCTGTGCAGTCATTTCCATTATGACATACAATACAGAAGATGCGTTTTGTGCGATCATAAAAATTCCAAAAAAACCAAGAAATTTTCCGATACTCATTCGTGTGCGTATGGGGAAAATCTGTGTGCGGAAAAAAGTCGGGGTACGCCATAATACAAAAAGTCCCAGACAGAGAAATCCGGAGATCAGATACCATACGGCGCCGTCATTAAAATTCTCGTCAACCGGAAATAACCGGTACATCAGCATCATAATCAGAAAAGTCAATTGACTGAATAAGATCTTGTAAAGAAAGATCATACCATTCGTTTTATTAAATTCACATCGAATCCATCGTTTTTCAAATTTATCCATAGATACCATCCTGTTAAATATAAATTCTTTGTTTTTTTATCATATCATGGATTTTATTTTTCGGCATTAAGTTCACAGAAAGTTCTTTTGATTTTATTCAAAACACACTTGAAAACTGTTCTCAATTATGATAATATCTCGTTGTTAGTTAAAACTATCCAGAGATAGATTGAAGAAACAAATGGGAATATTGATGAAAAACAGGAGGACATATGAAAAAGAATCCATTGAAAATAGTATGGCTGACAGCAGCGTTTTTGTGTTTGGGAATCGGGGCGATTGGGGTGATCCTGCCAATTTTGCCGACCACTCCATTTTTACTGGTGGCATCGTTTTGCTTTGCAAGAGGATCGGAGCGGTTTCACAAGTGGTTTATGGGGACAAAGCTTTATAAAAACCATCTGGACAGCTTTGTAAGAGAACGCGCCATGACACTAAAAACGAAATTTTGTATTCTGCTTCCGGCATCCGCAATGCTGATGTGTGCATTTTTGATGATGAGCAATCTGCCGGGGCGTATTTTTATTCTTCTGTTGATTCTTTTTAAATATGTATATTTCTTTACAAAAATCAAGACGATCAGAATTGAGGCGGCTTAAATGAAAGATATAAAAAAGAGTCAGCAAGTGGAGGATAAACGGGAAAAAGAAAAGCAGGTCGTGGAATTGATGATTCATCTTTATTGCCGAAAAAAACATAAAACAGTGGAAAAACACAATGGACTGTGCGATGAGTGTGAAAAACTCAGCACCTATGCTGCAATGCGTGTGGATAAATGTCCGTTTATGGAGACAAAGACATTCTGCAGTAACTGCAGGGTACATTGTTATAAGCCGCAGATGAGGGAAGACATTCGAAACGTGATGCGGTTTGCCGGGTCAAGAATGTTATTGTATCATCCGGTCATGGCAATTCGGCATGTGATCACTTCTGCAAAAGAAAAAAGAGAATGGGGAAGGAACAAAACAAATGATTAAGACGAGACTACTTAAGTTATTGAAGGGTTCGGGAAAGTATATCGGAGCGAATATTTTCTGGCAGTGGATCGCACTGCTGTTCCAGATTGCGGCAGTGTTGTCAGCGGGAAATATGATTCAGCAGCTATTTGAAAAAACATTGGATCCGAAGGTGATGCTGCAGACAGCTGGAATTGTGATTCTGGCAATCTGTGCACGTTTTTTGTGTGAAAAAGGAGCGGCATATGCCTCTTATCGGGCAAGTGCGGATGTAAAGACGGTTTTAAGAAAGCAGATTTATGAAAAACTACTGCGTTTGGGAGCAGCCTATAAAGAAAACGTATCTACTTCTGAGGTGGTTCAGGTATCTGCAGAAGGAGTTGAGCAGCTGGAGATTTATTACGGGAGATATCTCCCGCAGCTGTTTTACAGTCTGCTTGCACCGATCACACTGTTTGTGGTATTATCACCGATCAGCATTAAGGCGTGTATTGTACTTCTTGTATGTGTACCACTGATTCCGATGTCGATCGTGGCAGTACAGAAATTCGCAAAGAAACTGCTGAGCAAATACTGGGGGATTTATACAGAACTTGGAGACAGTTTCCTGGAGAATCTGCAGGGGCTGACAACCTTGAAGATTTATCAGGCAGATGAGCAGAAAGCCAGAGAAATGGATGAGGAGTCAGAACGGTTCCGCAAGATCACGATGAAAGTACTCACCATGCAGCTTAATTCTGTTAGTGTCATGGATATTGTGGCGTATGGCGGAGCAGCGATCGGAATGATCGTGACAGTCAGAGAGTATCTGGCAGGAAATGTGTCACTGGGAGGGGCATTTACGATTATTCTGCTTGCATCTGAATTTTTTATTCCGCTGCGTTTGCTTGGGTCTTTCTTCCACATTGCCATGAACGGAATGTCCGCAAGTGACAAGATTTTTAAGATTTTAGACTTGGAGGAACCACAGCATGGGGAAATGGAGCTCAAAGGAGAGCAGATGAACCTTACGCTGGAGCATGTGGAGTTTTCTTACGAGCCGGAACGAAAAGTTCTGCAGGACATTTCCCTAACAATTCCGTCCGGAAAATTTGTATCTTTGGTAGGGTTGTCCGGATGTGGGAAAAGTACCATAGCATCACTTTTGACAGGAAAGAACCGTACATTCTCCGGGCAGATTCAGATCAATCATATCCCGATCCAGGAAATCAAAGAATCCAGTCTGATGGAACAGATCACACTGGTCAGACACAACAGTTATCTGTTTAAAGGAACGGTAGAAGAAAATCTGAAAATGGCATGTCCGTTTGCATCGAAAGAACAGATGGAGGCAGTTCTGAAGCAGGTGAATCTCTTTGAATTCTTGCGTACACAGGAGGGACTGAATACGATGCTGGAAGAGCGGGGAAGTAATTTCTCAGGTGGACAAAGACAGCGTCTGGCGATTGCCAGAGCACTTCTTCATGATACGCCGATGTATATTTTTGATGAGGCAGCGTCCAATATTGATGTGGAAAGTGAGGATCAGATCATGGAAGTGATCCGGGAGCTGGCAAAGACGAAAACGATTCTGTTCATCTCTCACCGGCTTGCAAATGTGGTGGCATCGGATCAGATTTATATGTTGGAAAACGGTCAGATTACAGAGAGCGGCACACATGGAGAACTTATGAAAAAAGCAGGAAGCTATGCAAATATGTATCAGAAACAGCAGGAATTGTGTCAGGTAAGGGAGGGAAGAGCATGAAGCGAAGAAGTGGAATACAGATTATGGGAAAACTGATCGGACTGATCCGTCCCCTGATGCACGTTATGGCAGCAGCGATTCTGCTAGGTGTCACAGGATATCTTTGTGCGATCTTTCTCACCGTACTGGCAGGAGTTGGAATCCTGCAGATTATGGGAATATGGCAGGGAGTTTCTCTGACGACATTGTTTGTCTGCCTTGCAGTGATTGCGGTACTGCGCGGAATTCTGCACTATGGAGAGCAGGCATGCAACCATTATATTGCGTTTAAGTTGCTGGCACTGATCCGTCACAAAGTATTTGCGGTTTTGAGAAAGCTCTGTCCTGCAAAACTGGACGGAAGAGACAAAGGAAATCTGATCTCGATTATTACAACGGATATTGAGCTTCTGGAAGTATTTTATGCGCATACGATTTCGCCGATCGCAATCGCATTCCTGACATCCCTGATCATGGAAATTTTCTTTTTCCGATATCATGTGCTGATCGGCCTGTTCGCCCTTGTGGGATATCTTGCAATTGGAGTTCTGATGCCCATGTGGAATTCCAGACGAGGTTCAGAAAAAGGAATGGAATTTCGTACCCGTTTCGGGGATCTGAACAGCTTCGTTCTGGACAGTCTTCGTGGACTGGATGAGACGATCCAGTATGGATGCGGAGAAAAACGGGAAGAGCAGATGGAACGCAAAAGTGTGGAACTGGATGCGAAACAGAAAGAAATGAAGAAACTGGAAGGAACACAAAGGGGAGGAACAAATGTCCTGATCCTGATTTTCTCTTTTGGAATGCTGTTCCTTACAACATGGCTGCATCAGCAGGGGGAGATCGGATTTGACGTAGTACTGCTCTGTACGATCCTGATGATGAGCTCTTTTGGACCGGTTGTTGCTCTGTCCAGTCTGTCAAACAATCTGATGCAGACACTGGCAAGTGGAGAGCGTGTGTTATCCCTTTTGGAAGAAGAACCGCAGATTGAAGAAGTATCCGGTCAGGCAACCGCAGAATTTGCAGATATCAATTGTGAAAACATTGATTTTGCTTATGAAGAAGAACAGATTTTAAAAGACTATTCGATCTCGATTTCGAAAGGCAGCCGGATTGGGATCCATGGAAGAAGCGGTTCCGGAAAATCAACGCTGTTAAAGCTGCTGATGCGTTTTTATGATGTAGACAGCGGATCGATCCGAATGGGAGACAGAAAACTGTCCGGTATCAATACAAACGAACTGCGTGATATGGAAAGTTATGTAACACAGGAAACCTGTCTGTTTCATGATTCTATTGCAAATAATATTGCGATCGCCAGGCAGGGAGCTTCCAGAGAAGAGATCATCGAAGCTGCAAAAAAAGCATCTCTTCATGAATTTGTGGAAAATCTTCCGAAGGGATATGATACATTGGTCGGAGAATTGGGAGATACTCTTTCCGGTGGAGAAAAACAACGAATCGGTGTGGCGAGAGCATTTCTGCATGATGCGCCGCTGCTCCTTCTGGATGAGCCGACCAGCAATCTGGATTCCCTGAATGAAAGTATGATTTTAAGATCTTTGGAGAATATGGGAAGAGATAAGACTGTTATTTTGGTATCGCACAGAGAATCGACAATGGCTGTGGCAGAAAAAATTTATCAGATGGAAAACGGAAGGATTTCATAAGAAGCCGAAAATAGTTTCTTTTTTTGTTCGGGTTGTCTATAATAGAAAGAGTGAGAGAAAATGACCGTAGCGAAAGGAGAACATTATGAGTCAGTATGATGTAATGATCATCGGTGCAGGCCCGGGAGGAATCTTTGCGGCATATGAGCTGGTGAAAAACGTGCCACAGTTAAAGATTGCAGTTTTAGAAGCTGGAAATCCACTGGAAAAAAGAAAATGTCCGATTGATGGAGTAAAGGTAAAAAGCTGTATCAACTGTAAGACTTGTGCGATCATGAATGGATTTGGAGGAGCAGGAGCATTTTCCGATGGAAAGTACAATATTACCAATGATTTTGGAGGAACTCTGTATGAGTATATTGGAAAAGAGACTGCGATCGATCTGATGCGGTATGTGGATGAGATCAATGTAGAGTATGGTGGAAAAGGAACAAAAATGTATTCTACCGCAGGAAGCAAGTTTAAAAAGCTGTGTCTGCAGAACAAATTAAAACTTTTAGAAGCGTCTGTCCGTCATCTGGGAACGGATATCAATTATGTAGTACTGGAAAATCTGTATGCAGAATTAAAGGATAAAGTAGAGTTCCGTTTCAATTATTATGTGGACAAGCTGGAGAAAACGGAAAACGGATATCTGGTGACACATGGGGAAGATCAGGATGAATGTAAGAAGTGTATTGTTTCGGTAGGACGAAGCGGAAGCAAATGGATGGAAGAAGTCTGCCGGGATATGAAGATCCCGACCAAATCCAACCGTGTAGATCTTGGTGTCCGCGTAGAACTTCCGGCAGCAGTGTTCTCTCATCTGACAGATGAACTGTATGAAAGCAAGATTGTATATCGTACAGAAAAATTTGAGGATAAAGTCCGTACATTCTGTATGAATCCATATGGAATCGTAGTAAATGAAAATACAAACGGAATCGTCACGGTAAATGGACACAGCTATGAGGATACAGAAAAGCAGACAGAGAATACAAACTTCGCACTGCTTGTAGCAAAACATTTTTCAGAGCCGTTTAAAGACAGCAACGGATATGGGGAGAGTATTGCAAGATTGTCCAATATGCTGGGCGGAGGTGTTATTGTTCAGCGGTTTGGAGATTTGATCCGTGGAAGACGAAGCACACATGACAGAATCGAAGATGGATTTGTCAGACCGACACTGGCAGCAGAACCGGGAGATTTGAGTCTGGTACTTCCGAAACGAATTCTGGACGGAATCATCGAGATGGTATATGCACTGGATAAGATTGCGCCGGGTACTGCCAATGATGATACGCTGCTCTATGGTGTCGAAGTAAAATTCTACAATATGGAAGTGGAACTGGATGAGCATCTGGAAACCATGTACAAGGGGCTGTATGTGATTGGGGACGGAAGTGGAGTGACTCATTCTCTGTCTCATGCATCAGCAAGTGGTGTATATGTAGCAAGAGAAATTGCAGAAGCATTATAAAAATATAAGAAAACGATCTTTCAGAAACGTATGATAACGTTCTGAAGGATCGTTTTTTATTGAAAAAATTATTCACAGTAAAGTGTAATATTTGCATTCTCGATATAAGTTCTCCATTCTTCGGACAGCTCATTGTCGGTAATGATAATGTCAAAATCCTGGATTCTGGAAAATGCGGTCGGAAAAATCTTTCCAAATTTGGAGGAATCTGCAAGGAGAATCTTGGTTTGGGCACTTTCCATCAGTGCACGTTTGCCATCCATTTCGTGAGGCGCTATGCAGGTAACATTCAGTTTTTCACTGATTCCGGCAGTAGAAATGAAGGCTTTGTTAATACAGGTACGTTTGATCATGGAAATCCCTTCCGGGCAATAAAACATTTGTGTATTGGGATATAAATACCCTCCGGAGCAAATGATATCACAATTGTGATGCTTGCTGACATCAATCAGTACATTCATGCTGGAAGCAACAACGGTCATATGAGTGTCATAAGACAAATTCTGGGAAAGATAAGCTGTTGTTGAGCCACTGTCAATTGCTACCACATCATTTAATTCAATGAGAGAAGCAGCTTTTTTCCCGATACGCTCTTTTTTATCTTGAAAAACCGTACATTCAGAACTGAGGTTGTATTCAGGATACAACGGTGTATTTTCATTCATACGATAAATTGCAACACCATTCACTAAACGGATAAAACCTTGCTCTTCCAGAAGATTCAAATCTCTGCGAATGGTAATTTCGGATACATTTAAAGAAGCAGAAAATTCTTTGATAGAAATTCCTGTTTGTGCAATCAGCATTTTTTTGATTTTATCTAATCGGTTGAGTTTACTTCGACTCATAAACATCCTCCTTTTGAAAATATTTTGAAAATATTTTAACACAAAAAATGAAAAAAGTAAAAAATAAGTAAAGATTAGAAAATATTATAAATAAATTTTTAGAAAAATAAAGGAAAAAAGGAAAAGAAAATGACAAAAAAAGTTATAAAAGGTTTTATAAAAATGAATTGTATCATAAAAGTGATAAAAATATCAAAAAAAGATAAAAAAGTATCAGATTTTACATAAAAGTAGTCGGTATTGACAAAAAAATGATAATGTTTAAAATGAAATTATCAAATGCTGAAAAAAAGAAAAGGAGTTAGAAAATGGAACTGCATTTAGAAAATTTGGTGAAAGATTTTTCTGGAACAAAAGCAGTCGATACTGGGAGTTTTTCCATTATGGACGGAAAATTGACAGGGCTTTTAGGGCCGAGCGGCTGTGGAAAATCTACGTTATTGTATCTGATTTCCGGACTTCAAAAACCAAGTCAGGGAAAAATCTTTTTTGGGGACAAAGATGTGACAGACCTCCCGCCGGAAAAAAGAGGAATTGGTCTGGTGTTTCAAAACTATGCGCTCTATCCGCATATGACCGTTGCCCAGAATATTGGTTTTCCACTTTTGAACCGCAAAGAAAAGAAGGATGTGATCAAAAGAAAAACCGAAGAAATGGCAAAGCTGGTTCAGGTAGAGGAATTGCTGTCAAGAAAACCAGGACAGCTTTCAGGAGGACAGCAGCAGAGGGTGGCAATCGCACGAGCATTGATCAAGGAACCGGAAATTTTGTTGCTGGATGAACCACTTTCGAATCTGGATGCAAGACTCCGTTTGGAAATGCGAGAAGAAATCCGCAGAATTCAGATTGAAACAGGAGTCACCACTATTTTTGTCACACATGATCAGGAAGAAGCAATGAGTATTACAGATGAAATTGTACTTTTGAAAAAGGGTGTGATTCAGCAGCAATGTGCTCCGCAAGAAATGTATTTGAATCCAAAGAACCGTTTTGTGGCATCTTTCCTTGGAAATCCGCCAATCGACTTTTTCCATATGCCAATTCGTGATGGGAAGCTGTTTCTATCAGAACAATATAGCATTTCTGTAAAAACAGAGGTGCAGGGAGAAGCGTATGTTGGTATCAGACCAGAGGCATGGGGCGTTGGAAAAGATCTGTATGTAACGGCAGAAACCGTAGAACAACGCGGAAAAGACGTTCTTGTAGGCTTTCATCTGGCAGGAGTGAAGACAAGAGCAATCCTGAATGTGACGGACAAGGTAAGTGCAGGAGATCAGGTTGGTCTGACGCTGAAAAACAATTTGTTATATCTGTTTGATGAAGAAAGTGGGATGAGGATTCCAGCAGAGGTGAGCTTATGAAAGGAACGAACAGATTAAAAAGAGCCGAAAAAGAGAATCCACTTGGGAATACACATTATAGCTTAAAAGCATATTTGTATTTGTTTCCGGCCATCGTGATTCTTTGCGTGTTTGTCTTTTATCCGATTATTATGACTCTTCGCATGGGGTTTTACGAGAGTTATGTATATTTGACAGACACAGGAAAAGGATTTGGACTGAGCTCTTTTCAATATGTACTGCATGATCCTGCCTTTCAATTGGCAATTCGCAATACGGTGATCATTGTGTTTGTCGGAGTTCCGATTACCATTGCCCTGGCTCTAGGAACGGCTCTATTTATCAATTCTTTGGTAAAAGGAAAGGGATTTTTTCAGACTATCTATTTCCTTCCATATGTAACGTCTACCGTTGCAATTGGATTGGTATTTCGTTGGTTGTTTCATTCAGATTATGGATATATTAACTACTTTTTGAGCTTTCTGGGGATTCCTGCACAGAAGTGGCTGACGAATCCGAATTTGTCTGTATTTTCTGTCACGATTTTTACAATCTGGAGTGGACTGGCGTTTAAAATCGTATTATTTTTGGCAGGTTTGCAGAAAATTGATAAACAATATTATCAGGCGGCACGAGTGGACGAGACTCCGCCAATGAGAGTGTTTTTCCGTATCACAATGCCTTTGCTGTCCTCCACATTTTGGATGGTAGCCATTGTGTCTGTAATTCATGCATTTAAAACGTATAATGAAGTTTATTCGATGTTTGGAGGCAATGGAGCAGGACCTGGAAATAGTGCGATCACGATCGTATATTACATTTATGATATGTTCTTTAATCGTTCTCAGGTACATTATGCATCTGCGGCAGCAATCGTATTTTTTGCGATTATCTTAGCGTTGACAGCACTCCAAAAATGGATTTCCAAGCGTTTCGTTCATTATGTGTAAAGGAGATGTCTCATGCAGAATAAAATAGCGAAAATAATAAAAATTATCTTACTTATTTTTGGGGCGTTTTTGATGGTGTTTCCGTTTGTCTGGATGTTGGCAACATCTTTGAAAACATTACCTGAAGCTACGGCAATCCCACCGATCATGTTTCCGAAGGAAGCGCAATTTTCAAATTACGCAGAAGCAATGCAAGTGGCACCATTCGGACTCTATTTGAGAAACTCCCTGATCGTATCCGGAGTTGGAACGCTGCTGACATTGGTGCTGACCGTTTTGTCTGCGTATGCATTTACAATTTTTGAGTTTTACGGGAAAAAGATTATGTTTTTCCTGTGCCTGGCTACGATGATGATTCCGTCAGAATTATTGATCATTCAGAACTTTATCACCATTTCAAGGCTGCAATGGGTGAATACGTTTCAGGGAATGATCGTTCCGACGATCGCCAGTGGATTTTACATCTATATGATGAGAGAGTATTTTATGCAAACGCCCTCGGTATTATATAAGGCGGCGAAGATGGATGGGTGTAGTGACTGGCGTTATCTTTGGAAAGTGATGATGCCGATCAATAAAAATGCAATTGCAACCATTGGGATTTTGACATTTATCAGTCAATGGAATTCTTTTATCTGGCCATTGATGGTATCGAAGGATGATAATCACAGAGTGATGGCAATTGGACTGCTCCACTTTCAGGATGCTGTAAGTTCGAAGATCAATCTGCAGATGGCAGGAGCGACGGTTGTAATAATGCCGATGGTTATTTTTTACCTGATTTTCCGAAAGCAGATCATCGAAGGGGTGTCACGCGGAGGAATTAAAGGATAGATCACAAACAATATGTTATTAAAGGAGAAGGAAAATGGCGAAAAAAATTGTGAGTTTGTTACTTGCGGGAGTTATGGTATTATCAATGACTGCATGTGGTTCAAAGGGAGAGGAAGAAACAAAAAAACAGGGAAAAGCAGAGATTGTTACAGAAATCAGTGAGCCAATCGAGCTTCAGTACTGGCATTCTATTTCAAATCCAATTCATCTGGAAGTGTTGGAGAATTTGGTAGAGGAATTTAATGAAACTGTTGGAAAAGAGAAAAACATCAGTGTTGTGCCGACATTTAATGGAAACAGTGCAGATTTATATTCCAATGTGATTGCAGCAATCAAAGCAGGAACTGCACCGGATGTTACATTGGCACTTCGCCCATACGTGGCAGATTATCTGCAGACAGAGTACGTGGTAGATCTTGCACCATATATTGCGGATGAGAAGGTTGGAATGAGCGATTTTGATGATATCTTTGAAGGACTTAGTGACGGTGGTTCTAATTATGCCAAAGAAGGAATGTACTCGCTTCCGATCCATTCCTATTCTGAAGTATTATACTATAATGTAGACTTTTTCAATGAAAATAAATTGAGTGTTCCAAAAACGTGGGATGAACTGATTGCAACAAGTAAAAAAATTCATGAAATTACAGGTGCTCCTGCATTTGGCTGGGATAATCTGGTCGGCAGTTTTATGACTCTGGTAAAACAGTATGGCGGACGTTATACAGATCAGGATGGAAATATTTATTTTGCAAAAGAAGATGAGGATGTTGCACTGAAAGTTTTGAACCTTTGGAAAGACAATGTAGAAGCGGGAATCTGGCGTACAGCAGGAGAAGATATGTTCTTCTCAGGTCCATTCGCAAATGAGCAGATTCCAATGTACATTGGGGACAGTGTGGAAGCAGGTTATATTCCGAATAAAAATCCAGATCTGAATTGGGCAACAGCTCCAGTTCCTCAGGTGAGTGAAGATACGGCTGCAAATTTAAGTGCAGGTCATGTCATTACAGCACTGAATACAACAGGGGATCCGGAAAGAGCATATGCATCTTATGAATTGATCAAATTTATGACTTCGAAAGAGGCAAACCTTGCAGTTGTTACAGCAGGAACAGGATATTTACCGATTCGTCAGACCGTAGTAGACAGTGAGGAATATCAAAACTATGTGAAAGATGGACATGATTTCTTAACAGCAGCAGTTGATCAGAGCGATAAATATTTTTATGAGCCAGCATTTACAAATGAAATTACAACATCCAGCGCAGTAAACGGAGCAGTAAAAATTATGATGCAGGAGGTTGCTGAAAATAAAGTAGATGCTGAAACAGCATTGAATAATCTGAAGCAGACTGTAGGCATTCAGTAAAGGAGTAACAAGGAAAATGAAAATACTTTACCACGATATTGTGACACCTTGCGGACAACCGGCAGATGTGGTGATTTCAGGATTGCAGAAGTTTATCAGACGCGGAATGACAGAAGAAGCAGTCAGGGCAGCATACGAATTGTTTTTGACAGGCGAAGAGCTGACAGAGTATCTGTGGAAACGATTATTGGTAATCAGTGCAGAGGATATCGGCATGGGAAATCCGATGGCTACGATTGTAGTAGAAGCATTACAGAATGCAGCAGCCCGAATAACTCGGGAAAACCCGGATTATGCAATTTTTATCGTACAGGCAGTACGGTACTTGTGCAGCTGTGAAAAGGAGCGCGGAGCCAGTATTCTGAGCAGTGTAATTAAACGACGGATTCGAGATGGAGAATCTTTTGAATTTCCAGATTATGTGTTTGATATGCATACCGTAAAGGGACAGGCAGAACATAGAGGAATTGAACATTTTTTTGAAGAGGCTGCCCAAATTTATCCAAAGTCAGAACAGAGCGAAGAACATGCTGCGTACTGGAGAGAGTTGGAGCAAGAACTGATTCGGCGTAAAAAGGAGGATGTAGAGGAAAATGAATAAAACACTTGTGATTTCAATTGATGCATTGATTACGGCAGATATTCAAAGACTCAAAGAGCTGCCTAATTTGGGAGTGATTATGAAGAATGCCTCCTGGGTAGAAGATATTTTCTGTATTTATCCGACTTTGACGTATCCGTGCCATGCTACGATTACCACAGGATGCTGGCCAGATCGGCATGGAATTATCAATAACGAAAAATTTCAGCCGCTGGCTGAAGGAAGAGCAGACTGGTTCTGGTTTCGGGATGCGATCCAGGTTCCGACAGTGATTGATTATGCAAAACAGCACGGATTGACAACAGCAACGGTTACATGGCCGGTAATGGGGGCATCGGGAGCAGATTATAACATAGGAGAAATCTGGGCGCCGAGAGAAGAGGATGATCCGACACCCTGGTTTGATCAGGCAAACAGTCCGCAGGTAAAGGAAATTTTTGAAAGAAATAAGCATATGCTTCGATGGATGAAGACGCCTCAGATGGATGAGTTTGCAGCGCAATGTGCCGCAGATATTATCAGGGAGCAGGATCCGGATCTCTTATTGCTCCACTTGTCTTATGTAGATCACCAGAGGCATCGCCTGGGGGTACATAGTGAAGAATTGACCAGAGCGTTCCGATTTGTGGATGAGCAGATTGGAAAAGTTCTGGAAGCGGTAGAGGAAAAAGGTGGAATCCAAAACACAAATATTGTTCTGCTGGGGGATCATGGACAGCTGTATTGTGATGAATTGTTCCATATCAATTCTTTGTTTAGAAAAAAAGGATGGATCACAGAAGAAAATGGTGTTGTGAAGACATGGAAAGTTTACGCAGCCCAGTGTTCTTTCAGTGCACAGATTTATCTGCAGCCGGAAATGGACAGAGAGGAAGTTTATCAGGAACTGAAGAACATCCAGAAAGAGTATCCACAGTACATTGAACAGGTGTTTACGAAAGAGGAAGCTGCCGCGAAGCATCTGACGGGTGCGTTTGATTTTGTAATAGAAGCGGCAGACCGGGTTGCATTTGATAAAGTGGTTGATGCAGATGCTCTTACAATTCCGGTTCAAGAGGTGAAAGAATACAAAGCATCCATCTCTACGCATGGTCATCTTCCGGAAAAAGGGGACAAACCGCCGTTTATTATGTGTGGACCGGATGTAGTTGAAAATCAAGTCATAAAAGGCGGATATTTAATTGATGAAGCACCTACCATTTTGAAGCTGTTTGGTATTGAAGCAGAACAGATGGATGGAAAAGCGTTCGGATTGGTGAAGTGCAAAGAAGATGAAAAGTAGAATTTTACAGGATGAACAAAAAAAAATTCCGAAATTGATCTGTTTCGATTTGGATGGAACGTTGTATCAGGACAAAGTCATCTACAAGAACATCATTACACACTTTTTTCAGGATACGCCTTATTATGAATGGATTAAGCCGATACAAGAAAAAATGGACAACATACTGGAAGGAACGGAAACGCTGAAATGTGGACAATTTCTTCCGAAGAAACAGGCAGAGTTTCCTGAGAAAATCGAAGATTTGTTTGCAGTTTCCGGAACGGCTGCACTATTGCTGGAATCTCCGGAAAAATGGCTGGATAGGAGAAAATATTCCTATATATCGGATGGATGGACACTTGCCATGTATCTGGCAAGAAGAATTGGATGGGAAGGGGAGCGTTTCTGGGAACGCTTCCAAAAAGCGAGAGCAGAACTTGTCGGAGAAATGTTTGGTCCGAAGCCAGATGATGAATTACGAGATCTTTTGCTGCAGCTGAGGGGAAAAGGGATTTATCTGGTACTTTGCTCCAACGCAAAGAAAAGTGGTGGAGAAGCCTTGCTGCAGCACCTGCATTTGACGGAATGCTTTGATGAAATTATTTTTGATGCAGATAAGCCGCATTCTATGGGAACAAGAATGGAATGCTGGGGGATTGATCCGACAGAAATGTTATTTATAGGGGATCAGGGATATTTTGATCTGTATGAGGGGAAACTGGCCGGAGCGAGAACGATGTTAGTTTCACCGTATTATATAGAGGATCAGGGACTTTGGGATATCCGAAAGCATACGTTAGAAGAGTTGAAAGAATTCCTGCGAAATATGTAGTTTAAACAGAGATGGGAAATGCCGTAAAGTGGCCTTTCAATCCTATAAATACAGAAAAAATAAAAAATATCATTTAATTATCTGAAAACATTGAAATTCAGTGAAAAAAGAACTATAATTATATTATAAATAGTGAGGAAGGAGTGTATGATCATGACGGAAGCATTGATTGGAACATGTATTTTAGCGATTACAACGATTATATTTGTTTGGGTATGTTCAGAATATCAGATTTATAATAATGAACATTCAGCAGAGGAAAAGTTAAATGCCACACGGTTGTCAGATTGGCTGGCAGCACAGCGGATGCGGTTCTGGCTGGCAGTGGATGACTCCAGAGAGTATTCGCAGGAAGTGCTGAAGTCAGAAAATAAGACACTGCTTCAGAACTGGATCATCCGACACCATGAAAGACAGGAGATTCGAAGTAAAAAGAAAAGAGAGCATCATATGATACAGAGTCAGAGAACCTATCGGATGCGGGGAAACTTGTAAAAGGATCAAAGATACTTAGGGATGTCAGTTACGACATCCCTAATTTTGTTTACTTTAATATCCGCAAGATTTCAGGATCATATCTATCGTTTCCGCCGTCTGTATAGAAAGTTCAGCACTGACAAGAGGCATTTCTCCATTTAAAATGCAGTTTCCGAGTTGTTCTACTTCCAGCATGTAATTATTTGGAATATCCATAAAGAAAGCAGTTCGCTTTTCTCCTTCGATAAGATACCATTTCTGAGTTCCCTGGGCATTGAAAGAAATGGGAACTTCTAAAATCCCTTTTGTACCATAGATAAAGGAACGATCCCCTCGCTGGTGAGGGAACATGGCACAGGAAAATACGGCCCGTTTGTTTCCTGGATATATGAGATGTCCACAGGTCATATCATCAATATGTTCCTCTGTAAAATGAGAAACGGCTTTTGCAGAGACGGGAGTCTCTCCGAACAGATACGACGCGAACGTAATGTTATAGCATCCCAGATCGTAGACAGAACCGCCCAAAGTTTCCCGGTGAATGCGGATGTTGTCCTCGTATCCCGGGGTATAAAAAGTCGATTCTATAAAATTTACATCTCCGATCAGACCTTCCTCAATCTGAAGCTTTAATTTTTGCATCAATGGAGAATGAAGATAAGCAAAGGCCTCCATCAGGATGACACCGGCATCTTCGCAAGCCTGGATTATGTCTCTGGTATCTTTGGCTGATCCACTCATTGGTTTTTCGCAGAGAATGTGTTTTTTATGGGCAGCAGCTTTTAGCACCCATTCTTTATGCAAATGATTTGGAAGTGGAATATAAACGGCTTCGACTTCTGGATCTTCCAGCAGTTCCTCATAGCTTCCGTATGCCTTCTGAAAACCAAATCGGTTTTGAAAATCTTTTGCCTTTTCCATACTTCTTCCGGCAATGGCATACAGTTCACAGTTTTTTGCATTCTGCATTCCCGGAATGGTCTGCTTTTCTGCAATATGAGCCGTTCCGAGAACGCCCCAGTGTATTTTTTTCATAAATGATGATCTCCTTTCCTGGCCCGGAAGACCGGGTTTCTAAGTATGGTTATCATATCATATTTTAGCGCGGAATATGAAGAAATATCGGGAAAAAGTTCTTGCAATTCCAAACTCATACACGTATAATAGATTCGTATGGAGAACGAACGGATATTGAGAGTTCCATGCAAATATTTAACGCAGCAAAAGCTGCATTATTGATTAAGTTAAAAGCTTAAATTTTATAAGTTGGTTACTTTATAACCTGTGCGTAGACAGCACATCAACTTGTGAAACGGTCAATAAGAGTATTAAAAGTAAAATATTTGCTATATAGACTCGAAAACCTTTATATCTGTAGTGCTTATACTTAGAAGAAAAGACAAGGCTCCTGAAATTTACAAAGGGAGCTTGGCATTATATAAAGAAGCATAGCAAGCGCAAGAAAGAATGTAGGTTGACGTACGTTTTTCTGCGCTTTTTTTGTACCATGAACATTCAGAAGTAAAGGGAATTGACAAAAAAGGGCGAGGTGAAAGTAGAATGAAAAATTTATCACAGGAGAATGCTCCGATTTATGAAGCATTGGAGAGGTTTCGGAGAATGCGGATCGTACCGTTTGACGTGCCGGGACACAAACACGGAAGAGGAAATAAAGAACTGGTAGAGCTGCTGGGAGAAAGGTGTGTCAGTATTGATGTCAATTCCATGAAGCCGTTGGACAATCTCTGCCATCCGGTTTCTGTGATCAAAGATGCAGAGCGGCTGGCAGCAGAGGCATTTCATGCAAGTCATGCATTTTTGATGGTAGGGGGAACGACATCGTCCGTTCAGGCGATGGTGCTTTCCTGCTGTAAGAAGGGAGACAAGATTATATTGCCGCGAAACGTACACCGAAGCGTGATCAATGCGTTGGTACTGTGCGGTGCCATTCCAATTTATGTCAATCCGGATGTGGATCATAACCTGGGAATTTCTCTGGGCATGAAAGTATCGCAGGTAGAACTGGCAATCCAGAAACATCCAGATGCTGTGGCTGTATTTGTGAACAATCCGACGTATTATGGAATCTGCTCGGATTTACGTTCCATCGTGAAAAAAGCACATGCACATGGGATGAAAGTGTTGGTGGATGAAGCACACGGAACCCATTTTTATTTTGGGGAGAACCTGCCGGTTTCTGCGATGGAAGCAGGTGCAGATATGGCATCTGTCAGTATGCATAAATCAGGAGGAAGTCTGACACAAAGTTCGTTCCTGCTTGTAGGACCATCGATGCACGCAGGATATGTGCGGCAGATCATCAACCTGACGCAGACAACCAGCGGATCCTACCTGCTCTTATCTAGTCTGGACATTTCCAGAAGAAATCTGGTGATGCGGGGAAAAGAGTCTTTTGCGAAAGTGACAGCATTGGCAAACTATGCAAGAGAAGAGATCAACCGTATCGGCGGATACTACGCATTTTCAAAAGAATTGATCAACGGGGACAGTATTTATGATTTTGATACGACAAAATTGTCAATCCACACCCTGGAGATTGGACTTGCGGGAATTGAAGTATATGACATTTTAAGAGACGAGTATGATATCCAGATTGAATTTGGTGATATTGGAAATATTCTGGCATACCTGTCCATTGGGGATCGTATTCAGGAGATCGAACGTCTGGTAAGCGCCCTTGCAGAAGTGAAGAGAAGGTATCAGAAGGACAAGACCGGTATGCTCAGTCAGGAATACATTGAACCGGAAGTAATCATGAGTCCGCAGGATTCCTTTTATGCGGAGAAAGAAGCAGTTCCGATCCGAGAATCTGAGGGCAGGATCTGCAGTGAGTTTGTGATGTGCTACCCACCGGGGATTCCGATTCTGGCTCCGGGAGAAAAGATTACAAAAGATGTGATCGAATATATTCTCTATGCAAAAGAAAAAGGATGTTCTATGACCGGGCCGGAGGATGCTGCGATCGAATATTTGAATGTTCTGGTATAAGGGGGGAAAGACAATGGAAATGTGGTTTTCAGATGAACATACAGACAATGTGAAATTATCGATCCGTGTGGATAAGCAGTTGTTTAGCGCGCAGAGTGAGTTTCAGAGGATTGATGTACTGGAATCCAAGGAGTTTGGAAAGATCCTGGTGGCAGACGGTGATCTGATGCTGACAGAAAAAGATGAATTTATCTATCATGAGATGATGGCGCACGTTCCCATGGCAGTTCATCCCAAAGTGGAGAATGTGCTGGTTATCGGCGGTGGTGACGGCGGCTGTGTGCGGGAGCTTGCAAAATATAATACCATTCAGAAGATTGATGTCGTAGAGGTAGACCCTCTTCTGGTGGAAGTCTGTCGGAAATATTTTCCCCAGATTGCAAGCAGTCTGGACGATGCGCGAGTGACGATCTATAATGAAGACGGACTTCGTTTTGTACGTTCCAGATCCGATGTGTATGATCTGATCCTGATTGATTCACCCAATCCGTTTGGGCCGGCAGAGGGATTGTTTACAAAGGAATTTTACGGGAACTGTTATAATGCGCTTCATGAGGATGGGATCATGATCAATCAGCATGAAAGTCCGTTTTATACCGAAGAGGCATTCCAATGTCAGAGAATGCACAAAAGAATTATAGAATCGTTCCCGATCAGTAAGATTTACCAGGCGCATATCCCGTCTTATCCATCCGGACACTGGCTGTTTGGATTTGCGTCAAAAAAATACCATCCGCTCAATGACCTGGATGGAGTTTCCTGGAATCTGCGGGGAATACATACAAAATATTATCTGCCTAGAGTGCATCATGGAGTCTTTGCACTGCCGGCATATGTGGAGGAACTTGTAAAAGATGTTGAATAAAAATGTGATGACGTTTATCGGATGTGATGCGGAGTATAATGAATCAGAGATCGTACTGTTTGGTGCGCCGTTTGATTCCACTACCTCGTACCGTCCGGGAGCAAGATTTGGAAGTCAGGCGATTCGAAATGAGTCTTATGGATTGGAGACCTACAGTCCATATCAGGGAAAAGATCTGACAGATTATAAGATTTTTGACAGCGGGGATCTGGAGCTTCCCATCGGAGATACAGAAAAAGTGCTGGCTGAGATCCAGGACTGTACCGAAATTATTTTAAGCAGTGGAAAGATTCCGTTTATGATCGGAGGAGAGCATCTGGTCACATTGGGAAGTGTCCGCGCAGTGGCAGAAAAATATCCGGATCTGCATATCATTCACTTTGATGCACATGCAGATCTGAGAGAAGATTATCTGGGAGTACAGTATTCTCATGCATGCGTACTGAGAAGATGCTGGGAGCTTCTGGGAGATGACAGGATCTACCAGTTTGGAATTCGATCTGGTGACAGAGAGGAATTTCGCTGGGCACGAGAAGGGCATGTGAAGATGCACAAGTTTAATCTGGATGGACTTACGGAAGTGATCCAAAAACTGCAGGGAAAACCAGTGTATATCACATTGGATCTGGATGTGCTGGATCCGTCCGTATTTCCGGGGACAGGAACGCCAGAAGCAGGCGGTGTCACATTTGTGGAATTGTTAAATGCAGTAATCGAAGCGGCACAGGGTGTGAATGTGGTTGGATGTGATGTGAATGAACTAAGTCCGACGTATGATCCGAGTGGAGTTTCTACTGCGGTAGCCGGAAAGATCATCAGAGAATTTTTACTTGCACTGCAAGTTTAATAGAACAAACGAAAAGAAAAGGAGACAAAAAATGGGAAAAGTATTGATTGTTGGATGTGGTGGAGTTGCAAGTGTAGCAGTACACAAATGCTGTCAGAACAGCAAAGTATTTGATGCGATCTGTATTGCCAGCCGTACGGTATCAAAATGCGAGGCGCTGAAAGAAAAACTGCAGGATTCTTATAACGGAACGATTACAACAGCACAGGTGGATGCTGATAATACAGAAGAGCTGATCGCTCTGATCAAAAAAGAAAAACCAGATGTGGTACTGAATCTGGCGCTTCCATATCAGGATCTTACTATTATGGATGCCTGCCTTGCGACAGGTGTGGATTATGTAGACACTGCAAATTACGAACCAGAAGACACTGCAAAGTTTGAGTATAAATGGCAGTGGGCATACCGTGAGAAATATGAAAAAGCAGGAATCACTGCACTTCTTGGAAGTGGATTTGATCCGGGAGTGACAGGGGTATTCTCTGCATATGCTCTGAAACACTATTTTGATGAGATCAACTATATTGATATTCTGGACTGCAACGGAGGAGATCATGGATATCCGTTTGCAACAAACTTCAATCCGGAGATTAATATCCGTGAAGTTTCTGCAAAAGGTTCCTACTGGGAAGATGGACACTGGGTAGAAACAGAACCTATGGAGATCAAAAGAGAATATGATTTCCCGGAAGTGGGAATGAAAGATATGTATCTGCTTCACCACGAAGAAATCGAATCTCTGGCATTGAATATTCCGGGAATCAAGAGAATCCGTTTCTTTATGACATTTGGACAGAGCTATCTGACACACTTGAAATGTTTGGAAAATGTAGGAATGACATCCATTGAGCCGATCATGTACGAAGGAAAAGAAATTGTACCGCTTCAGTTTTTGAAAGCAGTGCTTCCGGATCCGGCATCCCTTGGTCCAAGAACAAAAGGAAAGACCAATATTGGATGTATTTTTACAGGAAAGAAAGATGGAAAAGAGAAGACAATCTATATCTACAATGTATGTGACCATGAAGAATGTTATAAAGAAGTGGGATCCCAGGCGGTTGCCTACACAACAGGTGTTCCGGCTATGATTGGAGCTATGATGGTGATGACAAAGACCTGGAATAAAGCCGGGGTTTATAACATCGAAGAGTTTGATCCGGATCCGTTCATGGATGCGTTGAATGAATTTGGACTTCCATGGAAAGTAGTAGAAAACCCACAGATGGTAGAGTAAGAAACGGATACTGGAAATGAAAAGAGAAGAATTGAGGACTCCATGTTATGTGATCATGGAGTCAGAAATGAAAAAGAATCTGCAGATTTTAAAAGAAATCCGGCAGCAGACGGGCTGTAAGATCCTGTTGGCGCAGAAAGCGTTTTCGATGTATTCCTGTTATCCGCTGATCGGAGAATACCTGGATGGAACAACAGCCAGTGGATTATATGAAGCAAAACTCGGAAAAGAATGCATGGGGAAAGAAAATCATATTTTTTCCCCGGCATATCGGGAAGATGAATTTGAAGAAGTGCTGGCAAACTGTGAGCATCTGGTATTCAATTCTTTTTCCCAGCTTGAAAAGTTTGGAGAACGCGCTGCGAAAGCCAGAAAAAGCATAGGGATCCGTGTAAATCCAGAGTGCTCCACTCAGGAAGAACATGCCATTTATGATCCATGCGCACAGGGATCCAGGCTTGGGATCCTGGTATCTGAATTTCCGGAAACACTGCCTTCCTATGTAGAAGGTTTGCATTTTCATACACTCTGCGAGCAGAATGCAGATGCGCTGGAGATCACATTGAAAGCAGTGGAAGAAAAATTCGGAACATGGATGAAACAGCTGAAATGGGTGAATTTTGGCGGTGGTCATCATATTACAAGAGCGGATTATGACAGGGAACTGCTGATATCTTGTATCCGCCATATTCAAGACACCTATCAGGTTCAGGTTTATCTGGAGCCGGGGGAAGCAGTGGCTTTGAATGCGGGACATCTGATCACAACCGTAGAGGACATTGTGCATGATCAGATTGCAGTGCTGGATACTTCGGCAGCCTGCCATATGCCGGATGTGATCGAGATGCCGTATCGGCCGCCTCTTCTGGATTCTGGAGAAGCAAAGGAAAAACCATATACTTATTTACTGGGCGGTCCTACTTGTCTGGCAGGAGATATGATCGGTGAATATTCCTTTGATCATCCGCTGCAGGCAGGTGATCGGTTGACATTTGGGGATATGGCGATCTATACGACCGTGAAAAATAATACATTCAATGGGATGCGTCTTCCAGATATTGTATGGGAGAAGGAAAACGGAGAATGTGAGATTGTAAAGTCGTTCGGATACGAAGACTTTAAGTGCAGATTGTAAAAATAGAAACTCCCATGAATGATATCCTGAGTCAGGAGATTGTTCATGGGAGTTTTGTGTTTATTCTAATATAAAATCCATATAAACCGGATTGTGATCGCTCCACTGAAATCCGGTATCCAGAACCAGGGCATCCTTCACGGTTACGTTGTCGGATACAAGAAATCCATCTACCGTTACTACAAAGTTGGATTCACTGTAAGGCTGATCGGCATTCCGACAGGATGGCACAGGGTTCTTTTCGTCAAATGGTGCAACGAGCTGCATGAAATCCGGGATCAGCTCTTTTGGAAGTGGCTTTGCCCAGTTGTCTTCTAATTCTTCATGACTAAAAATTTCAGCAGAATTTCCAAGCAGATCTTTATTGAAATCACCGCCGCCGACAATATAATTTCCGGCGTCATACTCTTTCTTCATATCTTCAAAGAGCATTTGAAGTTGTTTTTCAGCAGTTTTTGAATCCGATGTATAAGCGGAGAGATGCAGATTATACAGGATCAGTTCTTTTCCATTTTCAACAGGAATCCGGTTGACGCTGTAGCAGCGATCCAGATCCAGCAGTTTCATAAATCCGTCTTCAATCGGCAGGGAACGTCTGACAGATTCGGTAATCTCCAGGTTAGAAATGGTAAGCATACCGGCTTTGTTTTTCCCGTGTGGTTCTGAAATGGGATAAAAGAGGTAAGGGCTGTCATAGTTTTGTGCAAAGGTAGAAACCTGAGGATGGTTTTCTGTTTGTAGTGCGCTCAAAAGCAGGGGGCATTGGTTAACGTGATAGCTTCGGGTTCCGTCAAAATCAACCTCCTGGAAGAATGCAAAATCTGGTGCAAGCTCTGCCACGGCATTTGCGTAGCTTGTGACATTTTCGATCACAGCTTGTTCAGAACACGCACGACTTTCCTTTCCTCCGTCCATAAAAAAGGAATAATCATCACTGTACGCTCCGAACCCAATGTTTCCGGAGGTAATGCGATAGGTTGTTCCCGGTTTGGCTTTTTCTGAGGATTTTCCGACGATAGTCAATCGTTGCATGTCCTCCAACCGATAATAACTGGCAAATACATAAATGACATATCCAATGACGATCAATACCAGAGCGCCAAATACGAGACCAAGTCTTTTCAGCCATTTCTTTGAATTATGCTTCATAAATGAAATCCCCTTTCTCTTTTGTGATAATGATTTGCACGGAGAAACTACTGGAAACCGTGCGAATAGATATAGTTATTATACCATATTTTCAGTGGAGAGTGGTATAATAGACAAAACGATGTATATTTTTGTTGAGGATTTTGTGATGCACACTTGCAAAATTCGGGTCTCAGTTGGAAAAATAGGAGAATCAAGAGGAACGATCTATGGATGAAAATAAAAATATGGAAAAGTTAGTAGTGTTACAGAAGGAATTTTTTGCGATGGGACAGACAAGGGAACTTACGTTTCGGATTTATCAGCTTCAGTTGCTGGCAAAAACAATCCGGGAAAATCAGGAAGTTCTGGAAGTGGCGTTGAAAAAGGATCTTGGAAAATCAAGTTTTGAATCCTATGCCACAGAAATTGGATTTGTACTTGCAGATATTCGATATACCATTCGGAATCTTCAAAAATGGATGGCGGATCAAAAAGTAAAGACACCAATTTATTTGTTTCCCGGAAGGGGCAAGATTCAGAAAGAGCCTTATGGCAGTGTACTGATTTTAGGTCCATACAATTATCCGGTACAGCTTTTGTTGGAACCGCTGATCGGAGCGATCGCGGCAGGGAATTGTGCTGTGCTGAAACCATCCGAACTGACTCCAAATGTATCATCTGCTATATATCGGATGATCCACACGACATTTCAGGAAGAATACATTGCCTGTGTGGAAGGTGATGCAACGATCAATCAAACATTGTTTGCGCAGGAATTTGACTATTTATTTTTTACCGGAAGCGAGCGTGTTGGAAAAATTGTAATGAAAGCGGCAGCAGAACATTTAACACCAGTGACGTTGGAATTAGGCGGGAAGAGCCCGGTTGTGATAGAAAAATCGGCAAACTTGAAAGAAGCGGCAAAAAGGATTGCATGGGGCAAGTTGATGAATGCAGGACAAACCTGTGTGGCTCCGGATTATGTGCTTGTGGATGAGAGCAGAAAAGAGGAGTTTCTGGAAGAAATCAGACAGGCGTTCTTCTGTTTATATGGAAAAGAGATTAAGGAAAATCCAGATTTTGGACGAATTGTAAATGAACGGCACATGGAACGGCTGCAGAAGATTCTGGATCAAGACAGAAACGATTTGTTTTATGGAGGAACAACAGATTTTACACAACGTTACATCGAACCAACGATTCTGGACGTGGGAAAACTGGAAAATGCTGACAGCGCAGCTTCCATGCAGGAAGAAATATTTGGTCCTGTGTTACCTGTTTTGTCCTATCACAAACTAGAGGACGCAATACGTTTTGTAAATAAAAGAGCCAAACCGCTTGCGCTGTATTTGTTTACCCAAAAGAAGAGTGCGGAAAAGTTTGTTCTGGAACGGGTGTCTTCAGGAGGTGTGTGTGTGAACGATACAATCAGTCATTTGATCAATCCAAATCTTCCGTTTGGTGGAGTTGGAGCGTCTGGTATGGGACGTTATCATGGGAAGTACAGCTTTGACACATTTACACATGAGAAAAGTGTATTTTCCAAGCCGACAAACTGGAATTTGCCAGTATGTTATCCCCCATTTACAAAAGGAAAAATGAAGCTTGTAAAATTCTTTTTGAAATAATGTGAAAAGCATATTGACTTTGACGCTGCGTCAACTTGTATACTAAAATCCGGCAGGAGGTAGAAAGATGGAATACAGTATTCGAGAAGTAGCAGAAATGACAGGAGTGAGTACACGTACCCTGAGGTATTACGATGAGATTGATTTGTTAAAACCATCGTATACGAATGACTCCGGGTATCGTTATTATGGAGAAGAAGCGTTAGATCGCCTGCAGCAGATTTTATTTTACAAAGAACGCGGGCTTGGTCTGCAGTGTATTTTAGAAATCCTGGATAAAGAAGAGTTTGATACATTGGGAGCATTGTATGAACATCTTTCGGAACTGCAGAATCAAAAAATCCGGATTGAAGCATTGATTCAAACAGTAAATAAGACAATTGATTCTTTGGAAGGAAGAAAAAGGATGAGCAGTGCAGAAAAGTTTGAGGCATTTAAACAGAAACAGGTACAAGAAAATGAGGAAAAATATGGAGGAGAGATCCGACAAAAATATGGAGAGGATACTGTCCGAGAATCCAATGCAAAGATGATGAAAATGACAGAAGAAGAGTATCAGGAGTTCCAGTGGTTGGAAACAGAAATCAAAGAGAAATTACAGACAGCAGTCAGAGAGCAGAGAGAACCATCTGATGCGATTGGAAAAGAGATTGCAAAACGACACAGACAATGGTTGTCTATGACATGGGGCCAATATTCCAAGGAGGCTCATAGAGGGTTGACCGAGCTATATATTCAAGATGAGCGCTTCCTGAAATATTATGATACAGAAGTAAGCGGATGTGCACAGTTCTTAAAAGAAGCGGTGCATTTCTGGATTCAGTAAAAGGAAAAAGGCAGACGCGAATTGTCTGAATTGTGCGAAAAAAACAAAAAACAGAAAAAACATTGACAATTCACTCTGCCCGTGATAAGATACCACTTGTCGCTGAGAC
>Snoopy_p1__coassemble_193_pt1 | contig 55551 bp, 48 predicted proteins | sample Snoopy_p1__metabat2_high_PE_024 | metagenome-assembled genome bin Snoopy_p1
CAAGGGCTAACGGGCTTCGTTGTTTTATAGTTATCTAAAGGAATGAGAGTAAAGTGTGGCATCTTGAGTCTCCCCAAGATGCCATTACTTTATGAGGGGGGAGATAGTTGTTTATCAACTATCTGAGTATTAGTATACGGAATAAATGTGTCCAAAGTATGTTGAATCTATAAAAGAAATAGAAAAATTCTTATGAAATTCTTAATTCAGTTTTTAAGAAAAGTACTCTTTTTATTGTCTGATATGCTAAAGTTTGGGGATTCGTATGGTATGTCCGGCATAAATTAAATTTGGATCGGAAATATGATTCAGTGACTGCAGGATCGGGACCGTTGTTTGGAAACGTGCGGCAATCTCGCTTAAAGTATCTCCATATTTGATTGTATATGAAATATATTGAGAAGCAACAGGTTTTGATGACAGGTGATTGAGTCCGGCGTTTTTGATAATAGAAGGATAATCTACAAAAACATAATCCAGATCCACATCACCGGATATTCCGTTTATATTTCCCTGACTGGTAAACTGCCACATTTGACATTCGGTGTTATCTAATTTGCTGTTATAAAAAGCATACCAGAGTGCGTATCTGGAAGAAAGGGGAAGAAGGTCATAGCTTTGCAGAAAATTTCGATTACTGTAATACATTGCAAAATAACCTTTTTGTTCGATCCGGTTACAGAAATTTTGCACAATGTTCCTTGCTGTTTCCGGTGTAAAAATGACTCCGTTTTGTGCGGCATAGTTTGCAGATGCCTGTTCAATGTCATAACAAACAGGGTAGTCAATGCGGTAATCAGAGATTGTATTCAGACAGCCATCGGCTTCCTGTATGGCAATCTCCGGATTGAGGGCATAACAGAACCAGTATATACCGATGGGCAGACCGATCCGGTTGCATTCGGAAGCATTTCTTTTAAATTGAGGGTCAATTGTGCCGAAACCATAGCCGGCACGGAGCATGGCAAATTGATAACCGGCGGCTTTTACCTTTTCCCAGTCTACATTTCCCTGGAATTCACTGACATCCAGTCCTTTTATTTGCATAGGAACTCCTTAAATATAAAAATGAAAGTCTTATGTTTATCATATGAAAAATAGAGGAAAATGTGCGGTTCCATTTGGATTTTATCTTGGGAGAAGACGTATTTGACACATTTAATAAAATTGATTATAATATACTTACAAGACAACTGGAATAGCTAGATGAAGCCTATCTGTTCCGGGCAAGAAGTAAATTACGAGAAGTAATCGCTCATCCTACCAAGACCGGGCGATTACTTTTTTCGTTTATCATCATAAAAGTTTTTTACAAGAGTGATGATTGCAACAATCATTAGTACAAATGTAAAATAGAAAGTGTTAATTTGTTTTCACCCTTTAAAGATGTTTTACTCTTTTGAATCTGCCATTTTATGGATATACTTAGGATTCACTGCAATATCACCAGAATATTCTATGATTTTCTTTTTTCCCTCTGAATTAACTTTATTATAATTTGAAAGCAATTCTTGATCCATCTTCTGTTGAAAGAATCTTTTTGTAGCTTCCCAATTTGCCACTTCTCCATTAGGAATGTCTCTAAACTTGTAATCAGCTGCCGTACTTCTCAAAACATCAGTTGTCGTTCCAAGGACTTCGGCAATTTTGTCGAAATATTGCTTGCTGACAAATCGCTCAAAAAAAATCACCTCCTAGATAAGTACATAATGTCACATAGAGGAATCCAATGTAACGGAATTAAGAATTTCATAAGATTTTCCCCAAGCCCTCTTAAAAAAATGAGAATATCATGTATACTGTAAGGGAGGTGATGAACATGTATCGTATTTTAGTTTGTGATGATGACAAAGAAATTGTAGAAGCGATTGAAATATATCTGACACAGGAGGGATATCAGGTTTTGAAGGCCTATGACGGGATGCAGGCTTTGAAGATGCTGGAGACAGAGCAGGTGAATCTGCTGATTCTGGATGTGATGATGCCAAGACTGGACGGGATCCGAGCGACGTTAAAGATCCGTGAGACGAACAGTATTCCGATCATCATCCTGTCTGCAAAGTCTGAAGATGCGGATAAGATTCTCGGACTCAATATCGGGGCAGATGATTATATGACAAAGCCATTTAATCCGCTGGAACTGGTAGCCAGGGTGAAGTCTCAGCTTAGACGGTATACACAACTTGGAGGAAGTGTCAAAGAGGAACAGGATAAAGTGTACGAAGTAGGAGGGCTTAGGATCAATGATGATCTGAAAGAGGTGACCGTGGATGGAGAACTCGTGCGTCTTACACCGATCGAGTACAATATTTTGCTGTTATTGATGAAAAATCAGGGAAGAGTCTTTTCTATCAATCAGATTTATGAGTCCATCTGGAATGAGGATGCGATCGGAGCAGACAATACCGTAGCCGTACATATTCGTCATATCCGGGAAAAAATCGAGATCAATCCTAAGGATCCGCGGTATCTGAAAGTTGTATGGGGTGTTGGATATAAGATTGAGAAATTGTAAGAGGGGAAGTCATAGATGAACAAATGGTATAAGAGTTCGGTGATGAAAGGGCTTTTGATCCTGATCGCTATTGTTTCTGCGATGAGTGGTATCATCAGTCTGCTGATCATTTCTACTTATTCTGTCAGCACAAAAGAAATTTGGAATAAGAAACCGAAAGAATATACAGAATCGAAAGAATTTGAAAATCAAATGTGCCGTGCGACAATGGAGGTTCTAAATTGGATTCAGTATGAAGAATGCTTTGAAACAGAAGGAAAATATGATCCTGAAAAATGGATTGATGTGACCCAATACAGTTCCGGAAGAAGAAATGAGTTTAAGAAACAATCCGGATTGAAATATCGGCTGTCAGATCTGGAACAGTGGAGTATGGAATATGGGGAAGGTGACGAGATCATTGTATGCCAGCAAGAAGATGGCACCTATTACTACTATTACAAAGAAGAGTTTTTAAAGCTTTTAAAGGAAAGAAAACTGATCATTAACATGGATGGGTATACTTCGGAAGAACTGGTCAGAGAATTGCAGAATGGTAGTCTCAGCATGGAACAGATTGCAGGGCATTCTATTCTGGATGAAAAGAAGACATTGAAATATCAGGATTTCTGGACATTTAACGAGGCGATCGAAGAGGAGGCAAAGCCGGAAGGCGGCAATAATATTCTGGAGGTTGTGAACAAGACATCGGAACTGAATGGCAAGTTAAGTGAAACATATTCTGATTTGGAGACAACATTGGCGTCTTTGTATTTTGATGTACAGAATTATAAGGCAGGAGGAGAGTGGACGGAAGGAAACACGAACTTTGCATATATTCTGGCAGACAAAGAGAACAATAAGGTGTATACCAACCGGAAAGCCTATCAGGATTATAACAGTGTCAGGGAGAATGTGTCTGAGATTCAAAAAAATGCAAAATATATCATCGTACAGTCTAAATTATCAGATTTCAAGACGAATATGAACAGCATTGCAGCCAGTAACTGGAAGGAATTTATACAGACACAATGGAGCAATGGCAGTAAAGATTTTATTTTTGTGGCGGCAGTAGATGAAGATTTTCCAATTCAGGATGTATTTTATCTGGATAAGAAGTTGTATGATGAATATGCTCCATATATCAACAGCGCATCGGTGGTACTGGGAGTCTCTGTATTTCTGATCATTTTCAGTTTTGTATGGCTGACTGTGGTTGCAGGAAGAAAGAATGGAACAGAAGAGATTCGGCTGAATGCGTTTGACCGCTGGAAGACAGAATTAGCAGCAGTGTTTGTAATCGGAGTCTGGTTTATTCCAATGATGTTTTGGAGTTCTAATGCCACGATGGTTTCTAATTATTTTTCGAATACGACAGATTTGATGGCTGCTGCGATTGGATATTCTTATGAATATTCCTCCGGATATATTCCGACCGAGGAGGATTTGATCGTATTGTCCGGAGCTGCTGCATATACAATGATCTTTTTCCTGATCGGCTATCTGAGTCTGGTACGAAGGATCAAAGCAGGAGAGGTCTGGAAAAACAGTGTGCTTAGGGCATTGATCAAAGGATTTCTGGTCTTCTGGAATCATCGGAATGTGGTGGGAAGGACAGCTGTGGCAGTGGCAGCAGTGATCGGAGTCCATTGGATTTTAGTTCTGTCCCACAATATGATACTGGCAATTTTAGTACTTGTGCTGGATGGGGCGCTGCTTTGTTACTCAGTTTTGAATGGACTGGCGAAAGATAAGATTGCCAGAGGCATTCAGAGAATGGCAGAGGGCGATCTGGAATATCAGATTCCGTTGGAGCATTTAAGAGGAGAACAGCTGAAAATTGCAGAAAGGCTAAATGATATCGGAAGCGTTCTGCAGAAGGCGGTCGAAAAAAGTGTCAAGAGTGAACGCCTTAAGACAGATCTGATCACGAATGTTTCACATGACATCAAGACACCGCTGACATCCATCATCAATTATGTAGATATTTTAAAACGGGAGAAGATCGAAGATCCGAAGATACAGGGATATCTGGAGATACTGGAGGCAAAAGCTCAGAGACTGAAAACACTGACAGAGGATGTAGTGGAAGCATCTAAAGTCAGCAGCGGGAATATCAGTCTGGAACGGATGGATGTGAATCTGGTGGAGATGATCAATCAGACAGCCGGAGAATTTGCTGAAAAATTTGAACATAAAAATCTGGAATTGATCCAGACACTTCCCGATGAACCTGCGATCATTCATGTGGACGGAAGAAGGATGTGGAGAGTTCTGGAGAATATTTATAACAATGCGGCTAAATATGCAATGCCGGGAACCAGGATTTATGCAGGTCTTCGGATAGATCAGGAAGAGGTTGTATTTTCTCTGAAAAATATTTCTGAATATCCGCTGAATTTTTCGGCAGATGAGTTGACAGAGCGTTTCATTCGGGGAGATGTTTCCAGAAGTACAGAAGGAAGCGGACTTGGGCTTTCCATTGCTAAAAGTCTGGTGCAGATGCAGGGAGGAAAGCTGGAGTTATATCTGGATGGGGATCTTTTTAAAGTCACGATCCGGTTTCCCAAAGTAGAGAAAAAGGATCCATGTTTTTTTAGGGAAGAAGAGGAGTGACAGAAGGAGACGGAAATTTTCCGTCTTCTTTTAATTTAAGACTTGTTTTATTGCATGAGGCTTTATTTTGTTTTACAATAGGGAGAAAACAGAGCAAAAAAGAAGAGGTATGAGATGGAAACAATTAAGACATTATTATCCAGTATTTTAAATATAGAATTTATTCAGGCGATTTTAAGCAATCCAAGGACAAAAGATGGTGTGCTGAAGGTAAAAGTGCGTCCGATCGAAAAGAAAGGACAGCTGATGTTTCAACTGGAATCCTTTACCAGGACACAGGCATTTCACGAGAATCTGTCGCCGGCAGATGCAGAGGAAAAGCTGGCAGATCATATGCTGGAATTTCGTCAGATGCAGATTTCCACAGGGTCTGTAAACTATACCGTGCTTGTTAGCAAAAAGGGGAAGGTAACGATTCAGAAAAAAGCGCAGAAAGGCTGCGTAAGACCAGCGGAATTGTCACATAATAGAAATAAGAAATATATTTTACAGGAAGGAATCCCAGTTCCGTTTCTGCAGGATTTAAATGTTATGACAAAAGAAGGGAAGATCGTTCATTCTCGTTTTGATAAGTTCCGACAGATCAACCGTTTTCTGGAATTTATCGAAGATATTCTTCCAAAGCTGGAAAAAGAGAGGGAGATCACAATTCTGGATTTCGGCTGTGGAAAGTCTTACTTGACTTTTGCCATGTATTATTATCTGCACGTACTCAAAAATTATGACATCCGTATTATCGGATTGGATCTCAAAGAAGATGTGATCCGTCATTGTAATGAATTGAGCAGGAAGTATGGATATGAGAAGCTAGAATTTTTAGTCGGGGATATTGCAGATTATGACGGGGTTGAGGAAGTGGATATGGTAGTTACACTTCATGCATGCAATACAGCCACGGATTTTGCCCTTGCCAAAGCAGTGGGATGGAATGCGAAGGTGATCCTTTCCGTTCCATGCTGCCAGCATGAGCTCAATGGGCAGATACAAAAAGATAAAGCTGCAGGATACGAAGTTCTGGCACCGATCCTGGATTATGGTCTGCTAAAAGAGCGGTTTGCCTCGCTTCTGACGGATGGACTTCGCGCGAAGTACCTGGAGGAAGCAGGATATGAGACTCAGGTGTTGGAATTTATCGATATGGAGCATACACCGAAAAATATTTTGCTGCGCGCAGTGAAAAACAGTCAGTCAAAAGTGGGGAGTAAGGAGCAGATTGCAGCATGTAAGGAGTTTCTGGGAGTAGAACCGATGCTGGGAGCGCTGTTAGATAAGGGGTCAAGATCATGAAAAAAAGAATAAAGAAAGCAGGGATCTTACTGCTTGTATTTGTGGCAGCAGTGATCGTCAGCAGCCTGGTCATGAACAGTGGGGTAGAAGATCAGATTGTAGATTTAGGAGAGCCCACCTTACCAAGGATCGCATTTCAAAAGGAAGGCAGAACGGTGAATCCACTGGCGGGTTATGTTCAGAAGATGGATGTGACTGCCATGCGGGATACGATCACTCCACTGGAGGAGAACGGTACACTGAAGATGCAGATCCAGGAGTTTGGGAATACGATCAAGGGAGTATCCTATGAAGTTTGTTCTCTGGATGGGGAGACGTCTTATTTAAAAGGAAAGCAAAAGGATATTTCGGAAGCGGAAATTTTACTGGATGTAAAAGCAGGATTGCCGGAAGAAGTGTCAGAAGCTGTTTTGGAGGTGACTCTTTCACTAGAAGACGAACAGAATGTATATTTTTATACAAGGATCACACGGCCGGATGAGTTATCTTTGAAAGAATGTCTGGATTTTGTTCAGGATTTCCATCATAAGACGCTGGATAAAAACAGCAAAGAGGAACTACGGAAATATCTGGAGACGAATGAAGAAGGTGACAATACCACATACCAGACTGTGACGATCCATTCAGATGCAGAACATGTGACATGGGGAGAGCTGGCGCCGCAGGTAGTGGAAGAACCGGAGTGGAGTATCAAAGAGAGCAATTCAGTGTATACGTCCCTGTTGGCTGAGTATCAGGTGGTCTGTCAGGGAGAGGGAGAAGACATTGAGACTTATAATGTCCGTGAGTTCTTCCGGATCCGTTCGATACAGGGAGAGATTTATCTGTTGGATTATAATCGAAATGCAGTGCAGGTATTTGACATCAATCAGAATGTTCTCGACGAGATGGGTATTTTGCTGGGAGTTGTTCCAGACGAGATTTCTTATGAGACGAACCCGGAAGGAACCATCGTTTCCTTTGTGCATGACGGGAATCTTTGGATGTACGATGAGAAAGAAAATCGGCTTGCTCAGGTGTTCAGTTTTTCCAATATTGAAGGGAATGACGTGAGAAGCCGTTACGATCAGCATGATATTCGGATCATCAGTGTCGATAAAAATGGAAGCACTTCATTTGCCGTATACGGATATATGAACAGGGGGAAACACGAAGGAGAAGTTGGGGTGGATGTGTATTACTACGATACTGAGAAAAATGTAGTAGAAGAAAAAGCGTTTATTCCAAGTACCAAGTCTTTTGCTATTGCAGAGGAAGAACTTGGCAAGATGGTATATTATCAGCATGATCAGAATCTGCTTTATATTCTGGCTGGCGGAACATTATATAAGATTGATCTGAAAAAAGATGAGCGGGCGATCTTGGCAGAAAATCTGAAAGAAGGGCAGTACACGGTGTCTGCGGACGGACATCTGATTGCCTATCAGGAATTAGGCAGTCTCAACACAGCAGAAAAAGTGAATGTGTTAAATCTGAAGTCTGGTGAGGAAAGCAATGTTTCAGCAAAACCTGGAGAAGCAATCCGCCCACTTGGGTTTATCGGGGAAGATTTTGTATATGGATATCTCAGATCAGCCGATCTTGGAAGGACAGCGGCGGGAGAAGAAGTACTGCCGATGTATGAGCTGGAGATCCGAAATTCGGAAAACGAAGTAGTCAAGACTTATTCTGCAGAACAGGTGTATATTTCTGATGTTTATATCGAAGAAGATATGATGACGCTGAACCGGGTGGTCAAGTCCGGTGAGTTGTATACAGTGACCGGGCAGGATTATATCAGCAGCAATGAGGAGAAGAAGGCAGAAAAAGTCACATTAGAAGCATTTTCTACAGAGCGAAAAGGACGTCAGATGCGGTTTACCTTTGAAAAAGGAATTCAGGATCTTTCTCCAAAGATTTTAAGACCAAAGCAGGTCGTTAAAGAAAAGCCCATGACAGTTACATTAAGTGACAAATCGGATTCTGAAAAATATTATGTCTATGGTATGGGAGAGTTGGTTGCTGTTTATGAAAAAGCAGCATATGCGATCCAGAAAGCAGAAGAGATATCCGGAGTCGTGATCTCTTCCAGACAGTCCTATATTTGGGAGAAAGGAAACAGAGATCTGGCGTATGATACACAGACAGAACCATTTGGAAATGCGGAAGGCAAGAACTCCTTTCAGACGTGTGAAGCGGTGATGGAAGCCCATCATGCGAAAAAGGTGGATCTGACAGGATGTAGCCTGGATCAGATCCTGTATGTGATTAACAAAGGACTTCCGGTGATCGCAATGACAGATGCCAGCCATGCGATCCTGCTGACAGGATATACCATGACAGATATCACCTATATCGATCCAGATACTGGAAGTGAGCATACGGTGAACATGGAGCAGATGAGCGCTATGGTGACAGGAAGCGGAAATACGTTTATCGGATATTTGCAGTAAGAAAAAAGAAGATCTGAAACGCAGGAGTGCGTTCAGGTCTTCTTTTTTAACGGAATAGAACATGTTTGTATCGATCCAAAGCGGTATAGGCGATCATTCCCAAAATACCACAGGAAAGCACTTCCCCGATTCCTACCGTCAGCATATGGAAGGGGATCGGAAGTAGGATCTGATATCCGTAATACAATACAAACGGGATCAGCAGGGTGTTGGAAAGGATTGGTGGCAGCGGAGCCAGCCATTTGCTGTGGTTTCGAAGCAGAAAGGTGAAAATGGCTCCGAGTAAAGTGGCAATGCTTCCTACAATGATGTCAGGAAGAATAGCGCCTCCCAGGATATTGCCGATCAGACAGCCGATAAACAGTCCGGGAATGGCTGCCGGAGTAAATGCCGGAAGGATGGTAAGGGATTCGGCGATCCGAAATTGTATCTGTCCAAAACTGATGGGGGCGAACAGAACAGTCAGAACAACATAAATGGCAGCGATCATGGCTGACTGCGCCATAAACTGTACATGGAAAGTTTTTTTCTTTTTCATAAATACGATCTCCTGTTATTTCTTACTTAAAAATATTTTAAAATAGAATCCCGGACTTTGCAATAAAAGAAACTTGTGATATCCTTATCCATATGAAAAAAGAAAGAACCGGAAAGGATAATAGTATGAAAAAAGCAATTGTGGCATTACTTCTGGCAGCTGCAGTTCTGGTGACAGGATGTCAGGGAAAAACAGAAGAACCTGCACAGTCTAAGACGGAAAAAGTGGATCAGGCATCGAATGAGTTGAAGGAAAAACTGGGGGATGGTTATATCACGCCCAGTGAATCTGTAAAAAAAGTCATGGCAAAGAAGTGGAATGTGATCGGAACAGATTCGGTATATGATCTGAAAGAAGATGGAACTGGTACATTCGATGGAAAAGCCCTTACGTTTCAGTGTGGATTTGATGAGGAAAACAACATTACACTGGGAATCAAGATGGATGGAGCAAAGCAGGGACAGGTTTATGCGATCACCACAGATGAAACCGGATATGGAGTGAATCTGGAGTCTCTGGATGGGGGAGAAGATCTTCAATTGTTTCAGGCCGATATCGAGTTGTTGGACCGTTCAGATCCGGAAGTGGAAGCTCTTGAGGGAACCTGGCGGGATGACAATGAAAATGAGTATGTTCTTAAGGAAGATGGTACAGCAGTGATCAAGGGATCTTCCGGAGAGTCAAAAGGAACATACAGTGTGGTAAAAAATGCGCAGGGTATCCGGGTTTTTAATCTGGTGATGCCAGGAGGAAGCCTGGAATACGAATACACACTCAGTGAGGAGAATACAGTTGTAGAGTTGTGCAGTCCGGGAACGGATACGGTACACCGCTGGACAAAAGAGTAAGGAAAAATCCTTCCGTGGCGGAGAAGAAAATAGGATAAGTTTCATTTCCACTCTTTTAATCTGTCGTATTTATGGTATAATAGCGTCTAAGAATGTCTGTTGGCAGACAGAACGAATATTTGGATAGAAGGAGTGAGCGGTATGGATTTAGTGACAGTTTGGGAATTATTTAAAAATAGAGAGCAGTATTTGGATAAAAAGGTGACAGTAGGGGGATGGATCCGCAGTATCCGTGATTCGAAGACATTCGGATTTATTGTGGTAAATGACGGTTCTTATTTTGAGCCTTTGCAGATCGTGTATCATGACAAGATGGAGAATTTTGAAGAGATCTCCAGACAGAATGTAGGAGCAGCGATCATCGTGACAGGAACTTTGGTTGCAACTCCACAGGCAAAACAGCCGTTTGAGATCCAGGCAGATGAAGTGACAGTAGAGGGTGCTTCCGCGCCGGATTATCCGCTTCAGAAGAAGCGTCACAGCTTTGAATATTTGAGAACGATCTCTCATTTACGTCCGAGAACAAATACATTCCAGGCAGTGTTCAGAGTGCGTTCTATGATCGCATATGCGATTCATCAGTTTTTCCAGGAGAGAGGATTTGTGTATGTCCACACACCACTGATTACAGGAAGTGACTGTGAGGGTGCAGGAGAGATGTTCCAGGTGACTACGATGGATCTGAACGATGTGCCGAAGAAAGAAGATGGAAGCATTGACTACAGCAAAGATTTCTTTGGAAAAGAGACCAATCTGACAGTCAGCGGACAGCTTAACGGAGAGACATTTGCACAGGCGTTCCGAAGTATCTATACATTTGGACCGACCTTCCGTGCAGAGAACTCCAACACCACAAGACATGCGGCAGAGTTTTGGATGATCGAGCCGGAGATCGCATTTGCAGATCTGGAAGATAATATGGATCTGGCAGAGTCGATGTTAAAATATGTGATCTCTTATGTGCTGGAGAATGCGCCGGAAGAGATGAACTTCTTCAACTCTTTTGTAGACAAAGGACTGCTTGACCGTCTGAACAATGTGGTAAATTCTGACTTTGCAAGAGTGACTTACACAGAAGCGGTTGATATTCTGATGAAGAACAATGACAAGTTTGAATATAAAGTTTCCTGGGGAACGGATCTGCAGACAGAGCACGAGCGTTATCTTACAGAAGAGATTTATAAACGCCCGGTATTTGTGACAGATTATCCGAAGGAGATCAAGGCGTTCTACATGAAACAGAACGATGACGGAAAGACCGTTGCAGCAGTGGATTGTCTGGTACCGGGTATCGGAGAGATCATCGGAGGAAGCCAGAGAGAGGATGACTTCGAAAAGCTGCGTGCAAGAATGGCAGAGATGGATCTGAACGAAGAAGATTACAAGTTCTATCTCGACCTGAGAAAATACGGTTCTACCAGACATGCAGGATTTGGACTGGGATTTGAAAGATGTGTGATGTATCTGACAGGTATGTCCAACATCCGTGACGTGATCCCATTCCCAAGAACGGTAAATAACTGCGATCTGTAAAAAATACAGAGCAGATAATTCAAAGAGGGTGCCCCAAGAGCAGATGCTTTTGAGCACCCTCTTTCCTGATACAAGGCAAAGTGAGAGAGGAGAAATCGTGTGAAATTTATACATATTGCGGATGTGCATCTGGGAGCTTCTCCGAATGCCGGGGCTGTAGATCCCAAAACGCGCGCCCGGGAATTGTGGGAGACATTCGAGGCGGCAGTGGAGCTGTGTGAACAGGAGCAGACGGATCTTCTGCTGATCGCAGGAGATTTATTCCACCGGCAGCCGCTTCGCAGGGAGCTGAAGGAAGTAGATTATTATTTTTCCAGACTGTCTCATACGAAGGTGGTGTTGATTGTGGGTAATCATGATTTTCTGAAGCAGGATTCCTATTACCGCAGCTTTTCCTGGAGCAGCAATGTGTATCCGCTATTTGATACAGAGCCGGAATGTGTGATCTTTGAGGATCTGGATACGGCAGTGACCGGATTTAGTTACGACACCCGTGAGAGACGGACTCCTTTGGATGGGGAAATCCGTGCAGAAGGAGATGCAGCGTATGAGATCCTGCTGATCCATGGTGGAGATGAAAAGCATCTTCCTTTTACCAGAAGTCAGCTTGCCCATTCCGGGTTTGACTATATTGCTATGGGACATATCCACAAGCCGCAGCAGGTGATTCCAGGGCAGGCAGCCTATGCGGGAGCGCTGGAGCCTGTCGACAGAAATGATATCGGAGCTCACGGATTGATCCGGGGAGAGATTTCGAAAAAGGGGACAAAGATCGAGTTTGTGCCCTTTGCAAAGAGAGACTATCGGCAGATTGAGATTTTGGTGGAAACCTGGATGGGAAATGCAGCCATTCGGGAACGTGTGACGGAACAGATCAAACAGCAGGGAATGCAGCATTTGTATCAAGTAATCCTGACAGGAGAGAGAGAGCCGGATCTGGAGATCGATACCATACCGCTGGAGCGGATTGGAAATGTTCTGGAAGTGACGGACAGAACCGTGCCGGCGTATGATTTTGAAAGATTATGGCAGGAAAACCAGGAGAATCTGATCGGAAACTATATCAAGGCATTCGCTGGGTGCGAACAAGGCAGCGTGGAATATGAAGCTCTTTGCGAAGGAGTGCGAGCCCTGATGGAGAATCAGCAGTAGGAGACAGTATGAGGATAAAAGAACTAGAGATCAAAAATTTCGGGAAATTTTCCCGGAGGAAGTTTGAATTTCAGGATAGGATTCAGGTTATCTACGGGGAAAATGAATTCGGAAAATCGACCATATATGCCTGCATCAAAGCCTTGCTCTTCGGAATGGAACGAGGCAGGGGAAAAGCCGCGCAGAATGATATGTTCAGCCGGTTTGAGCCATGGGAAAATCCCAATGAGTATGCAGGAGTACTTCGGTTTTCCTGCGGTGGAAAGATGTTCCGTCTGGAGCGTAGGTTTGACCGGTACAGCAAAAGTGCAAGTCTGATCTGTGAGGATGATGGGGAAGAACTTTCTGTGGAACATGGAGATCTGGATGTGCTGTTAAATGGAATGACGGCAGAAAAGTTTGAAAATACGGCTGCCATCACGCAGTTCGGTGCAAGACCGGGGCAGAGTCTGGCGCAGGAGATTCAAAATTATGCTGCGAATTACTATGAGACAGGAAACAGCGGGGTAGATCTGGCAGGTGCAGAAATTTTTCTGAAGCGTCGGCAAAAAGAAGTGGAAAAAAAGCAAAAGGCTCTGGAGGAAGAAGCAGCCGGAAAACGCCGGGAGATCTGGCAGAAATATCAGTATCTCCAGCAGGAACTGGAAAAATTACAGGAGGAGAAAAAAGAACAAAAGCAACAGATTGTTGCGCTTGAAAAACCTGTACAGAGCAGGACACAGGACGTGTCAAAGGGGAGAAACTGGCAGTTGTTTGCAGCATTGCTTTGTTTGCTTATTGGCGGACTTCTTCACAATCTGTATTCTTTCATTCCTGTGATCTTGGCAGTACTATTTGGGTGCTGGTGGTTTATGGATGGAAAGAGGCAGAAAGCAGATCTGCAGAAGGAACAAAAGGAAGAAGAACATGCCTATCGGGAAGATGTTAGAAAACGAAAATGGACGCTGCAGAGGATCCAGGAAGAAGAAAAGGAAAAAAAGATCCTGCTGAATCATTTCAAAGAGCAGGCAGAAGAACTGGAAGAGCCGGGAGAAGAGCAAAGGAAGCTGAAACGGACGCTGCAGGCACTTCAACTGGCAGCGAATACCATGGAGAAAACAGCGGCAGCCATATCCAGGGATTTTGGTACTGTATTGAATGAGCGGGCATCCGAAATCCTGAAGGCGGTTACATCGGGAGCTTATACAAGACTTCTGGTGGAAGAACCGCTGAAACTAATCCTTTGGAAAGAGGGGCAGAGGATTCCGGTAGAACGAGTCAGCAGAGGGACGGCGGAGCAGGTCTATTTTGCACTTCGTATGGCCGCTCTGGATCTGCTTTATGGGGAGGAAATGCCGGTCGTATTTGATGATGCATTTGGCTGTTACGATGAAAAAAGATTAAAAGATACGCTAAAGTGGTTGAGTCAACAGCCAAGACAGGTTATAATATTTAGTTGCCAAAAACGTGAAAACGAATTGTTGGAACAAATAAGACAAGAGAAAGCAGACCATAGAAATAAAGGGGAAGATTTTCGATGAAAATAGAATTGCCAAGAAAAGTGGTTTTGATCATTAAAAATTTGCAGAGACACGGATACGAAGCATATGCAGTCGGCGGCTGTGTCAGAGATTCGGTGCTCAACCGCAAGCCGGAGGACTGGGATATCACGACCTCCGCAAAGCCGGAGCAGGTAAAGCGGATATTCCGGCGTACGGTGGATACCGGGATCGAACATGGAACCGTGACGGTTCTGATCGGGAAAGACGGATTTGAAGTGACGACATACCGGGTGGACGGTCTGTACGAGGACGGACGCCATCCCAAAGAAGTGACTTTTACGAATCAGTTGGAAGAAGATCTCAAACGGAGAGATTTTACGATCAATGCTATGGCTTATAATGACGAAGCGCGGCTGGTGGATCCATTTGGTGGAATGAAAGACTTAAATTCTCACCTGATCCGATGCGTAGGAGAGCCCAAAGAGCGGTTTTCCGAGGATGCCCTGCGGATTCTGCGGGCAGTCCGTTTTTCCGCACAGCTGGCATTCCCGATCGAAGAGGAAACGTCGGATGCGATCCGTGAGCTGGCAGGCAATCTGGAGAAGATCAGTGCAGAGCGGATCCAGACAGAACTGGTAAAATTACTGATTTCTGATCACCCGGAGCGGATGCAGGATGCCTGGGAACTGGGGATTACAAGGGTAGTGCTCCCGGAGTGGGATGCTATGGTAGGGGTAAAACAGAATACACCTCACCACAAATATGATGTGGCTGCCCATACGATCCGTGCCATGCAGTCGGTGAAGAACGACAAGGTCTTGCGGCTTACGATGTTGTTCCATGACATGGGAAAACCGGTGATGAAGACTACGGACGAAACGGGAAGAGATCATTTCAAAGGACATGCGATCGCCAGTGAAGAGATTGCAAAGACCGTGATGAAACGTCTGAAATTTGACAACGATACCATACGAAAAGTGACGAAATTAGTATCTTATCACGACTATCGGATGGAAGCTACCGGGCCAGAAGTACGCCGTGCCATGAACAAGATCGGAGTGGAATTGTTTCCATATTATCTGGCAGTGCGTCTGGCAGACACAAAAGCGCAGAGTTCCTATGAACGCAGAGAAAAGCTGGAGAACCTCATCCAGATCCGGGAATTGTATCAGACTGCTTTGCGTAACCGGGAGTGTGTGACACTCAAAGGGCTTGCTGTGACAGGAACAGACCTGATGCAGCTTGGGGTTGCACCGGGAAAGGGTCTTGGAATCCTTTTAGAAGAGCTGTTGGACAAGGTGATCGAAGATCCAACATGGAATACAAAAAAAAGATTGTGTGATTATGTGAAAGAAAGAGCAGGTATTTAGCATACTTGCCACAATGCACTCATAGATTAGAAAGAGTTTTGAATCTGGTCCGCATATGCGGAGAAAAAAGTGCAGGGGGCAAATATGAGAGAATATGAGTTAGAAGTTCTGGAACAGTATGACATAGAAGTAATAAGCACCCGCAAGACAAGGGGTGCTTATTTTTGCGATACAAAGGATGGTGTGCTGCTGCTTGGGCCGGCGGGAATTTCCAGGGGACGTGCGCCGCTGATGTATTTTTTGCTGCGTCATCTGGAGACAGAATATGGTATGTGCGTAGATATGCCGATATTTACAAAAGATGGGAAGCTTTTCAGTGTATCGTCCGATGGAACAACCTATCTTCTGAAAAAATGGTTTTCCGCAAGAGAATGTGAAGTGAGACGGGAAAGAGAGGTGCTGGAAGCGGCACAGACACTGGCATTTTTGCATCAGCGAATGGAGTGGCAAGAGGTACTGGAAACCGGAAAATGGACTGCAGATCTGATGGAAGATATGGCATTTGAGACAACAGAGGAAGACCGGCAGATCCGCAAAATGGAATTAAAGCCGCCTGTAGGAGATGATATGCTTTCTGAATTCAGGCGTCATAACCGAGAATTGAAAAAGGTACGTGCATTTATTCGCTCCAGAGTGAATAAAAATGAGTTTGAACGGGAATTTCTGGCAAATTTTGAGTTTATGTATGAGACGGCGCAGCATGTGACAGAACGAATGGAACACTCCGGCTATTTGCAGCTGTATCAGGAAAGTGTCCAAAGAGAACATCTGGTGCATGGAGATTATAACTATCATAATATTCTGACCGGACAGGGCAAAACTGCTGTCACCCATTTTGAACATTTTCGGATCGATGTCCAAGTGCAGGATCTGTACTATTTTCTGCGAAAAGTGATGGAAAAGCATCAATGGAAGGAAAGTCTGGGACAAAAGATCCTGGATATCTACCAAAGCGTACGGCCGCTGGATATCCTGGAAAAAGAAATTCTTGCGTTATGTCTGGCGTATCCGGAGAAGTTCTGGAAGACAGCAAATCTGTATTCCAACTCCAATAAAGCGAGAATTCCGGAGAAAAGTGTAGAAAAACTGCACACGGCAGTGGGGCAGAAGGCAGAAAAAGAGCAGTTTTTAAAGAATATATTCGCTTTTCATTTATAGGCGGCTGTTGTATAATAAAAGTATACTATATAGCAGGAGGTGCCTAACATGGGTTACAAAGAAACTTATCAGGAATGGCTGAAAAATCCGTATTTTGATGCAGATACCAAAGCAGAACTGGAGCGTATTGCTGCAGATGAGAATGAGATAAAAGAGCGTTTTTATACAGATCTGGAGTTTGGTACTGCCGGATTGAGGGGGATCATCGGTGCAGGAACCAACCGGATGAATCTCTACACCGTCAGAAAAGCAACACAGGGATTGGCAAACTACATCCTGAAAAATGGCAGTGCAGAGAAAGGGGTTGCTATCGCATTTGATTCTCGCCGGATGTCTCCGGAATTTGCACAGGAAGCAGCGTGCTGTTTGGCGGCCAACGGGATCAAAGCATATGTGTTTGATTCTTTGCGTCCGACACCGGAGCTTTCCTATGCAGTGAGAAAGCTGGGATGTATCGCCGGGATCAATATCACAGCCAGCCACAATCCACCGGAGTATAACGGATATAAAGTATACTGGGAAGATGGAGCGCAGATCACACCACCTCATGACAAAGGGATCATGGACGAGGTAAAAGCAGTGGAAGACTACACTACTATGAAGACCATGTCTGCAGAAGAGGCAAAAGCAGCAGGACTTTACGAAGTGATCGGGGCAGAGGTAGACGATGCATACATAGCAGAGCTGAAGAAGCAGGTGATCCATCAGGATGCCATTGATGCAGTTGGAAAGGATTTGAAGATCGTATACAGTCCACTGCACGGAACCGGAAATATCCCGGCTCGCAGAATCTTAAAAGAACTTGGCTTTGAGAACGTCTATGTTGTAAAAGAGCAGGAGCTTCCAGATGGAGAATTCCCGACTGTTTCTTATCCGAACCCGGAGGCGGCAGAAGCCTTTGATCTGGGACTGAAACTGGCAAAAGAAGTGGATGCGGATATCGTTCTTGCAACAGATCCGGATGCAGACAGACTGGGCGTGCGTGTCAAAGATAAAAATGGAGAATATCACGATCTGACAGGAAATATGTCCGGATGCCTTTTGGCAGATTATGAGATCGGACAGAGAAAAGCACTGAAAGGACTGCCGGAAGATGGGTATCTGATCAAGACAATCGTAACGACGAACATGGCAGATGCCATTGCAGAGCATTATCAGGCAGGACTCATCGAAGTACTGACAGGATTCAAATATATCGGACAGCAGATCCTTGGATTTGAGACGACCGGAAAAGGAGAGTATCTGTTTGGATTCGAAGAGAGCTATGGCTGTCTGATCGGTACGCATGCAAGAGACAAAGATGCGATCGTTGCAACCATGGCATTGTGTGAAGCAGCCGCTTATTATAAAACAAAAGACATGACTTTGTGGGATGCCATGATCGAAATGTATGAAAAATATGGATATTACAAAGATGATATTCAGTCTATCACGCTGAAAGGAATCGAAGGACTTGCAAAAATCCAGGAGATCCTGGAGACGCTGCGCAAGAATCCGCCGGCAGAGATTGCAGGATACAAGGTGCTCAAAGCAAGAGATTACAAGGCAGATACGATCAAAGACATGCAGACAGGAGAAGTGTCTTCTACAGGACTTCCTTCCTCTAATGTACTGTACTATGATCTTTCCGATGATGCATGGCTGTGTGTAAGACCTTCCGGAACAGAACCAAAAGTAAAATTCTATTATGGTGTAAAGGGAACTTCCCTGACAGATGCCGACGAAAAATCCGCATCCATGGGAAAAGAAGTACTGGCTATGATCGATGAGATCATGTAAACCTTCTCTTTGTACGGCAAATCCGTGAAACTGCTTGACAAAAGCAGTTTCACCAGTTATAACAGTACATAAGGGTATCGACATGTAAAGGGTAGAGACATGCGGCCTTTACCAGTTTAGAATATTCATTCTAGTAGAATAAAGAGGAGGAATTATCCATGAACAAAACAGAATTGATCGCAGCAATCGCTGAGCAGGCAGAAATTTCCAAGAAAGACGCAGAGAAAGCATTAAAAGCATTTGTTGACGTAGTGACAGAGCAGTTAAAAGCAGGAGAGAAAGTACAGTTAGTAGGATTCGGTACTTTTGAAGTAAGCGAAAGAGCAGCAAGAGAAGGAAGAAATCCTCAGACAGGAAAGACTATGAAGATAGCAGCTTGCAAAGCTCCGAAATTCAAAGCTGGAAAAGCTCTGAAAGATGCTGTAAATGCATAATTGATCGAGAAATAGAAGTGGAAAGGGAATACAGTCGGACAAGCTGCCGGTTGTATTCTCTTTTTGAGTTCCAGAGAATATGGGAGGAATGGCAGAATATGAGACTGGATAAATTTTTAAAAGTGTCCCGTTTGATCAAACGGAGGACTGTTGCAAATGAAGCATGTGATGCAGGAAGAGTGCTGGTAAATGGAAAACCGGCAAAAGCATCTGTAAAAGTGAAAGTCGGAGATATCATTGAGATCCAGTTCGGAACCAAAACCGTGAAGGCTGAAGTTCTGGATCTTCAGGATACGACGAAAAAAGAAGAGGCAAAAGATCTGTTTCGTTATCTGTAAGACCGAAAATATGGCAAATATCAGATGTTCTGTCATAAAATCCGGGAGCCTTTCATATATATAGAAAAGCAGAAGGAAAGGGGAACGGATATGGAAGAACGACAAATGCCCGCAAAGGCACACAAGCTGATTGTGAACAATAGAAAGACAAGTATGGTAACCGGTGTTCTGGATGTGCTCTCTTTTGACTTGAATGAGATCCTTCTGGAAACGGAACAAGGAATGCTTATGGTAAAAGGAACCGATCTTCATGTGAACCGCCTGAGTGTGGAAAAAGGAGAAGTAGACCTTTCTGGAAATATTGACAGTATCGCATATTCCGGGGTAAATCAGAATACGCCGGGCGAAAGTTTTCTGTCTAAATTATTTAAGTAGGCGTATCGTATGATGCTTGGGATTGAGAGAGAGGTTGTGATTTTTTTCTATGCGGTTCTGACGGGAAGTGTTGTGTTCTGCGGATATCAGATTTTGCTGTTATTTCGAAAGCTGGTGAAGCATCACCATGTTGTCGAGGCCATAGAAGACCTGTTGTTCTGGCTGGCTGTCAGTATGTATCTGTTCCGGCAGATGTATTGTACGACGTATGGAAGTATCCGTTGGTTCTTTGTAGTCGGGATCGTATCAGGAGTTCTTGCGGCTGAAGGAATCGGACGTCTGCTGAAACGGCAGGTTCGAAACAGAAAAGAGAAAGAAAGCAGGAAATCTTCATAAAAAATGGGAAATGCCTTGAAAAAACAACAGGAAGCAGATAGAATAATCCTATTGAGCAAGTTGATTGCCGGAAACAGGAAACCAAGATTTGAATGGATAGGGTGAGCAGGATGGCAGTTCAAAAACAGAAGACAAAGGATAGGGTAAAAAGCCAAAAAAAAGACTCCGCATGGAAGTATCATAAGAAAAGTATGCTGCTGATCACAATGATCCTTGTGCTGTTGGTTGGTGTTCTGACAGTAAATGCAGTTTCGCTGCGGGCAAGGAATGAAGAGTACAAAAAGCAGGAAGCAGAGTTAAAGGCACAGATCCAGGATGAAAAAGAACGTGCAAAAGAAGTGGAAGCATATGAAGAGTATGTCAAGACAGATGATTATGTCAAAGAAGTGGCAGAAGACAAATTAGGGCTGGTGGATCCGAATGAGATTATTTTTCAGCCTGCAAAATAATGACGATACAAAAGAGAAGCTCCGGGAATACCTGGGGCTTTTTGTGTTCCAAGATTACAGAAGAACAAGGAGGAGATCGTTATGAGAGACGGACAGGCACTGCATACCAGCCCCTATGTGACACAAATTGAAAAATACGCAGACTCCCTGAAGCGGCTTTCCCGGATATTTTTGAAGCTGGAAGGGAAGAAACAAGTATTTTCTAATGAAGAAATCGAGGATATGTTTGACCGGGTCAAAGAAAATGTGTGCAAACATTGCGAAAAATGTTCCTGGTGCTGGGGAGAACATTTTGTACATACATATCAGATGGGATATGAAATTTTGTCGGCGGTGGATCATTACGGAAGTGAACTGAATACAGAAACTAAGCGGAAGCTGCAGCAGAAATGTGAGATGGCGCCCCGATTTCTTCGGGAAATGCTGGATGCGTTTCATGATGCAAGACAGACCATGATCTGGAATAACCGAATCGTACAAAGCAGAGAAGGATGCGCCATTCAGATGGACACTTTTGCAGATATGATACGAAGTACGGCAAAAGAACTGGAAAAAAGTCTGTTTTTGGACGAGCGTCTGGAAAAGAAGATCATAGCGCATCTGAAACGGAAGCAGGTCCGTGTACTGTATACGAATTTCTTCCTGAATCAAGATGGAAAATTTGAGATCCATGTGACTGCGAAGTCGTTCGGGAATACTAACGTAACCATTAAAGAGCTGGTCCGAACTGTCTCAGAGGCAATGGGAAGGAGGCTCATCCCAGAGAGCGGACAGGGGTTTATTCTGGGAAAAGAGTATCAGACCGTTGTGTGTATGGAAGGACCGGCATATTATACTTTGTATGGAGTGGCAAGGATCGGAAAGGACTGCAACAAAATTTCCGGGGATAATTTTATGATGCGGCAGCTGCCCGGAGGCAGAGTCGGTGTAGCCCTTTCGGATGGCATGGGATCCGGAGAAAAGGCGTGCAGGGAAAGTACGATGGTGATCGAACTGCTGGAAGAGCTGCTGGAGGCAGGATTTCCGGAGAAAGCAGCCATTCAGATGATCAATACAACATTGGTCATGGGGCGGGAAGATATTCATTTTTCTACAGTGGATATGAGTGTTTTCGATTTGTATACCGGAAAATGCAGATTGCTGAAAGCAGGGGCGTCTTCCACGTATCTGAAAAAGGGCACTGCCGTAGAACGGATCAGTTCTTCCAGCCTTCCCATCGGGGTGATGCATTCCATTGAGATCGAATCTGTGGAACGCACACTGGAAAACGGGGATTTTGTAGTAATGGTTACAGACGGGATTTTAGATGCACTGCCGGTAGGAGAACAAGATCTGATTCTGGAGACGATCATCAAGGGGACCAACAGCAGCAATCCAAAGGAATTGGCGCATCATATTTTGGAACAGGTACTCAGCTGGACAGCAGAGGAACCGATGGATGATATGACAGTGCTTGTGGTTGGGCTTTGGGAGTCTCGGGATGCTTGCATTTTGTGCGCAGATTCGGTATAGTTGAAAGTATGAAGAAGAAAATTTTGGATTTTATAGAATTGCATCATATGCTGGAAGGAAATGACAGAGTAATCGCAGGGATATCGGGCGGAGCGGACTCGGTATACCTGCTTTTTGTGCTACGAGAACTTCGGGAGAAGATGGGCTTTGATCTGATCGCGGTTCATGTCAATCATGGGATCCGCGGGGAGACGGCTTTGCGAGATGAACAGTTTACCAGAGATCTCTGCAGGCAGTGGCAGGTTCCCTGTGAAGTGCGAAAAGTCTCTGTCCCGGAGATCGCAGCAAGGAGAAAGCTGTCCCAGGAGGAGGCAGGACGTCTGGTCAGACGGGAAGTATTTGAAGAAGTGAGACAGCAATATCAGGGGACAAAGATCGCACTGGCGCATCACCAGAATGACAATGCAGAGACCATGCTGATGAATCTGGCCAGGGGAACCGGGATCCGGGGGCTTCTTGGGATCCGTCCGGTCAATGGCTGTATGATTCGCCCCTTACTTTGTCTGAATCGAAGGGAAATCGAGCAGGATCTGAACAAGGAGCATCTTCTTTACTGTGAGGATGAGACCAATGCAGAAGATATTTATACGAGAAACCGGATCCGGCATCGGATCATACCGGCGCTGGAGGAGGGAGTTAATCGACAGGCAGTGCGCCATATGAACGAAGCCATGGAACAACTGGGACAGGTGTGGGAGTATCTGGAAAGTGAGACCAGGAAACAGTATCAGAATGTGGTGCAGAAACGAGAAGGGGGAATATTTCTTTTGCAGAAAGAACTGTGCCAGTGTGCACCTGTGCTGCAAACACGTGTGATCCAGAAGTGTCTGGAGGAACTTGCAGGCAGCGTCAGAGATTTGGGGGCAGTCCACATCGAAGCTGTGACAGAGCTGCTGGAAAAACAGAGCGGAAAAAAGAGAAATCTTCCCTATGGGATCGTTGCATCACGGGAATATGAGGGGATTTTTCTGCAAAAGGAAAAAGAAATGCAGACGGCTTTTTTCAAAAAGTCACTCAATATTCCTGGAATTACGAGACTGGAAGATAAAAATCTGCAAATATGTTGCACGATCTGGGAAAAGGGAAGCGATTTTTCTATGGAACAGATACCGCAAAACCCCTACACGAAATGGTTTGACTATGATATAATAAAAACAAGTCTCGCAGTAAGGACGAGACAGCCGGAAGATGTGCTTTCTGTGACGAGGCAGGGCGGAACCCAAAAGCTGAAATCTTATTTTATCAATGAAAAGATTCCGGCAGGGCAGAGAAGCCAGGTGTTACTGATCGCAGAAGGATATCAGATCTTGTGGGTTGTTGGATATCGGATGAGTACCAGGTATCAGATATCTGAGCACACAAAAAAGATAATAGAGATCAAAATAATGGAGGATAAAAAAGATGGCAGAGACAATTAAAGTATTAGTTCCGGAGGAAGAAGTAAATAAGAGAATCGAAGAGCTGGGAAAACAGATCAGTGAAGCGTATGCAGGAAAGCAGATCCATATGATCTGCGTATTAAAAGGCGGAGTCTTTTTCATGTGCGAACTGGCAAAAAGGATCAGTGTGCCGGTTTCCCTGGATTTTATGTGCGTGAGCAGCTATGGAGATGCGACTTCATCCAGCGGTGTCGTAAGAATTGCAAAAGATCTGGATGAGTCGATCGAAGGAAAAGACGTTCTGATTGTAGAAGATATCATTGATTCCGGACGTACCTTATATTATCTGATCGATGTTCTGAAAAAGAGAAATCCGAACAGCATCCATCTGTGTACACTTCTGGACAAACCAGAGAGAAGAGAGCGCGATGTAGAAGTTGATTATGTCGGATTTGAGATACCGGACGAGTTCGTAGTAGGATATGGTCTTGACTACGCACAGAAATATAGAAACCTGCCATATATCGGAGTGGTAGAAGGGCTGGAATAGGAAGGAGCAAAGATCATTGAATGACAAAAGGTATAAAGGCATAAGCGGCGCAACAGTAGTTGTGTTTATTGCTGTGATTTTCTTTGTACTCTGGATGACGAACCAGGTACAGTTGCGCGGACAGGAGATGACCTTTACACAGTTTGAAGAGGCAGTGACACAGGATCATGTAACAGATGTTGTGATTAACCAGAATAAGGCAGTGCCTACCGGAGTAGTGACACTGACGCTGGAGGACGGTGAGACGTCTGGCAGAGTGAATGTATCGGATGTCAATGAGGTTCAGAAATTACTGGACAAACACGATATTGACTACCGGATCGGAGATATTCCGAAGGATTCCCTGTTTGCAACGACAGTGCTTCCGGTGATTCTGATGCTGGTTGGATTTATGTTTATCACCATGTTAATGAGCCGTCAGGGAGGCGGAGCCAATGCCAAAGCGATGAATTTTGGCAAGAGCCGCGCCCGTCTGAGTACGGAAAGTGATAAAAAGGTTACATTTGCAGATGTTGCAGGACTCCGAGAAGAAAAAGAAGAATTAGAGGAGATTGTAGATTTCCTCAAAGCACCGAAAAAATATATTCAGGTAGGCGCCAGAATTCCGAAAGGGGTGCTTCTGGAAGGACCTCCGGGAACCGGAAAGACACTGCTTGCAAAAGCAGTGGCAGGTGAGGCGGGAGTTCCGTTCTTTACGATCTCGGGTTCTGACTTTGTGGAGATGTTTGTTGGTGTGGGTGCATCCCGTGTACGGGATTTGTTCCAGGATGCAAAGAAGAATGCCCCATGTATTATTTTTATCGATGAGATCGATGCCGTGGCAAGACGGAGAGGCAGCGGGCTCGGAGGCGGTCATGATGAGAGAGAGCAGACTTTGAACCAGATGTTGGTAGAGATGGATGGATTCGGAGTCAATGAAGGGATTATCGTGATGGCGGCCACCAACCGAAAAGATATTCTGGATCCTGCGATCTTAAGACCGGGTCGTTTTGACAGAAATGTCGTAGTTGGACGTCCGGATGTGCAGGGAAGAGAAGAAATCCTGAAAGTGCATGCGAGAAATAAGCCGCTTGGAGACGATGTGGATCTGAAGCAGATCGCACAGACGACTAGTGGATTCACAGGCGCAGATTTAGAGAATCTTCTTAATGAAGCTGCAATCCTGGCAGCAAAAGAAGAACGGGTATATATCCAGCAGGCAGATATCCGTCACGCATTTGTAAAAGTGGGGATCGGGCCGGAGAAAAAGAGCCGTGTGGTTTCGGAAAAAGAGCGTCGGATCACGGCATACCACGAAGCGGGTCATGCGATTTTGTTCCATGTACTGCCGGATGTGGGACCGGTTTACAGCGTCTCGATCGTTCCGACCGGGGCAGCAGGCGGATATACGATGCCGCTTCCGGATGGAGATGATATGTTCAATACAAAAGGACATATGCTGCAGGAAATTACGGTTTCACTTGGAGGCCGTGTGGCAGAAGAGCAGGTATTTGATGATATTACGACAGGAGCATCTCAGGATATCCGACAGGCAACAGCGATCGCAAAATCTATGATCACCAAGTTTGGTATGTCAGAGCGGCTTGGTCTGATCAATTATGACAATGACAGTGATGAAGTCTTTATCGGACGTGATTTTGGACACACTTCCCGTGGATATGGAGAAAAAGTTGCAGGCACGATCGACGAAGAAGTGAAGCGTATTATTGATGAATGTTACGCGAAAGCGAAGAGGATACTGGAAGAGCATCAGTCCGTTCTGGAATCTTGTGCGCAGTTATTACTGGAAAAAGAAAAGATTACAAGAAGCGAGTTTGAAGCGCTTTTTGAAGAGTAAATGCAGAATGGGGCAAGCAGTTTTGGGATATTCCAAAAAGGCTTGCCCCAAAGGAGGTCTATATGAATAAACATGCGCTGTTCTGCGACGGGACATCGGATTATGTGATACCAGCTGAGCCCGGGCTTCATGAAACAGTCAGACTGAGATTCAGAACGGCAAAGGATGATGCGGAAGAAGTTTGGTTAATATCCAGGGAGGAAGAAGTCCGGATGCAAAAAGTCAGTACTCGAGGGCTGTTCGATTACTACGAAACAAAGTGTCAGCTCGGAGACGTGATGTTCTCTTATTGTTTCCGAATCAAAAGTGGGGATGAGACTTTATACTATCATCGGTGCGGCAGCTCCTGTCAGCCGGTGGAATATTATAATTTTCGGATCATGCCTGGATTTTCAACTCCGGAGTGGGCAAAAGGTGCGGTGATGTACCAGATTTTTGTGGACCGATTCTGTAACGGAGACCCTACCAATGATGTGGAAGACGGCGAATATATCTATATCGGCGAACCCGTAAAAAGAGTGAAAAATTGGATCGAGGCTCCTGCAGCGATGGATATCCGCAGATTTCATGGTGGAGATCTGAAAGGCGTTCTGGATAAGTTGGATTATCTGGAAGAGCTTGGAGTTGAGGTGATCTATTTTAATCCGTTGTTTGTTTCTCCATCGAATCACAAATATGATATTCAGGATTATGATTATATCGATCCTCATTATGGTATGATCGTGGAAGATGGAGGCGAGGTGCTCCCGGATGGACACAAGAGCAATGCAAATGCTACGAAATATCAGATACGCACCGGAAGTCGGAAGAATCTGGAAGCCAGCAATCAGCTTTTTGCAAAGCTGGTGCAGGAGATGCACAGGCGAGGTATGAAAGTGATCCTGGACGGTGTGTTCAATCACTGTGGTTCTTTCAATAAGTGGCTGGATCGGGAGCGGATTTATGAACCCCAGGAGGGTTACGAAAAAGGCGCATTCGTCAGTGCGAAAAGTCCGTATCATGAGTTTTTTCATTTTTCGGATGAGAGAGAAGAAGCCTGGCCGTACAATTCGAACTATGATGGATGGTGGGGGCACGATACGCTTCCGAAGCTGAACTATGAAGACTCTCCGAAGTTGGAAGAATATATTTTAAATATCGGGAAGAAGTGGGTATCCCCGCCGTATCAGGTGGATGGATGGCGTCTGGATGTGGCGGCAGATCTGGGATACAGCAACGAATACAATCACATATTCTGGCAGAATTTCAGAAAAGCGGTAAAAAGTGCAAATCCCCAGGCCTTGATTCTGGCAGAACATTATGGAGATCCGGGAGACTGGCTACAGGGAGATGAATGGGACAGTGTGATGAATTATGATGCATTTATGGAACCGCTGACCTGGTTCTTGACCGGAATGGAAAAGCACAGTGACGAGAGAAGAACGGATCTGTGGGGAAATGCAGATAACTTTGTAAACACGATGAATCATTTCATGGCCAGTATGCTCACTCCATCCTTGCAGGTGGCGATGAATGAGCTGTCCAACCACGATCATTCCCGGTTTTTGACGCGAACCAATCATATTGTGGGACGAGTGGCACAGCTTGGAAGTAAAGCAGCAGAAGAAGGGGTGAATCTGGCTGTGATGCGGGAGGCTGTGGCCGTGCAGATGACCTGGGTTGGAGCTCCGACGATTTATTACGGAGATGAAGTCGGGGTCTGTGGCTTCACCGATCCGGACAGCCGCAGGGCATATCCGTGGGGCAATGAGAACCAGGAATTGCTGGCTTTCCATAAAGAGATGATCCGGATCCACAAGACAGAAAAGCCACTGCGCACCGGTTCACTGAAGATGCTCTTCTGGGCGCCGAATATCCTTGCATATGCAAGGTTTCAGGGGGATGAGCAAGTGATCGTAGTTTTAAATAATAGTAAAGAACTCAAAGAAGTAACGATTCCGGTGTGGGAGGCAGAAGTTCCGGAGACAGGAAAGATGGAGCGGCTGATGTATTCCTGGGAAAAAGGGTATACGACCGAACGGGATATTTATCTGGTACAGGATGGTGAAACGGTGGTCAACATGGGAAAACATTCTGTCTTGATCATGAAGCCGATCAAAGAAATGTAGGTGGAAAACATGATGAAAAAAATTGCAGTAGTGAATGACCTGTCAGGATTTGGAAGGTGTTCTCTGACAGCTGCAATCTCCGTGCTGTCAGCCATGGGAGTGCAGGCATGTCCGCTTCCTACGGCGGTATTAAGCGCACAGACGGGATTTGAAGGATATCATTATGTCAGTCTGACACAGGAAATGGAATCACTTCGAAAATCCTGGGAAGAGATGGGAGTGCAGTTTGATGGTATCTATACCGGATTTGCTGCGGATGAAGAGCAGGTCCGGCATATGATCCGGATTGCGGATACCTTTCATAAGAAGAAAACGTTTCTTCTGGTCGATCCGATTATGGGAGATAACGGATACCAGTTTGAGTTGTTTTCAGCAGAGTTTTGCAGAAGTATGCGCGAGCTTGTGAAAAAGGCAGATATTGTAACGCCGAATCTGACAGAGCTCTGTATCCTGACAGATACAGATTACCGTATGATCGAGAGCATGACCGATGAGAAATATCTGCTGACCGTGATCCGTCAGCTTGCGGAGAATTTGCGAAAAGATGGTCCGAAAACTGTGGTGGTAACCGGAATACAGTTTCGGGACAATGCGGATGGGATTCAGAAGATGGGAAATCTGGCCGTGACAGGTAAGAACAGCTATCTGGCTACGTTCCCGTATGTGGGAGGGAGCTATTCCGGAACAGGAGATTTGTTTGCAGCTGTATTGTCGGGAGGTTTGGCAAAAGGAGAGGATCTGCCATCTACGATGGAACTGGCAGGAAGTTTTATCGAAAAAGCGATCACAGATGCAGTGAACGCGGGAGTGCAAAGAGACGAAGGAATTGAATTTGAGAAATATCTGTCTATGTTAATGAAATAAGGAAAGAAAAACTGCATGTCACAGGAAAACCTGTGATACATGCAGTTTTTTGCATTATTTTGTAAGAATTTCGATTCCGTCTTCTTTTACAAGTACCATATATTCGATCTGCGCAGATAAACCGTCATCGATCGTATAAACGGTCCAGTCATTGTCCTCATCCACAAAGAAATCCGGACTGCCTTCATTAATCATCGGCTCGATGGTAAACATCATGCCCGGTACGAGCAGCATCTCGCTTCCCTTTGGGGTTACGTAGCTTACAAATGGATCTTCGTGAAATTCCAGGCCGATTCCGTGACCGCCGATTTCTTCTACGACAGAATAGCCGTTTGCCTGTGCGTGCGTGTTGATGGCATCGGCAATGTCACCTAAGTGTCCCCATGGCTTTGCAGCAGCAAGACCAAGCTCTACACATTCTTCTGTAACGCGAACCAGTCGTTTGGCACGCTCGGATACTTCGCCAATCATAAACATCCGGGATGCGTCAGAGAAATAGCCGTCCAGAATCGTAGAAACATCAACATTGATAATGTCACCTTCCTCCAGGATGATGTGTTCATCCGGAATTCCGTGGCAGACTTCATTGTTGATGGAAGTGCAGACACTTTTGGGGAATCCTTGATAATCCAATGGGGCAGGGATCCCGCCGTGTGCAGTTGTAAAGTCATATACGATCCGGTCGATCTCAGCAGTGCTCATGCCGGCGTGGATCCTGGCAGCTACCTCATCCAGGACAGCTGTGTTGAGAGCAGCACTCTTTTTGATCTTTTCAATCTGCTCTGGAGTTTTTAACAGTTTTCTGGATGGCACGATCTCACCGTTGTCTCTGTGCAGTTTGATTTTTTCTTCGATCGGCATATGGCATTTCTTATATTTTTTGCCGCTGCCGCACCAGCAAGGGTCATTTCTTTCCATGATATCTATCTCCTTCAAATTTCATATTGTTTTACGCTGTGTCTATTTTAGCACAGGAAGAAGAAAATTACCAATGAGAAAAATTGAGAAAAAATTTGATTTGTGATAAGATAAAACAGAAAATAAAGTCTTTTAGCACCATTTTTGGTGCGGAATTGGTAAATCTAAGAGTAGGAGGATACAGATATGCTGCGAATCGGAATGCTTACAAGTGGTGGAGACTGCCAGGCTTTAAATGCTGCAATGCGTGGTGTTGTAAAAGGTGTATGTACAAAGCGGGAGGACGTGGAGATTTATGGATTTGAAGACGGATATAAAGGTCTGATCTATGGAAACTTCCATATGCTGACACCAAGGGATTTTTCCGGAATCCTGACAAGAGGAGGCACGATCCTGGGAACTTCCAGACAGCCGTTTAAGCTGATGCGTGTGCCGGACAAAGATGGTCTGGACAAAGTGGCTGCTATGAAACATACGTACCACAAGCTGAGTCTGGACTGTCTGGTGATTCTGGGAGGAAATGGCACACATAAGACAGCGAACATGCTGAGAGAAGAAGGGCTGAATGTGGTAACTTTGCCAAAGACGATTGATAATGATCTTTGGGGCACAGATATGACATTTGGGTTTCAGAGTGCAGTAGATATCGCAACGGATACGATCGACCGGATCCACACAACAGCGACTTCTCACAGTCGTGTCTTTATCATTGAAGTGATGGGACACAAAGTGGGGCATGTCACTTTGCATGCAGGAATCGCAGGCGGAGCAGATGTGATCCTGCTTCCAGAGATCCCATATGACATTGACGTGGTTGCCAATGTGATCCAGAAGCGTGCGGCAGCAGGGAAGAAGTTTACGATCATTGCAGTTGCAGAAGGCGCGATTTCCAAAGAGGATGCCAAGCTCAAGAAAAAAGAGTATAAAGAGAAACTTGCAAAATGCAAATATCCGTCCATTGCCTACGAGCTGGCAGAGGAGATCCAGCAGAAGACAGACAAAGAAGTGCGGATTACCGTGCCAGGACATACACAAAGAGGCGGTTCTCCGTGTGCATATGACCGTGTGTTTGCCACCAGAGTCGGCGCGGCAGCAGCAGAGCTGATCCTGAACCAGGAATATGGATACATGGTTGCAATGAAGAATCAGAAGATTACAAAAGTGCCTCTTCAGGAGGTGGCAGGAAAACTGAAGATGGTGGATCCGAAGGATGGTATCATTAAAGAGGCAAGAGCCATCGGCATCAGTTTTGGAGATCAATAAAAGACTTAGAAAACAGAGGTGTAAGACATGTCGTATACGGCACTTTACCGAAAGTTCCGTCCCGTTGAATTTGAAGATGTCAAAGGGCAGGAGCATATCATTACTACATTAAAAAATCAGATCGAGGCCAACAGGATCGGACATGCCTATCTGTTCTGCGGAACCAGGGGAACCGGAAAAACAACCGTTGCCAAGATTTTTGCAAAGGCGGTCAACTGTGAGCATCCGGTCAATGGAAGTCCCTGCGGGGAGTGTGCCATGTGCCGTTCCATTGCAGCGGGGACTTCGATGAATGTGATTGAGATCGATGCGGCTTCCAACAATGGTGTGGACAATATCCGCGAGATCCGGGAAGAAGTGGCATACCGCCCTACAGAAGGACGGTACAAAGTCTATATCATTGACGAGGTGCATATGCTCTCCATAGGTGCGTTTAATGCATTGCTGAAGACACTGGAAGAGCCGCCGGAGTATGTGATCTTTATTCTGGCGACAACAGAGGTGCATAAGATTCCGATCACGATTTTATCGCGGTGTCAGCACTATGATTTTAAACGGATCAGTATCGAGACGATCACAGGGCGGATGCGAGATCTGATGCAGGAAGAACAGGTGGAAGTGGAAGAAAAAGCGCTTCGTTATATTGCAAAAGCAGCAGATGGTTCTATGCGAGATGCGTTAAGTCTTCTGGATCAGTGTATTGCCTTTTACCTGGGGCAGAAGCTGACGTATGACAATGTGTTGGAAGTACTGGGAGCCGTGGATACAGATGTGTTCAGCAGGCTTCTTCGTAGTGTCATCAAACGGGATGTACCAAAGGTGCTCAATCTTGTGGATGATTTGGTGATACAGGGGCGCGAACTGACGCAGCTGGCCACAGATTTTACGTGGTATCTGCGGAACTTGCTTCTTGTGAAGACATCTGATAATATAGAGGATGTTCTGGATGTATCCACAGAAAATATGCAGCAGCTTAAAGAAGAAGCAGAGATGGTCGAAGCCGATATGCTGCTTCGTGATATCCGGATCTTTTCGGAATTATCAGGGCAGCTGAAGTACGCAGCACAAAAGAGAGTCCTGTTGGAAGTGGCACTGATCAAGCTCTGTACTCCCGCGATGGAGGCGAAGCCGGATTCGATCCTAGATCGCATCCGCGCGTTGGAAGAAAAGATCGAGCAAGGCGCAGGAGTGAGTGTGCAGGAGCGGGTAGTCTATGTAAAAGAAGATGGACAGATGCCTGCAAAATCTAAGGAAAAACCGCAGCTTCCCAATGCAGTGCCGGAGGATGTCCAGCAGGTTGTGAAGAACTTCCGACCCATTGCAGATGAAGCATCCGGGATGCTGAGGACGTATCTGAAAAAGGCACGGCTAAGTCTTGCCGGAGACAACCGCTTGATGATCGTAATGCCGGATGCTCTGGGAGCTGATTTTGTAGGAGCAGAGGAGCGTCGCAAAGAGCTGGAGAGTCTGATCGAAAATAGGATCGGCAAGAAAGTGGAAGTAGAGGTCCGTCACGTAGAAGAGGGCCGCCGGTTTGAGGATACATTTGTAGATATTGAGAAAAAGATCAACATGGAAATCATAGTGGAGGATTGATTTATGGCAAAAAGAGGAGGATTTCCTGGCGGAGGAATGCCGGGAAACATGGCAAATCTGATGAAACAGGCACAGAAGATGCAGCGTCAGATGGAAGAACAGGCAAAGGAACTGGAAGCAAAAGAATTTACCGCAACAGCAGGAGGCGGAGCGGTGGAAGTGACAGTTTCCGGGAAAAGAGAAGTTCTGAAAGTGAAGCTTGCAGAAGAAGTGGTGGATCCGGATGATATTGAAATGCTGGAAGACCTGATCGTGGCAGCGACGAATGAAGCGCTCCGCAAAGTAGATGAAGAGTCCAGCTCTGCAATGTCCAGACTGACAGGAGGACTTGGCGGCGGAATCCCGGGAATGTTCTAATCCGGACCGAGGTGAAAGAGAATGGATTATTACAGCAATCAAATCAGCCGTCTGATCGAAGAGTTTTCGCATCTTCCGGGAATCGGGGCAAAGTCTGCTCAGCGGCTTGCATTCCATATCATCAATATGCCGAAGGAGCAGGTTGAGAATTTTGCAAAGGCGCTGGTCGATGCCAGAAATAATGTGCGCTACTGTGCTCAGTGCTGTACGTTGACAGATCGGGAGTTATGTCCCATCTGCAGTAACCCGGACCGGGATCAGAGGACCATTATGGTGGTGGAGACTCCAAGAGACCTGGCAGCATATGAGAAGACCGGAAAATACAATGGCGTCTATCACGTGCTCCACGGAGCAATCTCGCCGATGCTTGGAATCGGACCTGGAGATATTCGTCTGAAAGAGTTGATGGAGCGGCTGCAGCAGGACGTGGATGAAGTGATCGTGGCGACCAATTCCAGTCTGGAGGGAGAAACGACAGCTATGTACATCAGCAAGCTGATCAAGCCGACCGGGATCAAAGTCAGCAGGATCGCAAGTGGTGTTCCCGTTGGAGGAGACCTGGAGTATATAGATGAAGTCACGCTTCTTCGTGCGCTGGAAGGCCGGACAGAGCTCTAATAGACAGGCAGGGAAGAAACATGAACAAAAAGAAAGTGACATCTTCGGATGTGGCAAAGCGTGCCGGAGTCTCTCAGACAACTGTCTCGATGATCCTCAATAAGAAATATAATGTTTCTTTTTCCAGAGAGGTGATCCAGAAAGTAGAGTCTGCCGCTTTGGAATTGGGATATGTCCTTCCAAAACGGCGGACGCAGAAAGAAAGCCGCAGGGAAAAACTTCTGGTAGTGTTCTGCCCGAATCTGACTAATCCGTATTATGTGATGCTGCTTCAGGGGATTGAGGCAAGAGCGACGGAGCAGGGATTCGGGCTGTTTGTATGTAATACACAAAGAGATCTGCAGCTGGAAGAACGGTACTTGAAAATGATGCCGTCACTGAACCCACAGGGCGTGATCTATACGTGCAACCCGAGCAGTTGTTTTATGAAGACGGTAGAGGAGCTGGCGCGTAGGATCCCCATTGCTGTCATCAACAATCAGAATGAGCATCTGAATGTGGATGCGGTTGAGTTAGACAACTCCAAGTTGGGACGGATTATGGCAAGGCATCTTCTGAAACTGGGACACAAACAGGTGGCCTATATTGCTCCGCCGCTGACAGTGAGGCAAAAGCAACGTTCCAAGCGAGTGGAGGGATTTCTGAAAGAATTTCAGGAGGCCGGTCTTGGTGACAATGTCGTGATCAAAGCAGCGGATGAGCAGATCGATAAAGATCTCCCGGGAATCGATTCAGAATACCGGATCGGTTATGATCTGACCAGAGAGCTGCTCAGGGAGAGGACGGATCTGACCGCGATCGTGGGACTGAATGATATGATCGCATTTGGGATTCTGGATGCGTTGTATGAGGAAAAATATAAGGTGCCGGGGGATATGTCCGTAATGGGATGTGACAATACCCTGTTTGCGAGAATGCATCACATCGCGTTGACAACGGTGGAACATTTTGTGATCCACAAAGGCAGGGATGCATGTGACATCATTATGAAAAAGATGAAAGCACGCAGCGAACAGTGCGCAGGAATTGAGCCGGTAAGTATTTATCATATAGAATATGAGCCGCAGATTGTAATGCGCGGCACAACGGGATATCCCAATTTGAAAAAAAGAAAAATTAATACAAAAGAATAAATTATTAGTAATAATATAACATACTATCGAATGAGTTTTTAGGAATTATGAAGGAAACAGTAGTTTTTCTATTAATAATGTGCTATTATTAGTTCGGTAAAATTACTAATAATTTTGAGGTCTATTGACCTGTTTCTCCAGAGTGATATAATCGAATCATAACAGATTGACGAAAATATGAAGGAGGAACGAACAATGAGATTTTTTATTGACACAGCGAATGTAGAGGATATTAAAAAGGCAAATGACATGGGTGTAATCTGCGGAGTGACTACCAATCCATCCTTGATCGCAAAAGAAGGTCGTGTATTTGAAGAAGTGATCGCAGAAATCGCATCTATCGTAGACGGACCGATCAGCGGAGAAGTGAAAGCGACAACTGTCGATGCAGAAGGTATGATCAAAGAAGGCCGTGAGATCGCAAAGATCCACCCGAATATGGTGGTAAAGATTCCGATGACTGTGGAAGGATTAAAGGCTTGTAAAGTCCTTTCTGCAGAAGGGATCAAGACCAATGTTACTTTGATCTTTACTGCCAATCAGGCACTTCTGGCGGCAAGAGCAGGCGCGACCTATGTATCTCCGTTTTTGGGAAGACTGGATGATATTTCCGTAAGAGGTACAGACTTGATTGCAGAGATTGCTCAGATCTTTGAAGTGGCAGGAATTGATACTGAGATCATTGCCGCAAGCGTAAGAAATCCAATCCACATTACAGACTGTGCACTGGTAGGTGCTGACATTGCGACAGTGCCTTATAAGGTAATCGAACAGATGACACATCATCCGTTGACAGACGCCGGAATCGAGAAATTCCAGGCAGATTACAAAGCTGTTTTCGGAGAGTAAAAGCAGGAGGCAATCATGAACAAATTAGAATTGATGAAAACTGCAAATGAAGTCCGCAAAGGGATCGTGACAGCGGTACACAGCGCAAAAGCGGGACATCCGGGCGGATCTTTATCAGCAGCAGACATTTTTACGTATCTCTATTTTGAAGAGATGAATATTGATCCCAAAGAGCCGAAAAAGGCAGACCGTGACAGATTTGTCCTGTCGAAAGGACATACAGCTCCGGGATTATATTCCGTATTGGCACAGAGAGGATATTTCCCAGTGGAAGATTTAAAGACACTGCGTCATACAGGATCTTATCTGCAGGGACATCCGGATATGAAGCATATTCCTGGTGTGGATATGTCTTCAGGATCTCTGGGACAGGGAATTTCCGCAGCAGTTGGTATGGCGATTGCCGGAAAACTGGACAATGCAGATTACAGAGTATATACACTGCTTGGAGACGGTGAGATCCAGGAGGGACAGGTCTGGGAAGCAGCCATGCTGGCAGCTCATCAGAAACTGGACAATCTGGTTGTGATCGTGGATAATAACAATCTTCAGATCGATGGTGCGATCGATGAGGTCAACTCTCCATATCCGATCGATAAGAAGTTTGAAGCGTTCAACTTCCACGTGATCAATATCGATGGAAATGACTTTGATCAGATTGATGCCGCATTCAAAGAGGCGAAGACAGTCAAAGGATGCCCGACAGCGATCATCGCAAAGACAATCAAAGGAAAAGACGTTTCGTTCATGGAGAATCAGGCAGGATGGCACGGAAAAGCGCCAAATGATGAAGAATATGCAGTAGCAATGGCAGATTTAGAGAAAGTAGGTGAAGCATTATGTCAGATGTAAAGAAAATCGCAACAAGAGACAGTTATGGAAATGCTTTGGCCGAACTCGGAACTGCACATGAGAATGTAGTTGTACTGGATGCAGACCTTGCAGCAGCTACAAAGACAGGAGTGTTTAAAAAAGCACATCCGGAGAGATTTATCGACTGCGGTATCGCAGAGAGCAATATGATGGGTGTGGCAGCAGGTCTTGCAGCAGCCGGAAAAGTACCATTTGCAAGTTCTTTTGCCATGTTTGCAGCAGGACGTGCATTCGAGCAGATCAGAAACTCTATCGGATATCCGAAGTTGAATGTAAAAATTGGTGCAACACATGCGGGAATCTCTGTAGGAGAAGATGGTGCGACACATCAGTGCAATGAAGATATTGCTCTGATGAGAACAATTCCGGGAATGGTTGTCATCAATCCTTCCGATGATGTAGAAGCAAGAGCAGCTGTAAAAGCGGCGTATGAGCATGTAGGACCTGTTTATATGCGTTTCGGACGTCTGGCAGTTCCGGTGATCAATGACAGAGAAGATTACAAATTTGAGCTTGGAAAAGGCGTGGTACTGCGGGAAGGAAAAGACCTGACGATCGTTGCAACAGGACTTCCGGTTTCCAACTGTCTGGAAGTAGCGGAGAAGCTGGCAGCAGATGGAATCGACGCAAAAGTGATCAATATTCATACGATCAAACCTCTGGATGAAGAGCTGATCGTAGAAGCAGCAAAGGCAACTGGAAAAGTAGTGACAGTGGAAGAGCACTCCGTGATCGGAGGACTTGGAAGTGCAGTATGTGATGTTCTTTCTGAGAAAGCGCCGACACAGGTGCTGAAGATTGGAATCAACGACACATATGGTGAGTCTGGACCAGCTCTGGAGCTGATCGCAAAATATGGACTGGATACAGAAAGTATCTATAAGAAGGTCAAAGCATTCGTATAAAAGAAACAGAAAAATACCCTGGCGGCAGGAATGAGCATCCTGTGCCAGGGTATTTTTACTTTGGAACTAAATTGTAGCCAAAGTGGAATGTCCATATGGTGGAGACCAGAAACAGTCTCATCAGTGCATATCCAAACAACAGGCCGGTCAAAAATCTCCGGCGATTGTTGCTTTCGTAGGATGTAAGCATCTGAATGATTCCATCCAGGATCATAGGCAGCATCAAAGCTGCGAAAATCCAGGGAGAACAGGAAATCAATGGGAACGTGACCGGGCATAATAGAATGCCGACCAGTTCTCCGGTGCACCTGGCACAAATGGGAAACTGTGTCCCCTTCCAGTAAAAGGAACGGTCACTTCTGCAATGACAGCCGAATATGATCGGAAGCCACTTGTAGATCCAGTTTTTCATAAGATCTTATAATCCCATGCTGGCAATGCCAACTCCGATCACAGCGACCAGAATGTACCACAGAATTCCAATGATGACACTGACTAATGCTCCAATTCCGGCAGCTTTGGCAGTTTTTGGTTTTGTGTCTTTCCATACAAGGAATAAGACAAGACCTACAATCGGAATACAGCAGCCCAACAATCCCCAGAGAAAGCCGCCATTGTCAGTTACTTGTGGAGGTGTGTTTGGTGTTACTGTGTTCTGAGCAGTTCCGCAGTTCGGACAGATTACAGCATTGTCATCGATCTGCGTACCGCAGTTTTTACAAAATGCCATAGGAAAATCCTCCTCTCTTTTGTGACGTTTTATTTATAAGTGCCGTCACTCATAAATAAAATCTTATTGTATACTTATACCATAGAATCTCCAGAGAGTCCACAAAAATGGAGGAAATGTCGGGAAATCTTTTGGTTTCAGTGGTACAATATAGATATTGTGAAAATATGACACAGAGAATGTGGAAAACTGGTTCAGAAAACAAGACATCTGTGGAAAAAGGAGTGAAAAATTTTGAAGCTATGGTATCGTATGATCAAAAAGCTGGAGATTATTTATATCAGAAAGCACAAAGAAGTGTTCCTGTTGAGGAAGCGGAAGTGGGAAGAAGAATTTTGGGAATGTATTGAGGATCTTGCAAAACATCCGGTGGTACTTCGTATGAAGTTATACCCTCACCACGGAACAACGAATTGCTACCAGCATTGTCTTCATGTTGCGTACTATAATTATGTATGGTGCAGATTTCTGCATCTGGACGCCAGATCGGCAGCCAGAGGCGGAATGCTGCATGATCTGTTTTTGTATGACTGGCATACTCATGCAAAAGAAACGGGGAAGCGGTTTCACGGGCTGACGCATCCGAAGACAGCACTCTCACATGCCTGCCGCCTGTTTGATCTGAACAGCATAGAGAAAGATGTGATCTGGGCACATATGTGGCCAGTGACCTTGTTCAGCATTCCCCATACAAAGGAGGGGTGGATCACCACGTTGACAGACAAGTACTGTGGAACATTTGAGAGTATGAAAAGAAGTCCGCAGTCCTGATAAAATTTTTGTCGAACTTATGTGACATTAAGTGATAAAATCGGCCTTTTTCGTGTGCTATTCTCTAAAAGAACCCGGGAAGCGGACAGGCTTTCTGCAAGACTAAATTAAATCAAGGAGGAATAGTAACATGGAGAGACAGATTCCAAAAAATGTTCGACAGATCGGAAATGTGAGTGACAGCCCGAAGATTTATGTGGAGGATTATGTAGATACGTTCTTTTTGCAGCTTTGCGAGAAAGCCAAGGACGGACCCATCGGAGCATTTCTTGTAGGAGATATGCAAAAGAGTGAAGAGGAAGAGTATGTGTACATATATGGAGCAATCCAGATGCATGAGCTGAAGCTTGTGGGAAATGAATACGTGATCGATGATGAGACATGGAAAAATGCATATGAGGACTGTAAACAGTATTTTGAAGACGGAGAAATGTTGGGTTGGTTTATCGCACAGCCCGGAGTAGAACTGGATGCAAAGAGCAATATAGTGAAACTTCATAAAAAGTCATTCCCGAAACAAAATACTGTTTTTGTTATGAAGGATGCGGTGGAAAAAGAGGAATCCTATTTTGTGCACAAATTAAATGATCTGATGCAGATCGGAGGTCGATATACGTATTATGAGAAAAACCCATGCATGCAGAACTACATGATCGCTTCTCGAAGAAAGAATGGGGTGTCTCCCTCGGAAACTGTTGAGGACAGAGCTGCTAAGGACTTTCGGAACATGGTCCGCAGTCGAGAAAGCAGGACAAATCAGAAAAAACCCAACCGCCTGATGTATGTGGCAAGTGCAGTGTTGGTGCTCGTGGCAGTGATCATGGGTGTTTCGACACTCAATAATTTCGGAAAAATGAAATCGGTCCAAAAAGCGATCGAACAGGCGAAAGCAGGAAATGATGCGACAAAAGAAATGCCGGAAGTGCAGGAGACAAACGGAGCGGTTACCGAAGTATCGGCAGAAATTGAAAAATCAGACGGAGCGGAAATACCGGAAGAAGTGTTAGCTCCGACCGTGGAGGCAGAATTAGAAGATGAAACGGAAAACGAAACGGAAGATGTTCAGGAGAAGATGACGGAAAAAGACGAAGATGGGATCTATGTGGTGGAGCAAGGAGATACACTGGCAATTATCAGCAGAAAAGCATATGGAGATGTTTCCCATGTAGACTCCATCTGCAAAATGAATGGGATCACAGACGGGAATTTGATTTATATTGGGCAGAAATTGCTATTACCCTGAAATAATGCTATAATCGGAAAATAAGATGAAACTAAACGGATAAGGGGACGGATATGAAGCAAAAGAAGAATCCACGATTTTCATTTTCCGGGTCAATGGATATGGAAATCATCCGCCGTAAGATCAGACAGCATCGCCGAAGTGTACTGGGACAATGGGCAATTCGGATCACCCTGGGAGTGATGATGGTCGCAGGGACTTGTCTGGTCATAGAAAATAAGACCTATACTTCTATTCAGACGGCGGATTCGTATCAACGAAATACAGAAGACAGTAATCAGTATCTTGCATTTTCAGACGGGGTCATCCGTTACAGTCGGGATGGGATTGTATTTTTAAATGAAAAAAACGAAGAAAAATGGATACAGCCCTGCCAGATACAAAATCCGGTCATTGATATCAATGAAGAGGCGTTTGCAGTTGCGGATCTTGGCGGAAACACAATCATGGTTTTTCAGAAAAACGGATTAAAAGGGGAGTTTGAAACGCCTTTGCCGATTGAAAGAGTTTCCGTTTCTAACCAGGGAATTGTAAGTGCGGTGTTAAAAAATGAATCCACGTCACAGATCATTTCCTATGATGCAACGGGGAATGTTCTGGTAGAGCATCAGGTCAATATCAGCAGTACCGGTTACCCCATCGGGCTGGACATGTCTGCAGACGGGCAGACACTGATGGTGTCGTATCTGTCCACAAAAAATACAGTACTGCAGTCCAGGATCGCATTTTATAATTTTGGAGAAACCGGGCGGAAGAAGACAAATAATCTGGTCAAAATGGAAGAGTTTGAACAGATGGTGATCCCCGATGTGTTTTTTATCGATGAATCTACATCTGTTGCAGTGGGGGATAAATCTTTTGTGATTTACGAAGGTACAGATTCTGTTAAACAGAAAAAGGAGGTCCATCTGAATCAGGAGATCCGCAGTGAGTTCCATACAGACAAGTATATCGGATTTATACTCATGAACAAAGAAAAGTCCGGGTATGAAGTGCAGCTTTATGATAAAAACGGAGCACAACTCTTGAATCGGGAGATTACAGGGGAGTACAGTCATGTGAAGATGGTGGAAGACGAGATTCTTTTGTTTGACGGCAGCAGAGGCTGTGTGATCACAGAGACAGGGATCCGAAGGTTTAAAGGCGACTGGGGCATGAATGTACAGGAAGTGATTCCGACAGCGGGAATCCACAGGTATCTGATCGTAGGTGAAGATGAGATGCGAGTGGTTTATCTGACAAATTAGGAGAAAATATGGATAATTGGTTATTGATTATTGTAGGTGTGATTTTTCTGATCAGTATTGTAGTGGGATATATCCGGGGAATGTTAAAAATCGGCATATCTCTGTTGTCTACGGTGTTGACTATTGTACTGGTGATTTTTTTATCACCGTATGTCAGCCAGGCTTTGATCGAATGGACTCCGGCAGATGAACTGATTGAAGAGAAATGTATGGAAGTATTTATGCCGGATTTATCTGCCGAGTCATTAAAAGATAAGGATTTAAGCGATAGCCCTTTGGGAGCGCTTAATGAAGATCAGATAGCAGATATCAACAATCTGGATTTTAGCAGACTGGGGATCAGTATTCAGGAATTATTGAATGTAATCGGAGAAATCCCGAAAGAAGTGCAGATCCAGAAGATTGAGCAGGCAGAGCTTCCGCAGTTTGTGAAAGACAGACTTCTTGAAAATAACAACAGCATAATCTATGAAGAGCTTGGAGTGAAGACATTTCCGGAATATGCAGCTTCTTATATTTCCAGAATGATCTTAAATGTAGTTTCATTTCTGGTGACATTTATTCTGGTCTGGATTCTGGTAAAGGCTCTGATGGCAGCAGTAGATCTGCTGGGTGAGCTGCCGGTGCTTGGATTTGTCAATCATCTGGGCGGCGCTGTGATCGGAGCCGGCGCGGCATTGCTTATTGTCTGGCTGTTGTTCTTAATCATTACGCTGTTATATTCCAATCAGGTCGGACAGGCTTGTTTTGAGATGATCGAGCAGAGCAGTATTCTGACGTTTCTGTATGACAGTAATGTGCTGATTACGAAATTGCTGTCATTTTAGAGAGTGAAGGAATTTTTGGGAAAATTGAATTTGAAGAAAAAATATATATTTTTACAAAAAAATGAAAAAATGTATTGACATATCCTGGATTCTATGGTATCTTTTAATAGCTGTCAGTGATAACTGAACAGCTTGAACGGGGGATTAGCTCAGTTGGGAGAGCGCCTGCCTTGCAAGCAGGAGGTCACGAGTTCGAATCTCGTATTCTCCACTTACTCAGTGAAAGCGCTGAGTTAATTTTATAATATTCCTCGATAGCTCAGTGGTAGAGCATTCGGCTGTTAACCGAAGGGTCGTTGGTTCGAACCCAACTCGGGGAGTTACAAGATTCCGTAGATTAAGATCTGCGGATTTTTTTGTTTGGTTTGGATGAAAGGAAATATGAGGAGGTTTGTTATGAAATCGTGCATGGGGACAGAAAAGATACTCAGACAAACGAATACATTTCTTTGTATCCCATCATGGATTTTAATCAGAGCTTTGGATGCTATGATACTTTGGAAGGTGCAAATTGTCAGACGGTATATCCTGAAAGAAAGACACAGCGAGAAGCTGCTATTGAGGCGGTTCAACAGATTGGCTTCCATTGATAAAAGAGATCGATCCGGATATTTTTGAGGATAAGAGAACATTCATACAGACATAAAAGAAACCACAACATCCCGCCATCATAGGTGAGTTGTTGTGGTTTTTGCTGTGCATATCATCCGCCTGATTTTTTCTGCTTCATTCTCTTGATGACTTTCAGGCGTGTAAATTCTTCCCGTTCTTTTTCTTCCAGTGCGTTGGTAATATTGTAGACCAGTTCCGTATACATCGGAATGGTGATATTCTGCAGTGCATTGGCCCGTTTTTGTGTTTTTTTGATGTTAGTGGCAAGGCGATACGCCGCATTTTCCACCATGGAAAGCTTTACGGTCAGATCTTTTACTTTTCGGAAGGCATCTGCAGCCAGATCTACGCTTTCTTTGGTGGTACTGAATGCGTAGGTCGGAGCAGGTACGGTGGGGGTATATTTTACATGAGGAATCTCGGTTCCCATAATACTTCGTGTCTGGATGGAGATAGAATTTTCAATCGGAACCGTATAGGCAATCTGAGATACCATGTTGATCCCGTGTTCAATATTGGCGCGCTGCAGGCACTGATACGCATAGGTAAAAGTGCTGTCGATCTCATCCTGGATATCTCGCGCCTCATCGATCAGATCCATCAGTTCCCGAATCAGAATATTTCGTTTTTTGTCCATCAGCTCATAGCCTTGTTTTGCAAGGGTGAGGGAATTTTTGGCAAGCATGAGATTCCCTTTGGTAGGAAATGTACGCGGATCCATAAAATCCCTCCTTTAGTTCTGATTGGCGATGGAGCCGGGACTGGATGTGGCAGTCGTGCTGTCATCGTAAACCGTTGGATGATAGTATTTCTCCAGAATTTTGGTGTCTACGCGATCCAGTTCTTCTTTCGGCAGACGTCCCAGAAGCTCCCAGCCGAGGTTTAAAGTTTCTTCCATGGTACGGTTTTCCTCCGGACCCTGTCCGATATATTTTTCTTCAAATTCTTTTCCAAATGCCAGATATTGTTTGTCGATCGGGGAGAGTTCGTCTTCTCCGATTACAGAAGCCAGGTTTCTTGCATCGCCTACTTTGGCGTAGGCGGAGAATAGTTGGTTCGCCAGATCCTGATGATCTTCTCGTGTATATCCGGCTCCGATTCCGTCTTTCATCAGACGGGAAAGGGACGGCAGGATGCTGATTGGCGGATAGATGGACTGGCCGTTTAAGGTGCGGTCCAGCACGATCTGTCCCTCGGTGATATATCCGGTCAGATCCGGGATCGGATGAGTGATGTCATCGTTTGGCATGGTCAGGATCGGAAGTTGTGTCACGGAACCATTGACACCCTGCACAATACCGGCTCTTTCATAAATGGTAGCCAATTCACTGTACAGATATCCAGGGAATCCTTTTCGGCTTGGGATTTCTCCTTTGGAGGAGGAAACCTCACGCATGGCTTCTGCAAAAGAAGTCATGTCAGTCAGGATGACCAGAATGTGCATGTTCTGTTCAAATGCCAGATATTCTGCTACAGTCAGAGCAACTTTCGGTGTAATCAGACGTTCTACGACCGGATCGTTTGCCAGATTCAGAAACATGGCAACGTGGTCTGCAACACCGCTTTCTTCAAAGGTTCTGCGGAAGAAGTCTGCAACATCGTGTTTGACCCCCATGGCGGCGAATACAATGGCAAATTCTTCGTCTGAGTCATCTCCAAGAGAAGCCTGTTTTACAATCTGCGCCGCAAGCTGGTCGTGGGGCAGACCGTTTCCGGAAAAGATCGGAAGCTTCTGTCCGCGGATCAGGGTGGTCAGTCCGTCGATGGCGGAAATTCCAGTGCGGATATAGTTTCTTGGATACTCCCGCATGACCGGGTTGAGGGGAAGTCCGTTGACGTCCCGTTTTAATTTGGAAACGAGGGGGCCCAGGTCGTCGATGGGCTGCCCGATCCCGTTGAAAGTACGTCCCAGCATATCCGGGGAAAGTGCGATCTCCATAGGATGTCCGGTCAGTCGAGTGTGTGTATTTTTCAAAGACATGCTTTCAGAGCCTTCAAATACCTGGATGACAGCTTTGTCTTCGTATAACTCTATGATTCGGCCGATCTTGCGTTCGGAGCCGTTTACGACAAATTCTACGATCTCGTCAAAGAAAGCTCCTTGTACGCCCTCTAGTGCGATCAGAGGGCCATTGATACTGCTGAGTCCTAAATATTCAATTGACATGAGTAAATACCCTCCTTATGCGTTCTTTTCCAGTACATGCTGGTAAAATGCGTCAATGTCCCGGTGATACTGGGCAAATAGCTCCAGACGGTCATTCGGGACATCATATTTGATCGCAATCACACGGTCAAAGATATTTTCCGATTTGAGGACCGACATGGGGTGTCCCATGGTGACAAGTGCACGTGCCTGTTTATAAAGATACAAAATGGTGTCCATCATTTTAAACTGCTTTTCCATAGATACGCAGGTATCGTCTTTGTGGAATGCATTTTGCTGCAAAAATCCCAGACGGATGACTCTGGCGATCTCTAGGATCAGTTTCTGGTCATCTGGCAGTACGTCGCTTCCGATCAGTTTGACGATCTCCAGAAGGCTGCTCTCCTGATTCAGCAGCGCCATGAGACGGTTTCGGTAATCGACAAACTTTGGTGAGACATTGTCCTGATACCAGGGTGCCAGGTCATTTAGATACTCACTGTAGCTGGTAAGCCAGTGGATGGCAGGGAAATGTCTTGCATAAGCCAGGCTTTTGTCTAGTCCCCAGAAACAGCGTACGAATCGTTTGGTGTTTTGTGTGACCGGCTCGGAGAAGTCTCCGCCCTGTGGGGAAACAGCGCCGATAATTGTCACAGATCCGTCTGTACCGTTTAAATTGTGCATCATTCCGGCACGTTCATAAAATCCCGATAATCTGGATGCCAGATAGGCAGGAAATCCTTCCTCTGCCGGCATTTCTTCCAGACGGCCGGACAGCTCACGCAGAGCCTCAGCCCAACGGGATGTGGAGTCTGCCATGATTGCCACATCGTATCCCATGTCCCGGTAATATTCAGCCAAAGTTAGCCCGGTGTAAATGCTGGCTTCACGGGCAGCCACCGGCATGTTGGAGGTATTGGCGATCAAAGTGGTACGATCCATTAATGGATTTCCGGTCTTTGGATCGATTAGTTCGCTGAACTCTTCCAGAACCTGTGTCATCTCGTTTCCACGTTCCCCGCATCCGATATAAATGATGATATCGGCATCAGACCATTTTGCAATCTGATGCTGTGTCATTGTTTTTCCAGTTCCGAATCCTCCGGGAATCGCAGCAGTTCCACCCTTTGCGATCGGGAACATGGTATCAATGATACGCTGTCCGGTGACCAGTGGAATGGAAGCTGGGAATCGGTGGCTGACAGGACGTGGGGTTCGGATCGGCCAGCGCTGTGCCATGGGAAGAGATTTTTGTTCTCCGCCGGAAAGCTCCAATGTGATCAAGGGCTCTTCGATGGTATAGTCACCGTCCGCTACGATCTGGACAACGGTTCCTTCCAGATCCGGAGGAACCATACATTTGTGAGTGATCGCGTGAGTTTCCGGGACTTCCGCGAAAATATCCCCGCCGTGGAGATAGTCTCCCACAGATACTTTGATGTGAGTTTCCCATTTTTTCTTCTTGTCCAGAGAGTCCACAGAAACACCACGGGTGATAAATGCGCCGCCGGATTCTGCGATCCGCTCCAGAGGACGCTCGATCCCATCAAAAATATTATTCAAAATTCCAGGTGCCAGAGTCACCGATACCGGACTTCCGGTAGCAATGACTTCCTCACCCGGGCGAAGCCCTGTCGTTTCTTCGTATACCTGAATGGTCGTCATGTCTTTGTCCAGTGCAATGACTTCGCCAACCAGCTTTTCCCGGCCGACGTATACCATTTCAGACATACAGAATCCGGTATTGCCTTTCAAATAGATGACAGGCCCGTTGATCCCATAAATTCTTCCAGTCTTAAACAATGCTGTCACCTCCTGAGAATAAGAATTTGTCGTATTCGTTGCGCAGTGCAGTCTTAAAAGAGTGATCAATCAGAATGTTGCGGCTGCGGATGACAGCGCGGATTCCCCCGATAAAATCTTCTGCACTGATGGTCAGATGGATGCCTGTGGCGTCTTCCAGGGAAGAACGTTTCTCCTCATCTGACGGATTCAGATAAATGGTCATCTCCTCACCGTTTGCAAAGGTGATGGCATTATGAATGCAGCGAAGCAGAAAATCATTATACGATTCTGTCTTTATATAATCCTGGACCAGTGTGCAGGCCTCTTCAAAAATCTTGTCTTTTAATTCCTGCTGGATACGTCCCTGCCGGCGTTTTAAATCTAGCTGGGCACGCGCCATTGCCTGATTTTTCTGTTGTCTGGCATTGACAGTTTCGGCTTTGATCCGTGTTTGCATCTGTCGTTTTGCTTCTGTTTTATGGTCTTCAAACACTTTTTCCAGTGCGTCACGATAGGAGTCGATGATCGCGTTGCTTTCGGCTCTTGCTTCCTCCATGGAAGTGGTGCGCAGATGGGTGATTTTTTCTTCTAAAGTCAAAAGGATCTCCTCCTTTGAAAAATTTTGTCTTACAATTTCAGTCCGATAGCTTCGGTGATATAGGATGTGATAAAGTCCTTTTTTCGCCCCGTTCCGTGGCGGTCCGGGATTTCGATGAGCAGGGGCAGCTTTCGTTCCAGCCGGAATTCATCCAGAATATCCGGAAATTCCTGACCGAATTTTTCCGTCAGAAGTACAATGCCGATGGTTTTGTCCTGGAGAACTTTTTCCAGCTGTTCCCGCAGTTCCTTTCGTTCATGTACTACCACTCCGTCTACACCTGCAAGGCGCATTCCTGTATAAGTATCGACATTATCACTGATGAGAAACATCTTCATCTTAAAGTTTACCAAGGATCATGAAGGAGATGATCAGTCCGTACAGACATACACCTTCCGCAAGACCTACGAAAATCAGAGATTTACCGAGTACGCTGGAGTCCTCGCTGATCGCGCCTAAAGCAGCGGAGGCTGCGCTTGCAACGGCAATGCCGCCGCCGATACAGGAAAGTCCGGTAACCAGAGCTGCGGCCAGATAACCAAGTCCGGTGGATAAAGCGGAAGAAGCGGCAGCAGGATCTGCAGCCTGGGCTTCTGGTCCGGCGAACATCATAATCGAAGCGATCACAAATGCACCGAAGAAGAAAAAGGCATTAGCACCGATGGCACGTTTGTATTTTTTACGGTTTTTTTCTCCGATCAGATAATATCCGAACGGAATGATAATGCTTAAGATCAGCGCTGCAATGAGAATGAGTTTTGTTGTAAGTGTCATAATTGGAATCCTCCTTTAAGAACGTTTCTTTTTTGTAGTTTGAGTTTTGGTATATGGATCAAAAGCTCTGCCGCTTCCCTTGTAAAAACGGCTGAACATTTCATAGTATTCTAGACGGAGTACCTGAATGCCTACGATCAGACCTTCCATACCGCATACGAACAGGTTGCCCAGGACAACGATAATCCAGTTCGGCGAACCGGATTCTGCACCGGCGAGCATCAGCACTACTTCCATCATGGCAGCATGGCTGACGGCGAAAGCGCCGATCCTGACAAAGGAAAGGGTGTTGGAAAAGTAACTTAGCAAGGTTTCGAAAATTTCAAAAAATCCCTGCACAAAGAACATGGCTTTTCCTTCTTCCATTTTATCTGCCCGCTTTTCGATTTTCCGCGTCAAAGGTTCTTTGAACAGGATGAGCAGCAGCGGGATGCCGAACATGACTGCCAGAACGATCCCTGCCGGAGTCTTATGTCCTGTCATAAAGAGTACGATCGTAGTCACCGCGGATGCGTAGAATACCAGTCCCGCCACTCCATTGGCATCAAACCATGCGTTTTCCACATCGTGAGAACGAAGTGCGTTGACGATATGCAGGATCATGGCAAGGAGGATCAGCCCCATACCAAATGCAACGGATACGATAAATACAGTGTTCAGCTTCCCGATAAATGGCAGTGTGGTCATGTGGTCAATGGGCCGCAGCCAAAGCGGTTCTATGATATCTTCAAATCCGAAAATACTTCCGAACATAAATCCGAAGATGGTAGAAAATACACCGGCACAGGCAATGATCCCCGCCAGTGGTTTCTTCTTAAAGTGATAGATCAAAAAGCCGCCGATCAGAAGCAGAAGTCCCTGTCCCACATCTCCGAACATAACTCCGAAAATAAAGGAGTAGGTGACGGCCACAAAAATGGTCGGATCAATCTCGTTATGGGAAGGCAGTCCGTACATGCCGATGAACATTTCAAATGGCTTGAACAGCTTTGGATTCTGCAACTTGACCGGAGGTTCTCCAAAGTAAGTGTTCCGGTCTTCTTCTACGACAACAAATACTTTGTCATCATCTTTGACTTCTTCCATAAAACGTGTGACATCATCTTCTGACATCCAGCCACAGAGAATATAGTAATCTTCTTTCTGATCTTCCATGCGGGCAGCCATCTTGCGGACATCAAAATTGTGTGCCAGTTCTTCCAGACGCTTTCTGGATGCAACAATTTGTGGCGCTTTTCCTGCAAGCATTTCGGCAGCTTCCTGGTTCAGATCTTCGATCTGACGGGAAACACCGGAAATCTCACGGTTTAATTTCTGGTAAGCATCAGCCGGTGTCCCGGTATATTCATCAGGAATGGTGATCTTTTCAAAATGCAGAGAACGAAAGACGGCATCGACTTTCTGTGCTTCTCCCGGAGAAACAAAGTAAGCGCCGTAGAGATAACTTTCGTCCTGCTCTCCTTTGACAAAGATGGCATCAAGATCATCGATCAGATATTTTTCCAGCCGTCCGTATTGTTCTGACGGGATCCGTCCGAAACGGTAGGCAATGTATTTGTAGTGCAGGATCCGGTTCAGTTCCCCGTCCAGAGGACGGAACGGTTCGATGAGTTTTTGTTTTTGTTCCAGGGCTTCGATTTTTTTTCGGAGTTTTTCTTTTTTGCTCTGGATTGTCAAATAGGTCTCGTTTGTCGCGCGGATTAGTTCAAAAATATCGTCCAGACCAAGCGAATCATCGGGAGTGATCTCATCTGCGTTTTCCAGATAATCTGTAAATTCTTCCGCTTTTTTCAGGGCGTCCCGATAGGGATTGAGTTCCACGAAAGGCCGTAGATTATCTACGGTTTTCAGCTCGGACAGTGCAGATTCGAGCTGGATTTCATATCTGGACAGATAGAGGTCGGTCACCCGGTCAATGTCATTTCTCGGACCGGAGATATTGATAAATTTCATTTTTACAATCATGATGTCTTTCCTCCAACATATCCTAAAGTCTCGCCAGGATTTAATCCGTACCGGATACATTCCATAGCGGTAGTCAGTTTTCGAAGTTCCTCTTCTTTGAGGAATAAATACATATTGATCGAAGCGATGGAATATGGATTCTGTCGGCGGTCTGCGGCATACAATCGGGACAGACAGTCTTCATACATCTTTTCGGTCGTCAGATGCTGTTCAAAATCATAGTGTCTTGCGTAAGAAGTCTGCTGCAGGATTGTCAGCAGTTCTTCTGGTGTGGAGGCTTCCACCATTGCTTTGATCTTCTCCAGAGATACCCGATAATGAATGGGGATCAGAAGGGAATAGATATTGGCGGCCGGAAGGTGGAAATGCTTCTTGGCGCGGTAGATCCACTGGATATTCAGAAGGTCGATCTTCGAACCGCAGTCTCTGGTGAAAAGTTCCAGTTCCTTCTTCTTTAAGAACTTCTTGCGCTCCCGCCACATGGAAGTGAAGTAATAAAGATTCAAAGCCAGATCGTAGTCAAACAGCGTAACCGAAGGACCTTCTTTTAATTTTCGCAGCGGCTCATAGTATTCGGTGTCTTTTAATGCTTCCACCAGTTGATCCGTTGTCCGGGAAGTAATCAGCTTTTCAATAGAAATCTGAGAGTACTTGTCAAAGAACGGTTTTTTATGGTTGAGATCAAAAGGCTCCTGATAATGATTGATGACGATGCGCAGACAATAATTGATCAGATCCACCTCGTATCGCTTCAGATAAAGCTTTAAAAATTTTCGTTCCTTTGGTCCGCAGAAACGATAAATTTTCGTATAGTCATGATAGAGCGAAAGTATCAGTACCTTTTCGATATTTCCGCGGTGCAGCATGGTTTCGTCCATGTCTTGCAGGACATATCGATAGGAAGAGTTTGCATTGAGATAGGAGACCAGTTCTGTAACACTGCCAAGGGAAGCAATCTCTTCAAATTGCTCCTGAGTGAGAAGTCCGGCTTCCATAGCGCGCAGCTTGGTGACAATTCCGCTGTATGCAAGTAAATTTCCCATAATGTTACACCTCGGTGATATGTTTCAGGATTTCCTGTGCATAAAAAGTATGTCTGGTCTCGTATTCTTTCTGCAGCTCCAAAATGGATGTGTCATTGGATGCCGCCTGCTGATCCAGAAGCGTCTGTGTGCCGGATTCCAGAGCGGCTCGGATTTCTTTCAGATGCGCTTCGGTCTCTGCTTCCAGAGCCAGATCAAATTGTTTTCGTTTTTCTTCATACTCCTGATCCAGAACGGATTTCTGGGATTCGGCATGTTCTACAATGGCAGAAGCAGCCGTTTCTATTTCCGTCAATTTGTTGATAATAGACTCCATGAAAAACCTCCTTTTTCGTCAGAATATATAATATCATTATCATACACCTTTTAAATAAAAAAACAATCACTTTGTCGATTATTTTATGATTTTTCATAAAAAACGATAAAAAATAATCAAAATAGTCATCAATGTCTATTTTTTAAAACATATAGTTTGTACAAATGTGTTAAAAATAAATTTTAAAAAGCAATATATTACATAAAAATGACAATAAAACAGTAGAAAATGGGGATCGTGGTAAAATATAATAAAAATGATAAGTATACTGCGGAAAAATAATATTTTTCCGGTATAAATTGGGGCAAAACAAGGAGGAAATACTATGAAGAAAGGAAAAAAAGGCCTTGCATTGGCAATGACACTGGCAGTCACCATGACTTCTATGCCAACAGTGTTTGCGTTGGATGGCAATGCACAGCCGACAAAGCAGCCAGGGAATCAGTTGGATTAGAAAGAGATAAAAGAGATTTCCTACAAGTACACAAAGCTGGATCAGGCACCGATGAAAGAGAGTGTGAAAGCAAGCTCTGAGAATACGCCAATAGCATGGAATGAAGGTCCGGCAAATCTGGCATTTGATGGAAACAATTCTACGGCATGGCATACACATTATACATATTCAGGACATGAAATACCGCATTGGATTCAATGGGATTTAGGAGACACATATGATGTTGGAAGAATTTCATATACACGTAAGTCAGACGGAGCAACAGGAACTTGGAAAAACGTTAAAGTAGAAGCTACGGAAGATGGAAAAACATGGAAAACTGTATGCGAAAAAGAATTGGCTGAAACAGCAAAGGGAGAAACAACGAATATTGATTTTGAACCAGTGAAAGCCAAAAGTTTAAAAATAACCATTTCAGATGTTTATGCTACAGGACAAAAATTTGCTTCCGCTGGAGAAATCAATGTTTACTCTACAACAAAAGAAGTGACTCTGGTAGATCCAATCAAAGTTTTACCAGAAGAGGGCAAGAACGCTACGATGAAAGAAGGCGAGATTCAGAAGTTTCGATATGAGTTAACTCCAGAAGCCGTAGAAGCAGGTGGAACCGTAGAATGGAGAGTTCAAGATAGTAATGTTTTGAAAGTGGATGAAAACGGCGTTGTAACAGCGGTTGGAGCAGGAAGCGGAACAGTATCTGCAAATTATAGATTGGGAGATACTACCTATAATAATTCTTTAGATGTTATAGTGGAAAAAGTAGAGACAGAGTGCGCGATTAATTTGAATGGGACAGATTATACTGCTAACAGCTTGGAAGAAGCTGTAACAGAGGCTGGGATTAAAGAACTCACTAGTGTGAAATTTGAAAATGGTGTTATTCGAAAAGAAGATTTTGACTTTTTGAAAAAATTTAATCGGATTCAGTATACATTGAAAGAGTTCAGTATTGGAGACAATGTTGTATTAAGAGGATTAAATGGAAATGCCATCCCATTGAAGGCTTTCTATGCTTCTTATCCGGGATATAGTTTGAATAAAGTATATCTTGGAACAAATGTAAAAGGTATGTCTTCGGAAGCGTTTGCAATGTGTACAGAACTTTCCGACTTTGAGGCACCTGGATTAGAATGGATGGCGGGTAATGCATTAAATCGTGTAAATGGACTGCAAGAATTTAGCTTGCCATCTTTAAAAGAAGTGGGATCAGTACTGTTTGGTACAATGAAGAATACGACGACAACAAAAGTAAGTCTTCCATCGGTGACTACACTGGAGAATGACGCATTTTCTAAGTTAACAGCCTTGACAGAACTTGAATTTGGAGCAACACCTCCGCAGGTTCGTATTTCAAGTAAAGGATTAGAATTTGCTTCCGGTGTTGTAGACAATCTGAAACTCGTTATTCCAGAAGGCTCTTTAGATGCGTACAAAGAAAGTCCTGGATATAATGCAGAAAACAATACATGGTATGGAATCAAACTTTCAGAACCACAGGAAGAAGTTGCTATCAATGTAACTGTAAATGAAAAAGCAGTAGAAGGGGCAAGTCTGGAAAAAGCAGTTGCAGCTTCGGGTGTGGCATTAGAGGATATCGACTCAGTAACTATTAATTCAGGAAAGATAACACAGGACGATCTGGCTTATTTGAAGACAATTCCGCGAATGGAAACATTTGAAATGAATGTCGGAGAGAACTTACAGTTGATAGGAAAAGATGGAAATCCTACTACTGTATTGAGCAAAGACACTGCTGTTATTGAGTTTGCAGGAAAGCCTTCAGGAAGCAGCCGGGCAACGATGACGACACTCACTCTTGGTGGTATTACAGAAATCTATTATGAAGGATTAAAAGGATATTCTTCTATAGAAACAATCAGTATGCCGGATGTTATTACAGTAGGAGAACGTGCATTTTGTCTGGGAGATTGGTTGGAGACATTAGATTTATCCAGTGCGAAGACCATTGGAACGAATGCATTTAATGGATGTAAACGTTTGGAAACTCTTACTATGAATGCAGTAGAGACGTTGGGAGAAGGTTCCTTTAAGTATACAGATGCACTTGATGAATTGATACTTCCAGCGACAATTAAAACAATCGAAGATATTAGATTTGGAGTATGTAAAAATGGAAACAAGAGTGGTACTAAAATTAAAATTTTAGCATCAACACCTCCGACAGTGGACAGTGGAGCATTTGATGGTGTAGCATCACCTAGTACACGTCCGTCTACAGTAACAGTGCCGAATGGAGCATTGGCAGCATATGTAGCACAGGTAAATCCATCAGCAGACGTGACAAAAATTCTGAAAAGGAATGATACCATTTGGCAGCATTTATATTTGAGAGAAGAAGGTTCGTCTTTGATTGAATATAAGGCAAAATGTGGTTCATGGGCAGATCAGTATGCGTATGTGGCTACAGGCGGAACAATCCCTGCAGAGAAAATGGCAGTACTCCATAAAGATGATGAAAAGAATTTGAAGGAAAATGAAGAATTCAAAGGCTGGAATACGAAAAAAGACGGAAAAGGTGACATGGTTACAGCAGAAACTGTTGTATCAGAAGACATGACCGTTTATCCAGTGATCGGAGAGAAAGCAGAAGAAGTCAACATCACGGCAACTATCAATGACAAAGAAGCAGTCGGCGCAGAAAATCTTGCGAAAGTCATCGAAAAAGCAGGGGTAGACAGTGAAGATGTAGAGACCGTGACTGTGGATTCCGGAACAGTAACACCAGAAGATCTGGCTACACTGAAAAGTCTGAAATATCTGACCAATTTGGAACTCAATCTGGATGAAGACCTGAAAATGGTTGATGCACAAGGCGCTCAGACAACAGTATTGCCGAACGGACAGTTTACAGGTTCAAAATTGGAGAAGGTTTCTTTAAATGGATTTACAGAAATTGGAGCTTCTGCGTTTGCAAGATCCAATGATCTGGAAACAGTGGTGATGTCTAATGTGGTAACAATTGGAGAAGCAGCATTTGAAGAGACATCAGTGGAAGTCGTAACACTTCCGGCATCTATTAAGAGCATTGGAAGAAATGCATTTGTTGGCAAACGGAATGGTAAGAGAGAAATGCATGTTACAATCGAAGCAACAACACCGCCGACAATTAACGGATCTTTTGCCAAACATAAGGATGCAGATGTGACAGTTCCAGATGGATGTCTTGGAAATTATATCAATATCGATCTGAGTAAACCATTTGGAAATTCAGGTGATACAAAATGGGGCGGACTTCGTGTGATTGATCATGCACAGAATTTGATCACATACCATGGAGTAAACAGCTGGGATGTAATGTATGCTTATGTTGAAGATAATACAGCAATTACAGAAGGCAGATTCCCGACTACATTTGAAAATGACGGCAAGATTTTAAGCGGCTGGAATACAGTAGAAGACGGAAGTGGAACAGCAGTTGATGCAAATACAGTTGTAACAGAGGATATGACATTGTATGCACAGTGGAGTGATCCGGTAGCAGACCTGAAAGTCACCGCATCCTGCTCGAATGATGACGGACAGGGTGGAGCAAAATGGACCAATGAAGATGTAACAGTGACATTGACCGCAAATAAAGCAATCAATGATATCGAAGGATGGACACGTGTATCAGAGACAGAACTGACAAAAGTACACA
>Snoopy_p1__coassemble_199_pt1 | contig 53394 bp, 45 predicted proteins | sample Snoopy_p1__metabat2_high_PE_024 | metagenome-assembled genome bin Snoopy_p1
TCTCATTGTTGCATTACCTTCGGTGAACATATACACCCATTTTGTTGCCATTTTTCAACGACCTCCTAATATAATTTTTTTCAAATAAATTTGCATTAAGTCGCATATAATATTCTAATGGTTTTCCCGAAATCCGTCAAGTGGTTTACCGTAATCCCCCTCTATCTTTGTCTTATTTTTTTTGATTTTATCGTTTTTTTCTGTTTTTTTGAAATTTTATTCAGATTTTTGTCGTTTTACGTACTATGAAAGGGCTGATGCTTCCCATCACTGCACGTGATCAAAGCATCAGCCCTCTTTTCTTTCTGTTATTTCATATCTTTTAAGAATGCACAATATCCGCGGTATGCTTCATACACATCTGCCTTACTTGAAAGTTCCCAAGGAGAATGCATACTCAGAACGGCAACACCACCGTCGATTACTTCCATTCCGAAATTTGCCAAAATGTAAGCAATCGTTCCGCCGCCTCCAGCATCAATTTTGCCCATCTCAGTCAGCTGGAATGCAACCTTATTTTCATCAAATACATGTCTTAATCTTGCAATGTATTCTGCATTGGCATCATTGGAACCACCTTTTCCTCTGGATCCTGTATGCTTGTTAAGCACCATTCCTTTTCCGAAGAACGGATTGGATCTCTTATCATATACATCTGCATGCATCGGATCAAATGCAGCACCTACGTCTGAGGAAATCATGGTAGAATTTGCCATGGCACGGCGAAGTTTTAATTCAGAAAACTCTCCGCACTTGTCCAGAATCTCTGCCACTGCATTTTCAAAGAAACGGGACTGCATTCCTGTGGCTCCCACGCTTCCAATCTCTTCTTTATCTACCAGGATACAACAAGATGTTCTCTTTTTATTCTCTGTATGGAACATCGCCATCAGAGAGGTGAATGCACAGACTCTGTCATCCTGGCCATATGCCATCACCATGCTCTTATCCAGACCACAGTCACGTGCTTTTCCTGCAGGCACAATCTCAAGCTCTGCAGACATCAGATCTTCTTTTTCGATGTCATACGTTTCTTTTAACAGTTTCAGTACGTTTGCTGACACCGCATCTTTTTCTTCTCCGCAAAGAGGTGCGCTTCCGATCAGGATATCCAGTGCTTCCCCTTCGATCACGGTTGCCGCTGTTTTTTCCATCTGTTTGGAACCAAGGTGTGGAAGAAGGTCTGTGATTGCAAATACCGGATCGTCTTCTTTTTCACCGATCACTACATTGAACTTTGTTCCGTCTTTTTTTACCACAACACCATGGATCGCAAGCGGAAGTGTCACCCACTGATATTTTTTGATTCCTCCGTAATAGTGTGTATCAAAATATGCAAACCCGCTCTCTTCATATAATGGGTTCTGTTTCAAATCCAGGCGAGGAGAGTCGACATGTGCTCCAAGAATGTTCATTCCTTTTTCCAGCGCGTCTTCTCCAATCTGGAATAATACAATGGATTTTCCCATCCAGTCCAGATAGACTTTGTCTCCCGGCTGTAAGGCATCTTTCTCATTTAAGTCTACATATCCTTCATTCTTTGCAAGACGGATTACTTCTGTCACACATTCTCTCTCTGTTTTCCCTGCATCCAAGAAGTGTTTGTAATCTGTTGTCAGAGTGTCAAGCTCTGCTAACTGCGCATCATCATATATCTGCCATAATGTCTTTTCCATAGCTGTTTTTTATCCTTTCTGTTGTCTTTTTTCATATTATACTATTTCTCGTTTTGAAATACAAGTCAACAATCCGGCTCACGCCTCCACAGGTATAAAGGAAAACGTTGTAACATCAAACAATCCCATATCTGTCAGCTTGATCTCCGGGATCACCGCCAGTGACATAAAGCACAGGGTCATAACTGGTTCCACCTCACCGCATATTCCAAGCTCCGTATATGCCTTTTCATGAATACTTGTGAGCTTTTCATCCACCCACTCTCCACTTTGATCACTCATCAATCCCGCGATCGGCATTGGCATCTGTTCGATCACCTTGCCCTCTTTCACAAGAACAATTCCACCTTCTTGTGCAATCAGACGATTCACTGCAAATTCCATTTCTTCATCACTGACTCCAACCACGATGATGTTATGAGAGTCATGTGCCACTGACAGTGCCACTGCACCTTTTTTGATGCCATATCCTTTTAAGAATCCACATGCTACATTGCCCGTTCCCTGATGGCGTTCCACAACTGCCACTTTCACAATATCTTCTTCTGGATTTCTTACAAACTCTCCATTTTCATCCAACTGAACTTGTGCCGTTTCTTTTTTCGTTACCACCCCACCTGGAAGGATTTCGATCACATGCACCTTCTCACTTGTCAGATGCATTTTAAATTTTTCTGCCGAAAAATCTTTTACGATCACACTTCCTTTGACTGAAGACATATCATATGGTACGATCTCCGGCAAATACGTTCCTTTCTCCGCTGCGAGTTCTCCCGCAATCCAGACTTTCTCTACCCGAAATTCTTTCAGATCCTCCAGAAGTACGATATCTGCACGATATCCCGGTGCAATAGCGCCTCTGTCAGAAAGGCGGAAACATTCTGCCGCATTTAAAGTAGCCATACGAATCGCAGTTACTGCATCCAGACCTTCTTCTACACAGATTTTCAGATGATTATCCAGATGACCGTCTTTTAAGATTGTCTTTGGCTGTCTGTCATCAGAACAAAGCAGACATCTTCGGCTGTTTTCCATTGTCACGCCTTTTAACAGTGGCCGTAAGTTATGGCAGGCAGATCCTTGTCTAAGCAAAATGTACATTCCACGTTCCAGACGTGCTTCCATCTCTTCTACCGTAGAACATTCATGATCTGCAAGAATCCCTGCCGCGCTATATGCATTCAAATCCTTCCCGTCAATCCCAGGTCCATGTCCATCGATTAGTTTTCCTTCCACTTTTGCCGTCATCAGTTTATCCAGCACACTCTCATCTGCCTGAATGACCCCTGGAAAGTTCATAAATTCTCCCAGACCAAGAATCCCCTCTCTTTTGATCGGCTCTTCCATCTCCGGTGCATTGATTACTGCCCCTGCATGTTCAAATGGAGTTGCAGGCACACAGGATGGCAGCATGTATTTGATATCCAGAGCCGTTCCTTTTGCCGCTTCCATCATATAGTTCAGCCCCTTAATTCCACATACATTCACAATCTCGTGGGGATCCGCAATGATCGTAGTCGCACCATGGGGTACCAGCAGACGTCCGAGTTCCTCTGGACTGACATAAGAAGATTCGATGTGGATATGACTGTCAATAAATCCCGGAACTGCATATTTCCCCTGTGCATCTATCTCTTTCATTCCGTGATATTCTCCGATTCCCGCAATCTTATCTCCGGAAAGAGCGATATCCCCCTTCTGAATCTTGCCAGAAAAAACATTGACGATCTGACAATTTTTGATCACCATGTCAGCAGGAATTCTCCCTGCTGCTGTGTCGATCAGTTTCTTTAACTCTTCTTTTTTCATACTGCCATCCTCCTCTTCTATAAAATCCGGCCATCTTTCTGGCAAAAAACTGCCACACTTTTCGTGCGGCAGCCTCTTTCCTTAAAATTCAAACTTTTTCTCAAAGTATGCTTTCAGATCTTCAATTTTCACACGTTCCTGTTCCATGGTATCTCTGTCACGGACAGTCACTGCGCCATCCTCCTCAGAATCGAAATCATAGGTCACACAGAATGGTGTACCGATCTCATCCTGACGGCGGTAACGTTTTCCGATATTTCCTCTGTCATCAAATTCACAGTTATAAGTCTTACTCAGTTCTGCAAATACTTTCTCAGCGCCTTCGTTGAGCTTTTTAGACAGCGGAAGCACTCCAATCTTTACAGGCGCCAGTGCCGGATGGAAATGGAGGACTGTACGTGTATCTCCGCCTTCTAACTCTTCCTCGTCATAAGCGCTGCAAAGGAATGCCAGTACCATACGATCTGCTCCAAGAGACGGTTCGATCACATATGGAATATATTTTTCTTTCTTTTCATCATCAAAGTAGGTCAGATCCTGTTTGGATACTTCCTGATGCTGTGTCAGGTCATAATCTGTTCTGTCTGCAATGCCCCACAATTCGCCCCATCCAAATGGGAATAAGAATTCTACGTCGGTAGTTGCTTTACTGTAGAAGCACAGCTCTTCCGGACTGTGGTCACGATAGCGGACTTCTTCGTCTTTGAGTCCCAGAGAGCTCAGCCAATTCAGGCAGAAATTCTTCCAGTAGTTGAACCAGTCAAGATCCGTTCCCGGCTCGCAGAAAAATTCCAGTTCCATCTGTTCAAATTCTCTCGTACGGAATGTAAAGTTCCCCGGTGTGATCTCGTTACGGAATGATTTTCCAATCTGCGCGATACCAAACGGGATTTTCTTTCTGGATGTACGCTGTACATTCTTAAAGTTTACAAAAATCCCCTGAGCTGTCTCAGGTCTTAAGTACACTACGTTTTTCGCATCTTCTGTGACACCCTGGAATGTCTTGAACATCAGGTTGAACTCGCGGATGTCTGTAAAATTGTGTTTTCCGCAGGAAGGACATTTGATCTCATGTTCTTCGATATAAGCCGCCATCTGCTCTTTGCTCCATGCATCAACGCTTCCTTCCAGTTCAATCCCGTTCTCCTGTGCATAATCTTCGATCAGCTTGTCTGCACGGAATCTTTCTTTGCACTCTTTACAATCCATCAGCGGATCACTGAATCCGCCAAGATGTCCGGATGCCACCCATGTCTGCGGGTTCATCAGGATCGCACAGTCCACACCTACATTATACGGACTTTCCTGCACAAATTTCTTCCACCATGCTTTTTTTACATTGTTCTTTAACTCTACTCCGAGATTTCCATAATCCCATGTATTTGCAAGCCCCCCGTAAATTTCAGAACCCGGGTACACAAAACCTCTTGATTTTGCCAGGGCTACGATTTTATCCATTGTCTTTTCTACCATAATTCTCTGTTCCTCACATTCTTTTTCATCAATTGGTAACTATTATAACGGCTTCCCTTTGTTTTTTCAAGCCATGCTGTTTATATTTTCTACAGCAGCGTCTCCAGGATCTCCAGAGATTTGAACCGTTTGTCCACATACAGCAGACAGTACCTCTCCAGGATCCTGGACAGTGTTTCCAGAACCGCTTCGCTGACAGTAAAGGTATACAGCTTTTCGATAGTGCTGCTTTCTATGTACTGCATCGTATAAAGCGTGGATTTATCCAAAGGAATCCCGTCCGATATATTTTCCCTGCAATCCTGGCAGACCAGCCCGCCTTCCCTTGCTGAAAATACCATCTGACCTTCTTTTTTCTGACAGCGGACACACTGAAACACCTGCGGACCTTCTCCGTTGATGCAGAACGCCTTTAATTCAAAAATGCAGCGGATCAGCGGATCCGGAATATGGGGACTGGTCAGCGCCTTCATGGTCTGATACAAAAGCTTTAACATCTCTCGCTCGTCATTCTGTTCTTTTGTATAATAATTTGCAAACTCCAGAAAATAAAACCCATAATATGCGCCGATCATATCTTCCCGCAGCTCGGAAAAATAATTCGTGATCTTCGCAGACTGGATCGTATGGGAAGATCTCCCCTCATACATGGTAAACTCCCCAAAGGAGAAGGGATTGACTGCTCCTACCAGAGGACTGTTTGGTCTTCTTGCCCCTCTTGCAAATGCAGAGATCTTTCCCTGTTCCTTTGTCAGGATCACAACCCGTCTGTCATACTCTCCAACCGGTGCTGTGGAAAGCACCATCCCCGTCAACACAATCTGATTCACCTGATCTAACTCCTGCCTGTTCCTTCTCTCCTGCCGCAGCGGATACTCTGCTTTCTTCACTTTCTGCTTTATAAGAAAGATAATCCGCAATACGGCCTGTTGTCATAAACTGTTCCCAGTATTCTTCTTTCATCGGTTCACCTCTTTAATTGCTTTCTCATCTGTTCTTTGTTTGATATACAATTAGGTTATCCGATTCTTTCCGGGATATACTATATAAAATCTGCCAAATGCTACATCTCATCCTCGTGATAGCCAAAGTTTTTCATCAGAAAATCGCTATCTCTCCAGTTTTTCTGTACCTTGACCCAGAGTTTCAGGTTGACTTTGCAGTCCAGCATTCTCTCAATCTCATAACGGGCGGTACTTCCGATCTTCTTTAGCATACTGCCCTGTTTTCCGATGATGATTCCTTTATGGGAATCACGCTCACAGATGATCGTAGCATCGATGTGCATCACCTTATTCTGCATCTTCATACGGTCAATTGCCACGGCAATTCCATGAGGGATTTCTTCCTGCAGACAATGCAGTGCCTTTTCCCGGATCAGCTCTGCTACGATCTGGCGCTCCGGCTGGTCTGTCACCGTATCTTCATCATAGAACTGCGGACCATACGGAAGATATTTTAAGATGACTTTCACCAGTTCGTCCGTATTGTCTCCATTTCTTGCAGATACTGGAACGATCTCCGCAAAGTCAAATTCTTTCCTGTATGCATCGATAAATAAGAGCACTTCTTCCTTCTTTACCATATCAATCTTGTTGATCACCAGGATCACCGGTGTTTTGACACGTTTCAGCTGTTCGATGATATGCTGTTCTCCTGCCCCGATAAAAGTGGACGGCTCTACCAGCCATAATACCACGTCCACTTCATTTAACGTACGCTCTGCCACATTGACCATGTATTCTCCCAGCTTATTCTTCGCTTTGTGGATTCCCGGTGTATCCACAAATACAATTTGACCGTCTTCTGTAGTCAAGACCGTCTGGATCCGATTCCGCGTCGTCTGCGGCTTGTTGGATGTGATGGCGATCTTTTGTCCAATCAGCTGGTTCATCAATGTAGATTTTCCCACGTTCGGTCTTCCGATCAGCGTCACAAATCCTGATTTAAAATCCTCTCTCATCAATGGTATGTTCTCCTTCTCTTTTGCTCTTTAAAACAATGTCTTCACTTCTAAAAACATCTCTTTTTCGTCTTCTATTTTTTCTTCACTTCCGATCACGCAGATCTGCTCTGCTTTGAGCATTGCTTCTACTACTTTGGAAAGCGCACGAATATCTTCCTGAGTTGCCTGTAAGATCTGTCTGCGTTCCGTGCGGATCATCTCTTCCGATACATGATTCATATACAAATTCATGGAACGGTCCCCTTTTGCAGCAGGATTCATCGGACGGTCAATATTGCTGATAGTTCCGATGATATACTTTGTCATATCCCGTTCCTCTACGGTAAAGTTGTTCAGGTATTCCACAATTCCCTCATAGACTTCCATGGTCTTTTTCAGATTTGGATCCCGGTAGGAGATCAGATATCCCTCCCCGATCCGGTTGAAATTACTCATACATCCATACGCACCGCCTTTGACACGGATATTCTGCCAGAGATAATCATAACTTAAGATCACTTTTAAGATCTGCAATGCTCCGTGATACTGTGCTCCGTGATCGATAAAGTTTCCAACCCGTGCCACATACTGTACTTTGGAAGAAGTCTTAAACCCTTCGTTTCGTTTTTTACAGTGTAAAACGCATGAAGTTTCTTCCTCTTCCAGTTCTGGATATAAAGTATCTTTGATCTCACCAAATGCGGCTTTCATTGATGCAAGCCCCTCTTCTGCGGAAGTATAGCTGATCATCACATTGTCCACGCGGAAGATCTGACATGCCAGCTGCTGTAAATTCCGGATCAGAGTTCCTTTGTTCTCCTCAAAGTGCTCTTCAATCTCACGTACAACTTCATAAAAACCAATTCCGTCGGTATCATCCTTAAATTTGGACAACGGAGAGCCATAGGACAGTGCCCGCAGCGCAGATGTCGTGTGTCCGGATGACTGGAAGGACATCTGCAGTCTGGATTTGAGCATTGCCAGAATCTCTTTCAGTCGTTTTTCATCATCCAGTCTGGATTCCATCAAAATCTCACGCATCATTGCAAACAAAATGTTCATCTGTGGATACAACGCTTTCCCTTTGATCTCAAACGTTGCACGAAATGCCTTTTCTTTGGCTTTTGTCACATCCGGGTACAATTCCAGGGAAGTTCCGATCCCTCCGGTATGCATATTGATTTCATTAAATAGTGCACCATATTCATAATGGCTGGTATCAATGATTCCCAGTACGCTCTGCAAAATTCCCGTATATGGAAGCAATTCTTCGGACACTCCTGAAAGATCAAACATCAAAGTTGCATATCCGATGCCGTTGGTCTCCACTTCATGATGCACCAGCTGCACACCATCCACTTCCAGCTCTTTGTTATAAACCGGAGCGATCTCTTCTGTGATGTCAGCTCTGTTGAGCACCGGGATCTTCTCCAGGTCTTCCGGTGCATCTTCTGTTTCCTGATATACTTCTAGTTCTTTGGTATCTGCCACCATCTTTTCAATTTCTGCTACACTTAAGCCTGCTTTATATGCAGACAACTTTTCTTCCAGTTCTTTGTCCATTCGTGCTGTGCGTCCTTTTTCCGGCTTTACGATCACAATGGAACCGTGAGGATTGTCCAGCAGATACTTCTGGATCAGTTTTTCAAAATATCCGGTAGAAATCTGTTGTTTCAAATATTCAAAGGTCGGGATTGCCTGCATATGCATAAATGGCTCGTTCTCATCATACAGCCAGCTGTCCATGATCTGCAGTCCGTACATCAGTCCCTTTGGATAATTGCCAAAATCGGCTTCCCTAAAACGGAACTCATGATAATTCAGCCCTGCTTCCAGCGCTTTTTGATCAATTCCATTCTGTACAATGGTCTGAAGTGTCTCTTCGATCACTTTGACAAACTCTTCTTTCTGTTCCCGATTGGCATTTTTAGAAACAACCGAGAAAATCGGCTGATAAATACCATTGTCATAAGAACCCATAATATCTTTTCCGATCCCGGCATCTAACAGTGCTTTTTTCAACGGCGCACCCGGTGCAGACAGCAGGGCATAATCCAGGATCTGAAATGCAAGATACAGCTTTTCATCCAGGCTTGTCCCGATAACCTTATTATAAGAAAGGTAGGTGTTGTCTTCTTCCGACTCCTCACTGGAAATCGAATATTCCATTTCCAGCTCTCTCATTTTTTCAAACGGCTTCTGATACTGGATCTCGGACTCTACTTCAATCGCATCAAATGCGGATAAATAATTCTCATCCAGCCATCTTAATTTTTCTTCCATATCCATATCTCCATAGAGATAGATATAACTGTTCGACGGATGATAATAGGTTCTGTGGAAATTCAAAAACTGTTCATAGGTCAGTTCCGGAATCACCTCCGGATCTCCGCCGGATTCATTGGCATAAGAAGTATCCGGGAACAGCGAATTCTGGATCACACGGTCCAGCACCCCTTCCGGAGACGAAAATGCTCCCTTCATCTCATTGTATACCACACCGTTGTATTCCAGCTTTCCGTCTGTCTCATCCAGCTTGTAGCTCCATCCTTCCTGACGGAAGATCTCATCATGCTCATAGATATTCGGATAGAATACTGCATCCATGTATACATGCATTAAATTCTGAAAATCTTTGTCATTGCAGCTTGCAACCGGGTATAATGTCTTATCCGGATAGGTCATGGCATTCAAAAAGGTATTCAAAGACCCTTTCACCAGTTCTACAAATGGGTCTTTCACCGGAAAGTTTTTCGATCCACATAATACGGAATGTTCCATAATATGAGGAACTCCGGTACTGTCCGGAGCCGGTGTTCGAAATCCAATGGTAAAGACTTTATTTTCATCGTCATTGATCCATAATAAAATCTTTGCCTGGCTTTTTTTATGTTTTAACAGGATTCCCCGGGAATTCAGGTCTGATAATGCTTCTTCCCGGATCACTTCGTATGCATTCAAATCGTAAATACTCATTTTTATTCGCTCCTCTGTATTTGATATACAGGCATTATACCATTATCTTTGAAAGTTTAAAAGGGGCGAGATGGAAATCCACCCTGCCCCGTAGTTTGTCAGATCTGCTTCTATTTTTTTGCAACTTGTGCGGTTGCCACTACATCTACACCTGTTTCTGCCACATTTTGCAAAAGGACATCACCAATCTCTACCGGCGCTTCTGCCTGCACCTTGCGAAGCTGCCGGATACAGTCCGTGATCTTATCTTTTGGAATCTCCTGCCTTGTTTTTACGGAAACACGGCAGGAAGTACCTCCGATCACCGATACCGTTGTTGTCACGATCCGCATCGGATGCAGAAGCTCTGTCCGGGCATAGGCTGCACCTCTTGGGCAGGTATTTCCCGAAACCTCATCCACCTCTCCATTTTGTATGGTTGCTGTAATCTGACAGCCCAAAGGACAGCAGATACATGTCAGTTCTCTCTTTTCCATTTTTACACTTCCTCCATCTGCAGTCGGATACTCCTAATTTCTCCGGCAGCTTCCAATACCTTCTCCGGGATCAGGATCTGTTCCATCTCACCGGGCGCTGCTGACCGTTTCTTTTTCTCCAGTACCAGTTCTTCATTGAGATATACTTGTATTTTACAGGCTCCAAATACTTGGCTTACCCGAAACCGTATCTTCTGTGCCTGATGCTGCTTTTTATGAAGCCTGGACGGCACTGCATACCGCACGCCTCCTGCTGTCTGGACAGGCACACATTCTCTCTGGATTTCTTCCTTCTGAAGTTTTTGTGTTTCCTGCACGTATTCTGCTGCCGCTCTTCCTGCCTGCGCTGCCTCTTCGGATACAAAATCCACCAGATCATGCACATGCAGTACATTTCCGCAGGCAAAAATCCCGGGGACTTCTGTCTCCAGATTCTCATCCACTATCGGACCGTTGGTCACCGGACTTAATGGAACTTCCGCCTGCCTGGACAGTTCGTTTTCCGGCAGTAATCCCACGGATAACAGCAGGGTGTCACAGGGATAGAATTCCTCCGTTCCCGGAATTGGTTTTGCCTGTGCATCCACCTGAGCTAATGTCACTCCTTCTACCCGTTTCTTTCCGTGAATCTTCACCACCGTATGGCTCAATTTCAGGGGAATCCCATAATCATCCAGACATTGCACGATATTTCGCTTCAGTCCGCCGGAGTATGGCATCAGTTCTGCAACCACATTGACATGGGCTCCTTCCAGCGTCATTCTTCTTGCCATGATCAGCCCGATATCTCCGGATCCTAAGATCACCACTTCTTTTCCCGGAAGATATCCTTCCATATTGACCAGACGCTGAGCGGTTCCCGCCGTGTAAATCCCGGCCGGACGGTATCCCGGAATATTCAGTGCGCCCCTCGGACGCTCCCGGCATCCCATAGCCAGGATCACCGCCTCCGCTTGGATCTGATAGATGCCCCGCTCGCTGCTCATTGCAGTGATCACCCGCTCTTTTGTAATATCCATCACCATCGTATGCAGCCGATATTCCATGGAAAGTTGTTTCACCTGTTCGATAAAACGCGCTGCATATTCCGGACCTGTCAGTTCTTCCTTGAACGTGTGCAGTCCAAATCCATTGTGGATACACTGATTTAAAATCCCTCCCAGTCGGTCATCCCTCTCCAGGATCAGGATCTTTTCTGCACCTGCACGCTTTGCCTCTGCTGCCGCTGCCAATCCGGCAGGACCGCCTCCAATGATCACGATCTCATATTTCTCCATCTTGATTCCTCCCCAGGATCATCTCGGATCCTGCTCCGTTCTTTGTAATTTTCTCCTGTCTGATTTTCAATTCCCGCTCCAGGATCTCCATCGTTTTCGGACTGCAAAATCCAGACTGGCATCTGCCCATTCCTGCTCTTGTTCTTCGTTTCACCCCATCCATGGTCGTTGCTCCCAGAGGTCTGTGGATGGCATCCAAAATCTCTCCTTCCGAAATCATTTCACACCGGCAGATGATATTTCCATATGCGGGCTGTCTGCGGATCAGTTCCCTGCGCTCTTCCATGGTCAGATCTGCTGGATTTAAGATTCCTTTCCGGGTACTGCAAAAATCCGCTTTCTCCTGTAAACCTAATTCCTCTCTGACCAGTTCTGCCGCCATTTTTCCAATTGCCGGAGCGCTGGTCAGCCCCGGAGATTCAATCCCTGCACAGTCAATAAATCCGGGGGCATCCTCCACTTCCCGGATCAGAAATTCGTGTCCGTCTTCATGTGCACGAAGCCCTGCAAATCCGGTGATTACCTGCCGAAACGGAATATCTTTCACACTGCGCGCTGCTTTTCTTCTGATTTCTTCGATTCCCTGCATGGTCGTATCCGTTCCCTCTTTGTCTTCGATATCCACTGCCGTAGGACCCACCAGAAGATTTCCATGGACAGTCGGTGTCACAAGGACTCCTTTTCCGAATTTCCCCGGTACGGTAAACACGGTATGACTGACATGCCCCCCTGCAGTTTTATCCAGCAATACATATTCCCCTTTTCTCGGTGTGATGTGGATTTTCTTTTCACTGACCATATTGTGAAATCGATCTGCATACACACCGGCTGCATTGACGATCACTTTTGTTTCATACACCGTATCCTGGGTGCAGATCCGATATCCACCTGCAATCCTTCTCTCAATTTTTTTTACTTCCTGCTCCAGATAAAACTCTACTCCATTTTGCGCGGCATTTTCTGCAAGAGCAATATTGAGTCCAAACGGGCAGACGATTCCTCCGGTCGGTGCATACAACGCCGCGATCACTTCATCGGAAAGATTGGGTTCCATCTTTAGCAATGCTTCCCGCTTTAAAATCTGCAGCCCTTCCACTTGATTGTTCTTGCCTCTCTCCAGCAGTTCTTCCAGTGTTTTCATATCCTCTTCGTTGGTACAGACTACCAGAGATCCATTGTTCTGATAAGGAAAATCCAGCTCTTTTGAAAGTTTTTCCATCATTTTGTTGCCTTCTACATTTAGTTTTGCCATCAAAGAGCCTTCTTTTGCATCAAATCCTGCATGAACAATCCCACTGTTTGCTTTAGATGTTCCACAGCAGATATCTGCTTCTTTTTCCAGTACACAAAATTTTCCCTGATACCGGGACAGCTCTCTTGCAATTGCAGAACCGCTGACTCCTGCCCCGATTATGATCACATCATACATTTGACATCCTCCCATACAACATAAAAGAGCCTGACAAACAACGCATCTTTCGATACGTCATCCGCCAGACTCTCTTCTCTTTGGCTTTTCTATTCTGTTATTACCACTATATACCTATTGCCTTATGATTGACAAGTATTTTTACAAAATTATTTACGATTCCTCTTCTTTTGCCCATCCGTGTGCATATCGAACTGCTTTTTTCCATCCACTGAGCATCTTTTGTCTCGTTTCTTTTTCAATCTGCGGCTGGAAGATCCGGTCAATGGACCAGTTCTTTTTCACATCCTCTTTATCTTTCCAGTATCCCACTGCAAGTCCTGCCAGATATGCCGCTCCCATTGCCGTGGTCTCCACGCAGTTCGGACGATGTACCGGCGCCTGACTCACATCCGCCTGGGTCTGCATCAAAAAATTATTGGCGCTGGCTCCGCCATCTACTTTCAATGCAGAAAGTAAAATTCCAGAATCTGCTTCCATTGCCTCTAACACATCGTTCACCTGATATGCAAGAGATTCCAATGTGGCGCGGATAATATGATCTTTATTTACCCCACGTGTCAGCCCGACAATGGTTCCTCTGGCATACTGATCCCAGTAAGGAGCTCCCAATCCGGTAAAAGCAGGCACTACATAACATCCGTTGCTGTCTTCTACCTTCTGCGCCAGATATTCTGTATCGGATGCAGAATCGATCAGACGCAGCTCATCTCTGAGCCATTGGATCGCTGCACCTGCAACAAATACAGAGCCTTCTAATGCATAATGAACCGTACCATCTATTCCCCATGCAATCGTTGTAACCAGTCCGTTTTTCGAAAAGACCGGTGTTTCTCCTGTATTCATCAAAAGAAAACATCCCGTACCGTATGTATTTTTGGCTTCTCCTTTTTCAAAACAAGTCTGTCCAAACAGTGCTGCCTGCTGATCTCCCGCTGCTCCTGCAATGGGGATCCTGCCGCCGAAAAAGGAGGGGTCGGTTTCTCCATAAATCTCGCTGGACGGCTTTGCCTGGGGCAGCATACACTTTGGAATGTCCAGTTCCTCTAAGATTTCATCATCCCATTTCAGCGTATTGATATTAAACAACATGGTTCGGGATGCATTGGAATAATCGGTCACATGGACCGCCCCTTTGGTCAGTTTCCAGATCAGCCAGGTCTCCACGGTTCCAAACAGCAAGTCTCCCCGCTTTGCCCTTTCTCTGGCTCCCTCTACATGATCCAGGATCCATTTTACCTTGGTTCCGGAAAAATATGCGTCGATCACAAGCCCCGTTTTCTTCTGAAATGTCTCGGTAAGACCTTTTTCTTTCAGACTGTCACAATATTCCGAGGTCCTTCTGCACTGCCATACAATGGCATTGTATACCGGCTTTCCGGTATTCTTATCCCATACAATCGCCGTCTCTCTTTGATTGGTGATCCCGATTGCCGCAATATCTGCCGCCGAAGCATGAATCTCATTCATCGCCTGTCTTGCCACCGCAAGCTGAGTAGACCAGATTTCCCCCGGATCATGCTCCACCCAGCCGGGCTTTGGAAAATACTGGGTAAATTCCTTTTGTGCCATGCTGCAGATTTCCCCTTTTTCATTGAATAAAATGCACCGGTTACTGGTTGTGCCTGCATCCAGTGCCATCACATATTTTGCCATTCTTTTGTACCTCCCGTTATAATGTCCATACTTCCTGATTGGTCGCAGAAACTGCCATAGCGCCTGCTGACAGCGCCTGGATCACATCTTCCCTGTCTGTTACCAGACCGCCTGCGATCATTGGAATCCGGCTTACCTTTGCGATTTTCTGAAGTACTTTTGGCATCACTCCCGGAAGTACTTCTATCACATCCGGCCGGGACATCCCATGTTGTGACTCCAGATTTTCGATGTTTTTCAGCGCCAGAGAATCGATTACAAAGAAGCGCAGTACTGTAAAAAGCCCCAGTTCTTTTGCTCTGCGTACCAGTGCCGGTTTCGTTGTAATAATACCATCTGCATTTGTCTGACGTTTGATAAACTCTACGGAAACTTCTTTGGCGCTGAGTCCTGCGATCAGATCGATATGCACCAACGCCTTTTTCCCGGAATCCTTAATTTTCTCCACAATCTCCGGGATCGTACAGATGTCCCCATAGAGCACAAAAATCACCTGAATTTCTTCCATTGCCGTCGCAGTCTGTAATCCGCTGTCATTTTTCACTGCTGCAATGACCGGATTGGCTTCTACCGCATCATAAAACTCCTGATTCATCGCTCACCTCTGTATGTTTTTTTCTTATTTTAACACTCCGGATGTCAGAACGCAACAGAATGTCTATTTTTTTCATTTTTCCACCGTGACAGCTATCATGTAAACGAAAAAAATGCTGCTCCCTCTCTTTCAAGGGATACAGCATTTTTCTGTAATCTTTTCTGAACTTTTATGCTTTATTTGTTTTCTCATCCACTGTGTTTTCCGTTGTTCCTACAGATGGTGTATCCACATAATTCTTTTTGAATCTGCGTTTTCTTGTGATCCACATCACCAGAGAGAGTACAAACAATGCTCCAAATACGATCAGCAATGTTCTTACGACATTGACCACCAGAAGTCCGGTAGCTTTGATTTCTGTATCTTTTCCAATTCCGTTCATACCGCTGGAATTTGCAATGGCATACAGATTTCTGTGACACGCTTCTCTCATGGCATTGACGATCACCGGATCCTTCTCATATTTTGGAAGTAATTTTGTTACATACGGCATCATGGCATCAAAGGTAGAAACTCCGGACAGTACGCCGTCCACACCATTTACATAAGTCGTCAGGACGTTATCTGTAATGATCAGTCCGTCACATCCCCATTCTTCTCTGAGGATTCCTGTTACCAGTGGTTTATTTCCGCCTGACCAGGTACATCCCCAGCGTGTGTAGGCGATCATCACACCATTGGCATTTCCTTTTTCTACCGGAGCCTGGAATGCTTTCAGATAAATCTCTCTGGCCGCCTGCTCATTGAGCCATACTCCAAGACCGATTCGATCCTGCTCACTGTCATTTAAGGCAAAGTGTTTCATGACCACACCAACACCCTTTTCTTCGATTGCCGCAACTTCGTATGCTGACATCTCTCCGGAAAGGAATCCGTCTTCACTGTAGTATTCAAAGTTACGTCCGCCATATGGAGTTCTGTGGATATTGTTTCCAGGTCCATACAAAATGGAAACTCCTGCTTTCAGACAGTTATTTCCGATTACTTTTCCGATTTCTGTCATCAGATCCCGGTTAAATGTTGCAGCCATTACGTCTTCAGAAGTAAAGGCTGTCGCATCCATTTCTGTTTTATCCGATGCGATCAGGGATGCAGTCAGTCCCTGCGGACCGTTTTCATCACGGGTTCCCGGTGCCTGAACAGATTCCAGAGGCATGGTCCAGTGGAAAGAATCTCCTATAAACGCTACCATATCATCAAAGCTTAACTGATCCAGCAATGCTTCCCATGCTTCATCGTCATAATCCAGCCCGATCATATCCACCAGTTTCTTTCCATTTTTCGCTTTCATAGTCGGCATTTCGGCTTCGTCATAATCTTTTGGATCATACTGGATATCCTGAAGATCCTCGATCATTTTCTCTGTCAGTTTTAATTTCAGGACAGACTGTGGAAGTGTACCCTCCCAGTTATTTCTGGATACGTAAGTAACCTCTTCTTCTGTTCCTTCATACAGATTGATGTCTGCGTCTGAAAGCTGATTTTTGATCTCTGTTCCGTTTGCAGAAACTGCATAAGTTTTGTCATCAAATTTCGGATTGTTATATTTATAAGTCAGCTGTGCATTTCCGTCTGCATCCATACGTCCATTGGTATTGGCTGTTGTATATCCTTTGGCTGCCAGAATGTTGTTAACCGCATTGTGCGCATCTGTTGCCGCTGTCAGATAGTAATCCCCTGCGTCCAGAATATATGTGCCTGCCCCGTATGCATCGTAGGAAGCCAGTTCTCTTCTGTCGACTGTGATCGTGAGAGTCTCGGATGCTCCCGGTGCGATCTCATTTGTCTTTCCGAATCCGCACAGCGCTACGGAAGATTTTTCCACTTTATTGTCAATGTCGTACTGTGTGTATGGAGACTGTGCGTAAATCTGTACGGTCTCTTTTCCAGAGTACTGATCTCCCGTGTTTGTGACTTTTACAGAAATCTCAAAAACATCTTTTTCTTTGTTGTATGTCACATGCATATCGCTGTATTTAAAATCTGTATAACTCATCCCATATCCGAACGGATACGCAACGTCATCATGATATGCATATTCTCCGGTATTTTCAGACTTCATGACATAATCTTCATAACGGGTCTCATAGTATTTATATCCTACGTAAATTCCTTCCTGATAAATCATGTACGTTTTTGCGTGTTCTGGAATGATCCCTTCTTCATATCCCTCATATTCTGTCGGAACAAAGTTCATCATTGCCGGAGCAGAGAAGTTATCATACAGATATGTATCAACCAGACTTCCGGACGGTGTCACGTTTCCTGCCAGGATTTCTGCCACTGCGTTGATACCAGAAATTCCAACGTCACCAATCCACATACACGCGTCTACATCATACTCATTATTTTTCAGGAAATCTACCTGCAAGGTATTGGCAGAGTTGATCAAAACTACAATTTTCTTTACATTGCCGGATTTTTTCATCTCTGCTACATTTGTCAGCATTTCTTTCTCATTTTCATCCAGAGTCAGATAATTGGTCTCTTTGAAATCCAGATCTGCTCCCTCACCACCGATACGAGACAGTACCACGATAGCAGCATCCCCATAAGATGCTACAGAATCTTTCACTTCATCTGTGTATACATTCCATGGAACTTCGGCTGTTTTTTCTCCTTCTTCTGCAACCATTCCGGCTGTCTTTCTTGCATATTTGCTTCCCGGACCTTCACTGTAGAAGTTCCAGAGTTTTTTATTGACTTCAAATCCACTTTTCTCAAGAGCGGTTTTCAGTGTGTCTGCAGAAGATGCATCAATGTTGCCGGAACCGGTTCCTCCGTAAACCAGATTTACGGAAGAGTTGGAAAAGCAGCTCACTTTTGCACCTTTTTCCAGCGGAAGCGCATTGTTTTCATTCATCAAAAGCGCTGCTCCCTCTGCTTCTACTGCTTCACAAAGTTTCAGACCATACTCGTTCATTTCTTCTGTTGTTTTGAAATCAGATTCATAATACATGGCATTTTTGTCTTCATTTTTCAGTTTCCAGAAAGAACCGCCCACAAATGCTGCCACGGTATTGTCAAACATGGATAAAAATACCAGGATCGGAATCAAGACGATGGAAATGATCCCACTGAAAAATGTCAGCCCTTTCCATGGGCGTGTCGCTTTTCGTCTTGCTTTGCGATACGCTTTTTTCCTTGCTTTTGCTTCTTGCTTTGTTTCACTCATTACTAAATCCTCCCAATTTATTTCCTGCCTTTGATCGCTGTCCACTGTATTTAAGACTGTTTAAACTTCTCCGGAACCTGTTCGATCTGTGTCCATTTTTTCATGGCATCCTCTAATGTCATACCCTGACTGATCGCATCCTTACGGACTGCGTTGACTGCCTGGATCTCTTTCATTCGTTTTCCGGTCAGTGTATATCCCTTCATCGCGATCAGTGTAATGATCCATGCAAGCATCGGAACGATACAGAACAATACGATCACCACGCCGTGCATTCCGTCGGAATACGGGGTATTTCCATCTGGAAGTGTCTGGATACCGATCATGGCAACTGCCACGCCGACTACGGTAGAGCCAAGAGAGCTTACCAGCTTGTCAACCAGCGAGAACAAGGTTCCCATAATCCCCGGAATGTATCTTCCGGAACGGAATGTCTCGTAATCGGAGCAGTCTGCCACCATCGGGATCGGCATATCTGCGGTAGAATAATATGCCCCGTATCCGATTCCAAAAAAGATGATAAACAAAACCGTATATAAGTTGACCGGACCAAGGCTTAAGTTCCATGCCGGATTCCCCTGTTTCCACAGCACGAGAAGTACCAGAACTCCAACATACATTGCCAGTGCGATTCCTGTATATCGAACCAGTGACGCTTTCTGCCCGTGTTTCTGGGATGTCCGCACTGTCAGCAAAAAGAACGGTACAGAGAAAATATATCCCACGATCATCATCGGCAGATACAGACCGTCATAATTTCCCATCATGGCTCCATACAGCATACACAGAACAGTCATATTGGTGGCAATCGAAAATGCCAGCTTGCAGCCAGCCCCGGCGATCATCAGACGCTGCAGCTCTTTGTTGGCTTTCAAAATTGCCAGATATTCTTTGACTTTGACTTTCTCCTGTGTCTTGCTCACTCCGAAAAATTCCGGACGGTCCTTTTCCCAGATCCCGATTACTGACAGCAGTGTCAGAACCGCAGATACCACGATTGCCAGCGGGATCATGACATTGAAGAAGTCCGCACTGTTATAACCACCAAGTTTTTTACTTAAAATCGGAGCTAAAAACTGTACCAGCCCCATTCCGATCAGACTTGCAATGGTATTAAAAATCGTAAATAACGGTCTCTGTTTCGGGTCGTTTGTCAGACAGGTCTGTCCAGAACGGGTACATGCTGTCTGAAATGTATAACCAATAACATACAGTGCATAAAATAATACGAAGCACACATAACGAAGCCACATCATGTCCCCGCTGATGATCCGTGTCCCAAAATACAGACAGATCGATGACACGATCATGATCACATTTCCCAGAACCATAAACGGTCTGAATTTTCCGAACTTTGTAGAAGTTCTGTCGATCAGCGCTCCGATGATCGGATCTGTCACGGCATCAAACAGACGCATGACAGTCACCATGGTGGTGGCAAACATCAAAAGAAGTCCCAGCACACCATTTGCATAATATGCGATAAAATTCAGGGTCAGAATGTAATATACATTCGTTGCCCCGTTATTCATAGGGAACAGGATCAGCTGGTACAGCTTTGCTCTGTTCATTCCCTGTGTTGTCGCTTTTTCCTGTGACATAATTTTCCTCTTTCTATACCCAGTTTTTGCTCTTTGTCTTTTTCAGCTTATATGCCGGATTCGGTGTCTCCACAAGGCGAACCTGGATCTGGTCTGTACAGCCTTCTTTTGTCCTGACTTCGAATGTATTCTCCTTCTCCAGCACTACAGAAAATTCAAAAATATGAGCCCCCTGCTTTTCTTCTGCCAGTTTCCCATTCTGGTACAATGCAACACTGCTGCAGTTGGAATATACTTTGATCTTGCTCTTCTTCTGTGTTCTGTCCACATATCTTCTTCCACAGATATGGACAAATGCTTCTTCACTCCAGTAGGCTTTGTAAAGATAAAAACTGTCTTTTTTGATCTTTCTGTCAAACGTGATCAGTCCTTTGTGATTCATGCCCGGCTCTCCGCCCTGATCCCTGGCATCTGCCGCGAAATCAAACATATTCCACACATAAGTTCCCCACATAAACGGATGTCTTTTGAAACATTCCAGCATATACTCATGATACACTGCCTGATATTCCTCTGTATGATCTCCGCGTTTTGGGTGCTCGGAATGGAGATTCGGCATTCCTTCTGCCCCGTATTCAGAATAACACAGCGGACGTTTCGGCCAGATCTTATGGAAGCCTTTCAGAAACAGATCATTTAACCATGGGAACGGAACATACCATCCCAGATATAGATTATATCCCACCAGATCTGTAATATGCACGACTTTGTGTGTCGGCATACACATGGCATAACAAGCCAGAGTGGTCGGTCTGGACGGATCCATCTCATGGACCAGATCATTGAGCATGTGATGATTATCCAGCATATCTGCACGATTCTTGTCTTTGATCGTGATCTCATTGGAAATTCCCCATGTCACGATAGACGCATGATGATAATTCTGAATGATCAGCTCTTTCATCTGGGATACCGTGTTGTCTCTTCCATTGACCAGATGCTCGGAAATATATGGAATTTCTGCCCATACGACCATTCCATACTGATCGCACAGATCATAGAAATACTGGTCATGCTGATAATGTGCCAGTCGGATACTGTTTGCCCCGACCTCCCGGATCAGCTCCATATCCTTATCATGATGTTCTTTTGTGATGGCATTTCCCAGTTCTTTCCAGTCCTGATGGCGGGAAACTCCGTGAAGCGGATAGGATCTTCCATTCAGGAAAAATCCCTGTTCCGGATCAAACCGATAGCTGCGGAACCCGATCTTTTGTTCCACACGATCTGTTACCTTGCCGTCATAGAACAGTTCTGCACGGACTGTATACAGATATGGATCCGAAATCCCATCCCACAGATGAACCTTTGGAATCTCAATCTGACATGTTGTTCCTTCTCCACAAGCTATAGTCGCCTCCGTATGATCCAGCACATTCCAGCACACACTCTCAAACGCTCCGGTTACATAGGCCTGGGCAGTCAGCACTCCCTCAGCGCCTTCCACCTTCGGGGTCAGTTGGATCCCGGGACCTCCGAAATAATCCAGATCAAAATGCGAACGGGATACTGTTAAAATTGTAACATCTCGATAAATTCCACCATAAAATGTAAAATCCGCTCTCTGAGGATATACCTTATCTCCTGCTTTATTGTCCACGTACAGAACCAGTTCATTTTCTTCCTGTAATTGCTCTGTAATCTCCACACGGAAGGTGGAATATCCGCCATCATGGGATGTGATTTCTTTTCCGTTGAGACAGACTTTGCAGGATGCATTGACTCCCGCAAACTCCAGATAGACACATTCTGTCTGTTCCTCAAATCCCGGCTTTGCAAAGGTTTTCTGGTAGATGCACTGATTGCGCATATAGTCATTTCCACCGTCCTGCCCGTCTTTTCCATTCCAGGTATGGGGCAGCTCTACCGACTTCGTATTTCCATCCGGTGAAGTAAACAACCAGCCAGTCATCAGTTTTTCACTTTTTCTAACCATTCTTTTTCTGAAGGACTCCTTTCTATTCGTCAAGTCAAACTTTGTTGATTTGTGACCTTTCATTTGACACTATCTTAACAATTTCTTAATTTTTGCTCAACCGCTTTTACCTAAGTGATGTTTTTGCACGCATAAGTGCAAAAAAAGTTCCAAGGCTTTTAATCCATTGGAACTTTTTCCCATTATCTTTTCATCGGAAATAAAATTTTCAGGCAAAAACAACCGTCTTTAATCTTCACCTGAAAAACTCCGTTATATTTTTTTACGGTATTTTTAATACTGCGCAGTCCATACCCGTGGTAATCTTTGTCATGCTTTGTCGTTACTGGAAGGTTATCTTCAAACTCCAGTTCCTTCTCTACCGGATTCATGATCTGCACGATCAGAAACTGATGCTGTCTGTGGATCAGCACATCGATCTGCCGTTTTTCTTTCTCTTTGAAGTGTTTCACACATTCGATCGCATTGTCCATGGCATTGCCAAAAATCGTATACAAATCGATGGGATGCAGAAATTCCAGTCCTTCTCCGTCTGCCACACAGGAAACCACAATATTGTTCGCCTTGCATGCCAGACTTTTTTCTGTCAGGATCGTATCCAGAACATCATTTCCCGTCTTGACCATGGCTTCATAAATCTGAATGGAATCCTGGATTTCCGCAATGTACTTCTCTCGTTCTTCTTTCGTGCACATATCCCTCAGTGCTGAAATCTGATATTTTAGGTCATGACATTTTCGATTGATGATGTCGATATTCTCCTTTGCGATCCGGTAATGCTCTTTCTGCTGCCTCCAGAGAAGATCAGAAACCAGACGTTCCTGACGCATGGCACTTTTTTTGAACAGTTCATTTTGCAGGTACAATACAACGACGCATAAAATCTGCATTTGCAAAATACTAAACCAGTTTCCCTCCAGCAACACTTCATTCTCACTACCAATACACTGTTTTGCAAACCACAGGAACAAATATCCCTGCATTCCCAACAATGCCACTGCTGAAGTGAGCTGTCTTGGCCCAATCGAAAACCACTTATCCTCTGGAATCCAGATTGCCACAGTATACCGACATACCAATATGCCAGTCAGTCCTACCAGTAATAACATGATCGGGAACACTGCAGGCGGAATATTCCACCACTTATGAAGCAACCAGCAACATACCAGACTTAACTCATATGCAAGATACCAGGTACAAGATGCCCATACTGCATAATAAGCGGCAACTGCAGCTGTCATTTTTACATTGATCCAAAGCGCCAGCATCATCAATACATAGCCTAATATCATCCATACCGTAGCCCCTGTATAATGTTCCTTCTTCAGCAGCAAAGACATCCCAATCTGTGCCAGAAATATGGCAGCCGCTGTCGCGATCATAGAACAGTAAAAATGCTTTCTTTTTGGAAAACCGGCTGCATATATGACGCCAAACCCTAAATACATGAACGTTGCCAGTATATTTACAACCCAAATCATCGATGATTTCCTTCCCCTACATAGTCCATCAGCGCATTCAAAAAAGCATTCTTTTTTCGCTGACTGATTTCCAGTTCTTTTCCCGCCACGATAGCTGTGTTATCCCGCACTTCTGTGACATATTTCAAATTTACAATGTACCAGTGGTTGCATTTTACAAAATGATATGGCGAGAGCATATCCAGTGCATTTTTTATAGTCCCCCTCACCACATATTCCCCCTCACTGGTGTGATAATACAACATCCTGTTCTGGATCTCCACATAATAGATCGTATCCACCGGAACCTTCTTGACAGAATCCTGTAATTTCAGCAAGATTTCTTTTCCTTTTTTCTGGATGCGCCCGATGGCTCTGGTAAGCTTCAGAGAAAACGTATAATAGTTCACCGGCTTCATCACAAAATCCAGCGCTCCCACCGAATATCCCCGGATCGCATACTGGATCATATTTGTGATAAACATCAGCACCACATTCTCATCCACCTGTCGGATCTGCTCTGCTGCCTCCATTCCGTTAAGTCCCGGCATCTCGATATCCAAAATAATAATGTCAAACCGCGGAGTATACCCTTCGATCAATTCCTTTGCGTCAGAAAACAAAGTCGTCTCGATTTCTTCCCCATGCTCGTCCTGATACTTTTCCACATATTTTTCAATTTTTTTCAAAAATGCCGCATCATCATCTGCCATTGCAATTCGGATCATCCGCTCACCTCCCGGGAATTTTCTAACTTAATACCGTAATATTCTTCCTTCTCTTCAAACTATTATTTTTCTATTCTACTATAATTTTGTCTCAATTCGCAACATAAAGTTGAAAAGCATTTCATGAAAATCTTATAAATTATCCCTCAACGTTTTTTCTTTTCCAGACTCTGTACTATAATACAAAAAGGCATACTATTTCTGGTTTTCTAAACAGAACAATACCGTATGGTCTACTTATAAACCAGAACACACAAACACACCCCGTAAACAAATTGTACAAATCCAAACTATTCGCCATGCTCTACAGCAATAAATTTCGGATTTGTACTCCGGGATGACAAAGGATGAGAATTTATATGGTTCGAAATGCATCCGGATTCCGGCGCCGCAGTTTGTTATCTTTTACAACGGAGACAAGGAATAGCCTGACCAATACATCCTCAAGTTGTTCGATATATACAGCGTGGAAGAGGGTAGACAAGAAGGAAAAGTGGAGCTTCTTAAAGAGATGATTCGAAAGAAACTCGCAAAAGAAAAATCTGTCTCAGAAAATGCAGGAATCATAATGTAAAAGCAAAAAATCTTCTCATCAAGCAGTGCATCTTCAAATATATCACTCTGATGAAAAGATTTTTCTTTTTCTGTCAAATTTCTGAATCCAACTGCTTTGCACAGCGGTTCAAAATATAGCGAACTGGTCTGAATAATACCAGACAGACAATTACATTGCTGATACAATGAATGATATCAAATAAAAGTCCTGATGTCCAATATGCAAATGCACCAGAAATGCCGCTGATTGCAAAATAGGGGATGGTACACAATGCGCCAAATGTAATACCATAAATTCCGGAAAGAACGCTCCAGAAAAGTACAGAATCATTTTTCCGAAAAAGCAATGTAACCACAGCCTGTACACTCCAGACATACAAATAATTGATCCACCAAAGACCAAATCCATAGATCAGCCCTTCCAGCAGAACAAATACATAAATCACAAAAAATACTTTTTTCTTAATCACCAGCGTGTAGACAATGATTAAAAGTGTTACAATCTCAATATTGGGAAGAAATCCAAGGGAAACCTGAGCTGCCAACAGGACTGCGCTCAGAATCCCCATCGTTACGATTTCTCTCGTCTTCATCAATATCCTTCTTTCAAGGTCAACTCAAATTCATCTCCATCTGCAACCGGTGTCTGATCCGCAGAAGTATTTACTTGCTCGCCGCCTTTTGTAATACACCACCACTGCTGTTTAGAATCATCTGCCTGTTCGCCGTCTACTGTTGTGATGAACAGTCCATATTCTCCCTCTTCACCTTCTGCCAGCTTCTCATTTTCCAACACTTCTCCGAGATACTGGGCATCGGTATCATACTCAAATATTTTTTCTGTCTCATCACCGTGAATGACAGTTACCTGGATCTGCTTTGTCCCTTCACTGACAGAAGGTTTAAATTTCTGATACAAAAATCCGGCTCCAATGCATAATACAATCAATACCGCAACTGCTGCGATCAATCCGCGTTTTTTCTTCATATCTTCATCCTTTCTTCTTTTCTTTCCTCTAAGAATCATAACGGTATGTCTTTGCTTTGTCAAGCAGTAACCTCTTACACTTATCTTTCAATAAAATAGGAGACGTTGCTCCTATGATTCTTCCCAGAAACAACATCTCCTTCTTTTATTTAGATTCTGTTTTCAGCAAAGAATTACTCTTCTTTTGCTGTACCATCATAGAGATTTACCAATCCCTTCAGGTATTCGTATCTTTCCATAGCCTCAGCCTCATTCTGAGCGAAGAGTCTCTGTGCTTTTTCAGGATTTGCTCTCATCAGAGCATTGTAACGAACCTCCCCGTTCAGGAATTCCTGATAATCTCCCTTAGGCTCTTTGCTGTCCAGAGTAAATTTCTTCTCAGCTTCCGGATTGAATCTGAAGTTGTTCCAGTATCCGCATTCTACTGCAAGCTGTTCCTCTGTCTGTGCTTTGCTCATACCTTTCTTGATTCCATGGTTGATACATGGAGCGTAAGCGATGATCAGGGATGGTCCCGGATATGCCTCTGCCTCTGCAATTGCTTTCACTGTCTGGTTGAAATCTGCACCCATTGCAATCTGTGCAACGTATACATAACCATAGCTCATTGCAATACCTGCAAGGTCTTTCTTCTTCGTCTCTTTACCACCGGCTGCAAACTGTGCTGTCGCACCTGTCTTCGTAGCTTTTGAAGACTGTCCACCTGTGTTGGAGTAAACTTCTGTATCAAATACCATGATATTGATGTCCTGACCGCTTGCCAGTACATGGTCAACTCCGCCGAACCCGATGTCGTAAGCCCATCCGTCACCACCGAAAATCCACTGAGATTTCTTAGCAAGGAAGTCTTTATTCTTCAGCAGTTCTGCTCTTTCTTCACATCCGCAGTCGCAGTCTTCCAGAGCTTTCACAAGCTTGTCTGTAGCTGTTCCATTTGTTGCGCCTACTGCAAATGTATCCAAGTATTCCTGTGCTGCTGCTTTTACATCTTCATTTTCTGCATTTTCTGCAAGCTTTTCTACAGATGCTTTAAGTCTCTCACGAATTGTATTCTGTGCAAGAAGCATACCATATCCAAACTCTGCATTATCCTCAAACAGAGAGTTTGACCATGCAGGACCTCTGCCCTGTGGATTTACTGTATAAGGTGTAGATGGTGAAGAGTTACCCCAGATAGAAGAACATCCTGTAGCATTGGCAATGTACATTCTGTCTCCAAATAACTGTGTAATCAGTTTTGCGTAAGGTGTCTCACCACAACCTGCACAAGCTCCTGAGAACTCAAGCAATGGCTGTTTGAACTGACTTCCTTTTACAGTTGTCTCTTTGAATTTTGCAACAACTTCTGGTTTGATCGGAAGCTCTGTTCCATAATCAAAGAATGTCTGTCTTCCAGCATTTGCTTCCATGTTGCCCATAACAAGTGCTTTTTCACCCTTCTTACCTGGACATACATTTGCACAAGATCCACATCCTGTACAGTCATAAGCAGATACTGCAATCGAGAACTTCATGTTCGGCATACCGATCATATCGATCATATCCATACCTTCCGGTGCATTTGTAGCTTCTTCTTCTGTCAACGCAATTGGACGAATAACTGCGTGCGGACATACATATGCACAACGGTTACACTGGATACAGTTGTCTGGCTGCCAGATCGGGATATCCACTGCAATACCACGTTTCTCATATGCAGAGGAACCAGATGGTGTAGAACCATCTACATATTCGTTGAATGCAGATACCGGAAGTGAATTTCCTTCCTGTGCATTTACTTTTGCCTGAATATTCTTAACGAAATCTACAACGTCTGCTCTTCCACCTTCTCCTACATGAGGTACTGCAAGTCCTTCATCTGCCGCATCTTTCCAGCTCTCCGGAACTTCGATCTCGACAACCTGTTTTGCACCTGCATCGATTGCATCATAGTTCATCTGTACGATTTTGTCACCTTTTCTTCCGTAAGTAGCTTTTGCAGCTGCTTTCATCAGATCGATTGCTTCTTCTTCCGGAATGATCGCTGCCAGTTTGAAGAATGCTGACTGAAGAACTGTATTGATACGTCCACCAAGACCAATTTCTTTACCGATCTTGATACCATCGATCGTATACAATTTGATGTTGTGGTTTGCAATATAGCTCTTAACCTGTCCAGGGAGGTGTTCTTCCAGTCCTTCCATATCCCATGAACAGTTCAGAAGGAATGTACCTCCATCTACCAGTTCCTGAACCATGTTGTATTTGTCAACATAAGAAGGATTGTGGCATGCTACAAAGTTTGCCTGACGGATCAGGTAAGTAGATTTGATCGGAGACTTACCGAAACGCAGATGAGACATTGTAACACCGCCGGATTTTTTGGAATCGTAATCAAAGTATGCCTGTGCATACATATCTGTGTTATCTCCAATGATCTTGATGGAGTTCTTATTTGCACCAACTGTACCGTCAGCTCCAAGTCCCCAGAATTTACAGTTAATCGTTCCTTCCGGTGTTGTTACCAGAGGCTCATCTGCTTTCAGTGACAGGTGTGTCACATCATCTTCGATACCGATTGTGAACTGATGTTTTTCATCATTGTGATATACCGCAACAATCTGTGCCGGTGTTGTATCTTTGGAACCTAATCCGTAACGTCCTGTGCAAACCGGAACTGCATCGAATTTTGTTCCCTTGAGTGCTGCTACAACATCCAGATATAATGGCTCTCCAAGTGCTCCCGGCTCTTTTGTTCTGTCAAGAACAGAAATTCTCTTCACAGAATCCGGAATTGCATCGATCAGTGCCTGAGCAGAGAATGGTCTGTAAAGACGAACTTTTACAACTCCGACTTTCTCGCCTGCTGCCATCAAGTAATCGATTGTCTCTTCAATCGTGTCACAGACAGAACCCATAGCAACGATCACATGCTCTGCGTCTTCTGCTCCATAATAGTTAAACAGTTTGTAATCTGTTCCGATCTTCGCATTTACTTTATCCATATAATCCTGAACGATTGCAGGAAGTGCATCGTAATATGGATTACATGCTTCTCTTGCCTGGAAGAAAATGTCCGGGTTCTGAGCAGATCCTCTCTGACATGGATGATTTGGATTCAATGCATGTGCACGGAACTCATCAATTGCATCCTTATTTACTAAATCTTCCAGATCTTCATAATCCCAAGTCTCAATCTTCTGAATCTCATGAGATGTTCTGAATCCATCAAAGAAGTTGATAAACGGAATCTTTCCTTCCAGCGCTGCACAATGTGCGACCGGTGTCAGATCCATAACTTCCTGTACGCTGGATTCGCACAGCATTGCTGCACCTGTCTGACGACATGCATAAACGTCAGAATGATCTCCAAAGATAGAAAGCGCATGGCTTGCAAGTGCACGTGCGGATACGTTGAACACACCCGGAAGCTGCTCTCCTGCTACTTTATATAAGTTCGGAATCATGAGCAGTAGGCCCTGAGATGCTGTAAATGTTGTTGTCAGTGCTCCTGCTGCAAGAGAACCGTGTACTGCTCCTGCTGCACCTGCCTCAGACTGCATCTCTGTTACATGAACAGTTGTCCCAAAAATATTCTTTCTTCCTTCTGTTGCCCACTCGTCAATATGCTCCGGCATAACGGATGACGGTGTAATCGGGTAGATAGCTGCAACTTCTGTATATGCATAGGAAACGTGAGCTGCTGCCTGGTTACCGTCCATGGTTTTCATTTTTCTTGCCATTTCTTGTTCCTCCTTCGAAATTACATTGTAAAACGACTTTTTACATGTAAATTTATTATATCTCGATTATTTGTAAAAGTCCATACAAGCAATCTGATTTCTTGTTTCTTTTTTGGTACAGTTGTTCATAAAACAAGCGTTTTTTTTACAGAATGTCGATTTTCCAACACATAAAAAGAAGAAGGTTTAAAACCCTTCTTCTCTCCGTTTCATTCGCATTTCTCTTCTCTTTTTGGCTGCTTCCCATTCCCATTTTTCTTCTTCTGTTTCAATCCGAAGTGCTGGAATCTCTGTCGGCTTATCGTTTTCATCCAATGCCACCATCGTAAAATATGCCCGGTTAATTGGCCTTCTCATTCCGTCTTTACTTTCCACATACGTATCAACCCGTACTTCCATGGACGTCTTTCCAACATAAGTCGCCTTCCCGATCACAACCACGACCTCATCTAAATAAACTCCATGGATAAACCTTAAGTTATCTACAGAAGCCGTCGTAATATTGTGTTCTGCATGACGCCGTCCCACCAGACCAGCCACTTCATCCAGCCATTCCATCAACTGGCCTCCGAACAGCCTGCCAGCTCCGTTTAAGTGAACAGGGCGCACTGCATGCATTGTTTCCACTCTGGAATCGCTAACTCTTTTTTCTTTTCTCATGTCCTCTTCCCCTTTTTGCTTTTCATTACCATGCATGAAGCCAGAATTTTCCCAAAAACCAAATCAAAATTCCGAAAATCGCAAGAACACCGATCGCAACTGGAAGCAGAAGCTCACAAAATGCCAGAATCACTGCCATTTTATCCTTCCTGCTCATTTCGATCCATTCTGACTTTTTTGAATTCTTGCTTTCTTTTCGCGCTTTTTTCTTTGCTTCTTTCCTGACTGTGCGGATTCCTTTTTCGAATTCCACCTTTTTCTTTTGTCCTTCCGACTGCTCTTTTGTCTTTTTTTCTTCCTCTTCAAACATCAGATCTGGTCTTGGTCCCTGCCCCAGTTTCAGTAAATTTTTCATAATGCCCTCTTTGAAAAATGCCCCCGATGCTATGACCAGGGGCGTAATTATATTCTAGTTTCTGTATTACCAGGTATTTTATACATAATGACAGGCTACGAAATGTTCCTCTCCTACATCTCTGTACTCCGGTGCCTCTTGTGCACATTTCTCTGTTGCGTATGGACAACGTGTACGGAATTTACATCCTGACGGCGGATTCGATGGTGAAGGAAGATCTCCGCTCAATATAATGCGGTCTCTCTTTCTTGTCGGATCCGGTACCGGAATTGCTGACATCAATGCTTTTGTATATGGATGTAGCGGATTGTCAAAAATCTCATTCTTATCTGCCATCTCCACAATATTTCCAAGGTACATCACTGCCACGCGGTTACTGATATACTCTACCACAGACAAATCATGTGAGATGAAAATATAAGAGAAGTTATTTTTCTCCTGCAGATCTCCAAGAAGATTGATAATCTGCGACTGAATGGACACGTCAAGAGCAGATACCGGCTCATCACAGACGATCAGTTCCGGATTCAGGATCAAGCTTCGTGCAATACCGATACGCTGTCTCTGTCCACCGGAAAATTCGTGCGGGTAGCGGTTGATATAATAAGTAGGCAGTCCACAGATCTCCATGGTCTCTAATACCTTTTCACGAACCTCTGCCTTGCTCATCAATTTATGATCGAGCAGAGCCTCCCCGATAATATTTCCAACAGTCATACGTGGATTCAAGGATGCATACGGATCCTGAAATACCATCTGCATCTGCAGACGTTTCTCACGCATCTCTTTTTTCGAACACTTCGCCAGATCTTCTCCCTTAAAGATTACTTTTCCATCTGTAATATCGTGAAGTCTTAAAATGGTTCTTCCTGCTGTTGATTTTCCACATCCGGATTCCCCTACGATTCCCAGAGTCTCTCCACGTCTCAATTTAAAAGAAATCCCGTCAACTGCTTTTACATGTCCAATTGTTCTTGTGATCAGACCACCACGGATCGGGAAATATTTTTTCAGATTCTGGACGTCCAAAATGACTTCATTTTCTCTGTTCATTTATACTTCCTCCTTTTTCGGTGCATTCACAAAACATGCAACATAATGTCCATTTCCTACATGTACCAGTTTTGGTTCTTTTTCTTTACATCCATCCTGACAGAACTCACATCTCTCATTAAAATGACAGTTTTCCGGCATATTGACCGGATTTGGCACCTGTCCCGGAATGGAATACAAGCGTTCATTATGATTTGTCTTTCCAATAACCGGTTTTGACTTCAGCAAACCGATCGTGTACGGATGCATCGGATTCTGGAAGATATCCAGTACTTTTCCTTTTTCTACAACATTTCCGGCATACATAACAACCACGTAGTCTGCCATCTCTGCCACAACACCAAGATCGTGTGTGATCAGCATGATGGACATATCCAGTTCATCTTTCAGTTTCCGCATCAGATCCAGAATCTGTGCCTGGATGGTAACATCAAGTGCCGTCGTCGGCTCGTCTGCGATCAACAGCTTTGGATTGCAGACCAGCGCCATTGCGATCATGATACGCTGACGCATACCACCGGAAAGTTCATGAGGATAACACTCCATGATTTCTTCCGCTCTTGGAATCCCGACCAGTTTGATCATTTCCAGAGCTTTTGCTCTTGCTTCTTCTTTTGTTGCATTTGTATGGAAAAGGATACTTTCCATAATCTGGTGACCAACTTTTAATACTGGATTCAAGGAAGTCATTGGTTCCTGGAAAATCATTGCAACATCTTTTCCATTAACCTTCTCCATTTCACTCTTGCTATATTTTAGCAAGTCTTTTCCTTCCATCAGAATCTCACCATCCACAATTTTTCCCGGAGGTGACTGTACCAGATGCATCAGGGAAAGGGCTGTCACACTCTTTCCACATCCAGATTCTCCTACTACACAGACTGTCTCACCTTTACGGATCTCAAAATCAACGCCATTGACTGCCTTGACAATTCCAGCGTCTGTATAGAACCATGTATGAAGATTTTTAAATTCTATAAATGCCATAACTTTTCTCCTTGTCAAAACTTACTTAGCGTTTCATTTTCGGGTCAAATGCATCTCTAAGGCCATCACCTACAAGGTTCACCGCAAGTACTGTCAATAAGATACAGAATCCTGCCGGCATCCACAGCCATGGACGCAGTTTGAAGGTCATCAGGTTTGTTCCTGCAGATACCATCTGTCCCCAGCTTGACATTGGAGGAAGCACTCCAACTCCAAGGTAAGACATGGTAGATTCCATGATAATCGTATCACCGATTGCCAATGTTGCTGTTACAATGATAATCGGGATAACATTCGGCATAATGTGTTTGAAAATCTTATGCATATCACGGATACCCAGAGATTCTGCTGCTGACATATAGTCCATCTCACGGATAGAAAGCACCTGACCACGGATATAGCGGCAGGTTCCTGCCCATCCAATGGCTGCCAGAATCACCATTAAATAGTATACACGAACTCCCGTGTCCACTTTCCAGTCAGACATCATCGCACTAAGCATGATCAAGATCGGCATCGTCGGAAGAGACAAAATCACGTCTACCACACGCATAATTACAAAATCAACGACTCCCCCATAGTATGCTGCCACACATCCTAAAAATGCACCGATGAATATCTGAAGTGCTGTTGCCGCCAGACCAACTGTCATGGAAATACGACCTCCATAAAGAAGACGTGTAAAGACGTCTCGTCCATTTTCGTCTGTTCCAAACCAATGTTGTGCACTCGGCGGCTGTTTTGCATTTGCAATATCTGTTGCTGTAATATCTGAATACGGAGATACAATTGGTCCCACAATACAAAGAACGATCATGACTCCTAAAAAGATTAATCCTGCAATCGCCAGTTTGTTTCTGGACAATCGCTTCATCGCAAGTCTCCAGGGGGATTCCATGCTCTTGCTCACTGCTGCCTGTTTTGCAATTCTTTTATTTGCATCTTCTGTTTTTTTCACGTGTCCTCCTCCTTTCTACTTCAAACGAATACGCGGATCAACCGCACCATATAATAAATCGGAAAGTAAATTTCCAAGCATTGTAAGTACTGCAAGGAACATTGTGAATCCCATCATAAACAGATAATCTCTCTTTCCAATCGAATCCAGAAATACTTTACCAATTCCAGGCCATGCAAAGACAGTTTCTGTGATCATCGCACCTGCGAAAAGTCCAGGGATTGCACCCCCGACATATGTTACAATTGGAATCATTGCATTCTTCAATGCGTGTTTGTAAATTACCACTTTTTCCGGAAGTCCTTTTGCACGGGCAGTTCTGATATAATCCTGATTGATTACCTCAAGCATGGATGTACGCACATAACGCATGGTACCACCCAACTGAATCACTGTCAGTGTCACAACCGGAAGAATCATGTGAAGCAATACATCTACAACATAGGCTCCCCCAGTGTTGTTCGCCCCGGCAGTTACCATACCGTCAAGAGGAAGAACTCCAAGCTTGACAGAGAAGATATGCCGCAGGATCATTGCCAGGAAAAAGGATGGCAGTGAAATACCGGCAAATGCCACTATCGAGAACGTATTGTCAAAAATCGAATATTGCTTGGTCGCCGAAATAACGCCGATTGGAATCGCGATCAATAGTTGCAGTATGAATGCTACAGCAGCTACTAAAAACGAGTTCCATACAAATTTACCAATGACTTCTGTTACCGGAATCTTGTAACTGATCGAGATACCAAAATCTCCTCTGATCGCATGACTTGCCCAGTTTACGTATCTTTCCGGTATCGGTTTGTCTAATCCTAAAAGTGCTTTGTTCTGCGCTATCTTCTCCGCTGTGATGTTTCCACCTGCATGAGCATCAACGGCATCTCCCGGCAAACTTGCTACCAAAAGAAATACAACCATAGATACACCGATCAGAATAGGAATCATCGTGAGAACACGGCGAGTTGCATATTTCCACATTTGTTAAAAACCTCCAATCTTTATTTGACTCTGTTTTGCTCATGATCAAATAACTTAATTTTGCCCGCAGGAAATAGAACGAATCAAATTCGTATCCACCCCCTGCGGGCCGTTTGTTTGAAGGGAAACCTCGCTGGATCCCTATTTGAGCTTCAAGTCTTACGGCTTTGTTATTTTTTTAGAGTACTTTGATTACTCAACTTCAATGTTGACGATCTTATCCTGCTGATACCATTTCACATAAGAGCTCTGCTCGATGTTCTGTACACGAGTGTTGTAGCAGATCAGGTCACATCTCTCGTAAATTGGATATAACGGAAGTTCCTCATTGATCAGTTTGTAAATTTCTTTGTACTTTTCTTTCTGCTCTTCTTTCGAAGTAGAAGCCAGCGCCTCTGCGAGCATCTTGTCTAATTCTGGATTTGCATATCCTGTACGGTTCTGAGTTCCACCTGCTTCTGCACTTGCAAATGTACCTGTCAGGTCCGGATCAGCTGTCAGTCCCCATGCCATGAACAGCATATCAAATGTACCATTCTGGGATTTAGACTGCAGTGTTGGCCAGTCTACATACTCTGCCTGGAAGTCAATACCGAGCTGTCCGTATGCATCGATCATCAGAGGGATCATAGTATCTGTTACAACATTTCCGGACATTGCACTGAAGACGATCTTCATCTGTTTTCCGTCTTTCATCAGTTTGTCGCCGTCTTTTTCCCATCCTGCTTCTTTCAGAAGTTCTGCAGCTTTTTCAAGATCGTAATCGTATGTCTCCATACCTTCATCATCATACAACCATGAAATTGGTGCCTGTGGAATATTCAGTGTAATTGCATACTGTCCATAAACCGCCTGGTTCAGAGACTTACGGTCAATTGCGTGGAGCAGTGCCTGACGTACTTTTACATCCTGGAAGATTTCATTTTTCTGGTTTGTTGCAACATAACCATATCCAAGTGTTGGCTGAATCTTCAAGTTGATGAATCCAGCTGACATTGCCTCTTCGATATGATCATCATCACATACAACCTGGTCGTGAATATCTACATCACCAGTTTCTACTGCCTGAAGCTCTGCATTTGTAGCAACTACTTTGAAGATCAGGTTTTTTGTCTTAGGCTCTCCTAAATAGAAATTCGGGTTTGCTACCAAAGTTGCAGATGTTTTTTCTTTGTATTCTTTCAGTACATATGCACCATTGGATACATAGTCAACCATATTCAGCGCTTTGAATTTAGAAAGGTCGCCTTTTTTGAGCAGATCGCCATATTTTGCTGTAGAGATTGGCACTGCTGAACCTAATACGTATGGTGCACTTGTGTTTGCTGCTTCCAGAGTGATCTCGATTGTACTCTCATCTACCACTTTGATACCGGAAATTTCTGTAGCACTTCCATTTTTGTAGTCATTGTATCCTACAACGTTTACTTTGGAAATGTCCTGATATCCATCATAGCTTGGATCAGCTACTACTTTGTACCAATTTACATAGTCTTCTGCTTTTACATCAGATCCATCGCTGTATTTTTCTTTTGTCAGTTTATATGTGTAAACTTTACCATCCTCAGAAACAGACATACTTGCTGTACCATCAACGATCTCACCTTTGTCATCATTGACACTCAGAGATGCATTTGTTGATACTACCACCTGCATATCCTCATTTGCTTCCCAGTATACCGGGTTGAATACACCTGCAAAGTCTGCAACACCTGCAATCAGTGTGTCTTTTCTCTTTGCTGCTGTCTCAGGAAGTGCAGAAGGATCCTCTGCTTCAATCAGCTGGTTTGTCGCTTCTAATGATGCGTTTGTGTCTTGTGTTTCTGTTTTTTCACTTGTTTTCTTGTCGTCAGATCCACCGCCGCAAGCTGCAAGTGAAAGTGCCATTACCGCCGCTAACAGGCAGGCTAATGCTTTCTTTTTCATATTTTTTCCTCCTTGAAAAATATTTATGTTAATTTCTGCATTCCCCAATTTATTTATTCTATCTTTTCTTATAGCCGTATTGCTCATGTGTGCTGAAAATGCGGAAACGAACATTCTTCATTGCCTGGAGCTTATTCCATCATCGCTCCCAGTTTTTCTGTTACTGTGCGTACACAGCCGTCTTCAAATGGAACCTGAAGACCTACTTCTTTTAACATCTCTGTATAGAAATCACTTGCAGACAGTCTGCACAGCTTCAGATAGCTCTGCCATGCTGCTTTGTAATCTTCATCCATCCAAATCTTGTACTGCATTGCACAAGTCTGTGCCAGTACATAATCTATATAATAAAACGGATAGTCATAAATGTGAAGCTGTTTCTGCCAGAAACCACCTTTTTCCATAAATGGATCTCCCTCATAATCAAGGTGTGGTTTGTATTCTTCTTCCAGTTTTTTCCATGCCGCATGTCTCTCATCTGGCGTCAAATCCGGGTTGCTGTAGACAATGTGCTGGAATTCGTCCACCATGCATCCGTACGGAATAAATGCGATCGCATCTTCCAGGTGCATCTGTCTGTATGTGTCAGCTTTTTCTTTAAAAAACAGATTCATCCATGGTTCTGTAAAGAATTCCATAGACATAGAATGAATCTCTGCTGTCTCCATCGTGATATCCCAGTGCTCTTCAATCGGATCACTTCCATAAACATATCCCTGGAACGCATGACCGCACTCATGTGTCACAACATCCACATCTCCGCTTGTTCCATTGAAATTGGCAAAAATAAACGGTGCGCGATATTTCGGAAGATATGTCATATAACCGCCGGCCTTTTTTGTCTTTCTGCCGAGCACATCAAAAAGTTCATTCTCCATCATAAAATCAAAGAACTCTTTTGTTTCCGGCGAAAGCTCCTCATACATCTTCTGTCCATTCGCCATGATCTCTTCTGGAGTTCCCTGCGGTTTTGGATTTCCGTTCACAAAATACATGTTCTCATCAATATAAGAAAGCTTCTCAAGTCCCAGTCTTTCTCTTCTTTTGTCATGCATCTTTTCTGCAAGCGGTACAAAGTACTCTTTGATCTGTCTGCGGAAGTTCTCCACATCTTCTCTTCCATAAGAATTACGGTTCATCCGGTAATATCCAAGCTCCACATAGTTCTCATATCCAAGAAGTCTTGCCTGCGCTGTACGATTCTTCACCAGCTTGTCATAGATCTCATCCAGTTCTTCTGCCTTACTCTGGAAAAACGCACTGTATTTTTCATGTGCCTTTCTTCTGATCTCGCGATCTTCATGCGTCATATATGGACGGAGTAAAGACAAGTTTAAAGTCTCCCCTTCCCAGTCAATCTTCGCACTTGCAATCAACTTGTCATACTGTGTTGTCAGCGCATTTTCCTCCTGCATCAGTGGAATCAGTTTCTCATCCATAGCTTTAAACTCAAGCTCCATGCTCTTAAATGCTACTTTTCCAATCTTTTCTTCCAACACATCTCTGTATGGAGAATAGTAAAGTGCTTTTCTGTACTCCGTCTCCTGGTTGTTGATCGTTGGCAGAACTTCATTATAATAATTCTTTTCTTCGCTGTAGAATTCATCTGCAGTATCCACATCACTGCGGATCATCGCAATCTGAATTGTCGTGTTGTACTCATCGCGAAGTGCATAAAACTTCTGATGAATCTCAAACTGTTCCTCTCCGCTCTTTGCTGCCTTCAACTCCTGTGTCAGCTCTTTTAAAGATGCTACAACAGCCTCTGTATCTACTCTCTGATAAGGCATCTCTGCAAATTTCATATTCGTTCCTCCTTGCTTAGGACTTTCCTTTTACTCTTTATATAAACATCCTTCTTTTTTAGTGGTAATATATCACCGCGTTAAAGTGTCATTATTATAAATTGATATTCGGATTTAATTATTATACACCTCTATCCTTGTTATTTCAAGTCCTTTTTTATTTATTTTTGCAATTTCCATCTATTATTCTTGCATTTTTTTAACATTTTCGGTTTGATTGTTCTTATATAAGCAAAAAACTGCAGCGAACCCACTGCAGTTTTTCGTTCTTATAATTTTTACAAATTTTCTCCCATCAACGCTCTTGCCATCTGAATGACTGCTTCTCCATTCATTCTTCCATAATCTCTCATATCAATCACATCTACAGGAACTTCACCAGCAGCCTCACAGATGTTCTCTTTTTCAAATCTGATCTGAGGTCCTAACAAAATACAATCTGCATCTGAAACGATACTCTCTACCATCGGAATCCCAACCGCCTGGATCTCACACTCAAAATTTTGCTTTCTCGCAGCTTCTTTCATTTTTTCCACCATCATACTCGTGGATAAACCAGCTGCACAGATTAAATAAATATGTTTCATTTTTGCATCCTCCTATACATTTCTACCATCTCTTTTGCCAAATCTACGAAAGTTATACTGTTCATCAAATGATCCTGTGCATGCACAAGCAAAATACTAAATTCTGTTTTTTCTCCATTTGCTTCTTTTACGAGCAACTGAGTCTGAGCATGATGGGCTTTTAACTGAACCTTTTTAGCTTCTTCCATCTTCAATTTTGCTTCCTCAAACCGCCCTTCTTTTGCTGCTCGTATTGCTTCAAATGACAAGGACTTTGCTTCGCCGGAATTCACAATGATTTCTAATAGATTTTGTTCATTCTCATTCATTACTTTCCATTCTCCTGTCTGATAAATTCCCTGTACCATTCACCACTTTTTTTCACAGATCGTTCCATTGTTTCAAAATCAACTCCGATCAGACCGTACCTCTTCTGATAACCGTTTGTCCAGGAAAGAAGATCAATGGCAGACCAGACATAATACCCCGTAATGTCCATCCCTTTTGCACAGATCTGTTCGATCATTTCTGTGTGGTCTTTTAAATATGAAATCCGTTCATAATCTTCAAACTTACCCTCTTCATTCATCTGATCATCAAATCCGATACCGTTTTCAGAAATAATAATTTCCGTCTTTCCATATTCATTATAAATTCGTTCCAAAAGTTTTACAACGCCTTCCGGATAAATTTCCCACCCCCATTTCGTATAATTTCCTCCTGGAACTTTCACATAAGAAAACATATCTTCTATCTTGTCACTGGCAAAATTTCCCGCTTTTACAACACGTCTCATATAATAATTCACACCCAGGTAATCCCCGATATTTTCTTCCATCACACGAATTTCATCTTCCTGGATCATTGGTGCATGATAGGTTTCCTGACAAAACTTCAGCATCTCTTCCGGATAATGTCCTGTCAAAGCCGGGCAAATGTACCAGTCAGACAGAAAACTATACGCAATATCTCTTGCTTTCCTGTTTTCCTCCGTATCCTCCAAAATATCCACCGGCATGGGATTTAACACAATCCCTATCTTTCCTTCCATTTTCATCTCTCGGAACAATTGGATTGCTTTGGCGCTTGCCAGATTATAATGATGCGATACCTGAATCGCATGCGTATAATTTTTTTCCTGTGGAGGATGTGTACCCTGAATATACCCTTCGATCACTTCAGAAGCCGGTTCATTGATTGTTGCCCACAATTTCACGCGTCCACGGAAATGTTCAAACAAAATTTTACAATATTCTAAAAACTCTTGAATGATTTCCGGATTCAGCCAGCCCCCTTTTTCCAGTAATGGCAGTGGAAGATCCCAGTGATAAATCGTCAGATACGGCTCTATTCCGTACTGATTCAACGTATCCACGATCCGATCATAAAATTCCAATCCTTTTTTATTGATTTTTCCTGTTCCTTCTGGAAGAATTCTGGACCAGGAAACCGAAAAGCGATAACTTTGCAACCCTATTTCATGGAATAACCGCAAATCTTCTTCCACATGATGATAGTGGTCTACTGCAAAGGAACCATCATACCCCAGATTATTTTTTTCGTAATAATCATCCCATGAATTTTTTCCTTTTCCATCGCAACCTGTTGCACCCTCTACCTGATATGCGGCAGATGCTGCTCCCCACAAAATTTTTTTATGCGCTTCTTTTTTTGTCATCCTTTAAGCACCTGCCTTCTCTGCTGCCTTTTCTTCCAGCACTAACTGCTTTTCATAAGATTTAAAGAATGGATACCAAATAACCAGATCCACTACGATCAATAAAAGAATCCAAACAAACGCTTTTACATCCATCGTTGACAATGCAGCACCCAGAGGAGCCGGTGTCGTCCATGGCACATACGTAAATGTTTTTCCAATAATATCCATAGACATCACCAGGTATGTCAGTAATCCATTCACTGTTTGTGCCAGAATAAACGGAATTGCCAGCGTTGGATTTAATACCAGCGGTGTTCCGAAAATCAAAGGCTCATTTATATTGAACATAGATGGAACAATGGCCAGTCTTCCAAGTGTTTTCAGCTGTTTTGCTTTGCTCCGAAGCATCAGTATATTCAATGCAATTGTAGCTCCCGCACCTCCAAGGATCATAAAGAAGGCTCTGAATGGCTCCGTATAGATAAATTCCGGTACCAGTCCCTGTGTCACCAGTTCTGCATTCGCTGTCAGATTTCCCAGTTCAAATGCGCCGACTACTCCACTGACAATAGAAGAACCATGCAGTCCTACCAACCAGAGAACTTGTGTCACTACTGAAATCAAAATGATTCCAAATGGAGAATCCACTGCAACTACCAATGGCTGCAACGCTGCTTTTATCAATTCCGGTATCAGTAATCCCTCACTTAACTTCTGTGCCAGCAGACTCAGCAAGAAGACTCCTACCGCATTTACTATCAAAGGAATAATCGATGCAAATGAAGCTTTCACCGCTGCCGGTACTGCATCCGGCATTTTGATCATAATGTTCTTTTCTTTTAAAAATCTGGTTACTTCTGTTGTGATAATCGCAAGCAAAATTGCTGTAAAAATACCTTCTGCCCCCAAAAATCCTGTTGGCATCAGTACGCTTTGATTTGCCAGCACTTCTTCACCCGTCATAGTGGGTGTGATTTTAGATGCCATAACCCCAAGATCCGATGGTGCTGAAGCAATCAGAAAACAAACTGCTGAAATAATCATAGAACCCATGGAATCCAATTTATAAGATTTTGCCAGAGAATGAGCAATTGCCATACAGATAAACAATGCCATCATCCCCATAGACGCTCTCTGCAGCAACTCAATCTGCATTCCGTATTCTACCGCCCATTCTTTCCAGGCGATCAAAAATTTGAAAATAAAATTGGTCGGCTGCATTGTATTCAGATCCACCGGAGGCGATGTTACGATCAGCGTCATTCCACCAAGAAGTGCCAGTGGTGTTGCAGCTACCATACCGTCACGAATTGCTTTCAAATGTCTCTGCTGAGAAACTTTATTTCCCAACGGAATTAATTTAGAATCTAAAAATTGTTCAAATTTATTTACTTTTGGTGCACTCATCTAAATTTTCCTCCTTCATTCTCTTTTACGTCATAACTTTTATCACATTCATACCAAATCGTTCTGACATCCGAATTGCTTGTTCCAGATTTTCTACTGAAATCTGCAACCGTTCCTTCTCATATGAAAAACAGCAATCTTTTTGAACCCCTAAAATCTCTACGTTCCAAATCTGCCGTCTTTGTCCCAGTATCAATGGAATTTTTTCAAAATCTGTTGACTCCCAAAACAAATAGAGTATCTGATCTTTGACAGTGACTGGATTTTCATTTTCCCCCTCAAATGGAGACGTCTCATAAATCGCTTCTCCACATATTTGAAGCCATGCTCCCATTTCCTTTAACCGTTCTACTTCATGAACTGGAATTGTCCCATCTGCCATAGGGCCTATATTTAACAGAAAATTCCCTCCTCTTGAAACAATCGCAACCAGTTCTGCAATCAATTCTTTTGAGGTACTGTAATCTTCCAACCGTTCTGCGCGATTAAATCCATAGGACTTTCCAATTCCACGGCTTTCTTCCCACGGATGACCGCCAATCACCTTATCCTGATATTCGGTCGAATAGTAATCCCCATGATTTCCCGGCATTTCCCTGTAAAATCTATCATTTACTACAACTTTGTCTTTTACAGGTGATTCTTGATATAACCAGCTTAAAAACTCTCTTACAGAACTTTCTTCTTCTGTTAAATCCCATTCTCCTCCATCTGAAAAAATCAGGCTGGGCTCATATGTTTCTACCAGTTCATATAACTGGGGTTTCAGAATTTCTTTTAAATAAGTTTCTTTGGAAACTCCATACTTTTCCACATCTTTCTGTGGAATAAAGTATCCACCATCACACCGGTGGGAAGGAACACTCTCCCAGTCAATGATAGAATAATACACCCCAAACTCGATTCCTTTTTGTAGTGCTGCCGCTCTTAATTCTCCTACCAGATCTCTCTTGGGTCCAACTTCTCCGGAATTCCATCCTTTTTTATGTGGATTCCGAGTCGGCCACATACAGTAACCATCATGATGCTTTGTTGTGAGAACCATGTATCTGGCACCACTTTCCTGAATCAATCCTGTTAAATAATCCGGGTCAAACAACTCTGCATGGAACTGTTTTCCAAACTCTCTGTAATCGGAATCACCATACATCTGTTTATGGTACTCCTGATCCTGATTTCTATAGATTCCATACACGGAAGCATAATACCACTCTGCGTAAGACCCAAACTGTTCGTTGTTCACAGATCGATAAGCCGGCACACTATACGGTCCCCAATGAATAAAAATCCCAAACTTTGCTTTCTGAAACCACTCCGGGATTTTTCTCTGATCCAGCTCCTCCCATGACTCTTTCATTCATGAATACCTCCTTCTATTCATTTTTTTATAAATTCATATTATCCTATTCCCTTTCGTATCTCCAGACAGAAAAACTCCACATTCATTCCGGCAAAAATGAATGTGGAGTTTCTCTCCTGCTTTTATATATAATTTAAAAACGCATCATATGTTTTGGTTTTAATAATTGTCTGAATGGCCTTTTCATCCATAAAAATCCGCATTGTTTCCTGATAAAACTTTTGTAAATTTTTATCCTTCTGACTCCCGATCAGAAATAAAAATACAGCTTGTACTTGGTTACGTCCCCAATCTATCTGTCTGTCCAAAATCCCCACGATAACTGTAGTTTCTGGCACCACTGTTTGATATGGATGTGGGATTGCCACAAAATTTCCATAATCTGTAGAAGATAAACTTTCTCGGTAAAGTACAGATTCCTCTACCCCTTCGGGCAAAACTAACACATTTCTCGCTCTTTTACACAACTCGCAAATTACCTGCTCTTTGGATTCCGCATGAACATCTGAAAAAAACAATTCCTTTTTAAAATAATTTTTTAAAAATCCATGATTTCCCTTTTCCAGGATCTTTCGCACAGTCACAATATCCTCACTGTTTAAGAAAAGTCCCACTTCATAAACAGGTACCGGAATTGATTCTGTAATCGGAACCGTCGTAAATACATAGTCCACTGCTTCAAAATCTCTGTACTTTAATTCGATCAGATTACAAACCTCGATCTGGTCAATATAACTTCCAAATTCCTGTCTATATTTATGTACCAGTAATCTGGAACTTCCTTTTCCCGAATTGCACACAATCAAAATATTGCTTTTCTTTATTTCTGCCTCCTGTTCTTCCAATGCCAGTGCATATATAACCGCTAAATATCCAATCTCACCTTCCGGAATTTCTTTTCCATAATATTCCTGCAAAATCACAGCTGCTCTTTCTGCAATCGTATAGGCAAGCGGATAATTCTTTTGTATATCTGTCAACAACGGATTTACAAGAGGTATATTATAACGCAGCCGGATATCTAAAGGCACCATGTGTTGCTTCAAAAGCATCATCAGATCAAAATTATTCTTCAGATTCAGATTAAATTCCTCGTAAGAACTTGCAACCATCTGCTCTACCAGCTCATTGAGTTCTTCTTTTACTACCAGATTTGTTTCTCCTGTATTCCCCACGATCCGCTTCCCTGCCAGGTGGATCGCCAAATACATTCTCTCTTTTTCCGGTATTTCTACTCCATAGTAAGTTTCTAATTCGTCCCCCAACTTTTCTACAATTTCAAGATGCGAGAATTCAACCTGCACCTGGTCCTCGCTGCAAAATGTAATTTCGCATTCTTTTTGGATTCTTCTTACAGAAACATAGATATATTTGATGAAATTATAAAATGCAATTTCAGGAATTCGAATCTGATATCGCTCTAACAATTCCCATACAATTGTCCCTAATTCTTCCAGTTCATGCCCTGCATTTTCACATTTTTGTTCCATGAACAAATCTACCAGGCAATTTCTGACTGCCGATTCTTCTCCAACCGCACAAATCCCATAACCCGGTCTTCTCAAAATCCGAATTCCATATTGCTGCAATATACTTTCTGTATTTTTCAAGGCAGTTTTCACAACACTGTCTGTCACGAACAAACAATCTGCCAGTTCCGAAATTGTTACATATTCTTTTTGATCCAACAAAAAAGCCAAGAGCCAATTTGCACGTTCTCCTGGAGTGGCAGGAATATCTTCTTCTCTGAAATTTTCCCGAAACAACTGATTCAAAATCTGCTGTTTAGTTCCCTCTTGTATGTTCAGTTTGAATCCAAAACGAGGCTTTGCCTGTATTTCCATTGGGCAATCCGGCATTTTTCTGAGCATCTCATTGATTTCTCTGATTTTTCCACGGATCGTTCTGCTACTATACCCTGTCTTTTCAGCAAGTTCAGAAGACGTGATATACGTTTCTGTTGAAAGAATTTCTAAAATTAACTTTTCCTCTCTCCCAACCTTCATATAGCTACACTCTCCAATTCGCCATTCTATTTTTCCGCTACATAATGCTCCCGCTGATTCAGCATTGGAAACTTCTGATAATTCTTTCTAAAATACACAAGTAAAAGTCCCGTTGTCACTACAAGCACACCTGCCAGAAGCTGGGAAACCGGCAATCCGATTCCCGGAATCAGCAACTGATCTGTCCGAAGCCCTTCGATCCATGCACGTCCCATTCCATATCCAAACATATAAAGCCAGAATAACTCTCCCTCATACTTTTTATATTTTCGATATAAAAATAGTAAAATCAAAAGCGCACAACACCACAAGGATTCATACAAAAATGTGGGATGTACCTGAATATATTCCACACCGCCAATCGTCTGGATATGCTCTCGCATCTGCTCTGTGACATCAGAACCTCTCACCGCATCCAAGGGAAGTCTCATGGCAAACAAACTGTCTGTATAGCCCCCAAACGCTTCTCTGTTAAAGAAATTCCCCCAACGTCCCAACATCTGTCCGTTCAGCAGGGCAAGTGCAATGGTGTCAAATATCTGCGGAGCGCTCAAGTGTTTTACTCTTGCAGCAATGATCACCGTCAATACTGCTGCGATCACGCCGCCGTAAATCGCAAGTCCGCCTTCCCGGAGATTGAAAATATCCAGCAGATTGTCTTTATACATATCCCATGAAAAAATCACATAATACAATCTGGCACCGATAATTCCAAATATCACACCGATCATTCCCATATCCAGATAATTCTCTGGATTTTGTCCGGTACGTTTGGCCTCTGCGGTGGCAATCACAAATCCTAAAAGAATCGCGGTTCCAATAATAATCCCATAGTATGCAACTTCAAATCCAAATATGGAAATGCTCTTTCCGACATGTTCTAACTCAATGCCCAAGTGGGGAAAACTAATATCATAGTGCATGCTTTCTGCCTCCAATTATTATACGTTAAAGCGGAATACGATGATGTCACCGTCCTGAACTACATACTCTTTTCCTTCCAGTCTTACCAGACCTTTCTCTTTGGCTGCTGCATGTGTTCCGCATGCCATCAGATCGTCATAGCTTACAACCTCTGCACGAATAAATCCGCGTTCAAAATCTGTATGGATCTTACCTGCCGCCTGCGGAGCCTTGGTTCCCTTTGTGATCGTCCATGCACGGCACTCCTGCTCTCCCGCCGTCAGATAACTGATCAATCCCAACAGATGATAACTTGCTTTGATCAGTTTTTCCAGTCCTGACTCTTCCAGACCAAGATCATCCAGGAATAATTTCTTCTCATCATCATCCAGCTCTGCGATCTCCTGCTCGATCTGCGCACATACAACAAACACTTCACAGTTCTCCTGTGCTGCATATTCCCGTACTTTCTGTACTCCTGCATTGTCTGCGCCATCATTTGCCAGATCATCTTCTGTCACATTGGCTGCAAAAATAACCGGTTTATAAGTCAGAAGATTGTAGCCTGTCAGCCACTCCTGCTCTTCTTCATCATCCGTTGTAAAACTCTTCGCCATCTTGTTCTCTTCCAGATGTTCTTTGATGCGTTTTAACAACTCCAGTTCTTTTGCTGCTGTCTTGTCATTTCTGGAAAGTTTTACCACCTTTGCGATTCTTCTCTCCAGAATCTCCAGATCCGAGAAGATCAGTTCCAGATTGATCGTCTCGATATCACGCAAGGGATCGATACTTCCATCTACATGGACGATATTGCTGTCCTCAAAACATCTTACCACATGTACGATCGCATCCACTTCCCGGATATTAGCAAGGAACTGGTTACCGAGTCCTTCTCCTTTGGATGCTCCTTTTACCAGACCTGCGATGTCTACAAATTCAATCGCTGCCGGTGTAATCTTCTTCGTGTTATACATCTCTCCCAACACATCCAGTCTGTGATCCGGCACGGTAACAACACCTACATTCGGATCAATGGTACAGAATGGATAGTTTGCTGATTCTGCTCCTGCTTTTGTCAACGAATTAAATAATGTACTCTTTCCTACGTTTGGTAAACCTACAATACCTAATTTCATTTTTCTATTTTCCTCCTTAGAATTCCTTTATTTGATAGGCTTGCGCTTATTGTCACTCCTATCGAGTGCCACAACGAGTGCCACAAAGTATCTTAATATATGTACTTTTATCCGACATTCAACGCACAAGCCACCATATCTATTTCTTTTTGTTTTTCTTCTTCTGTAATATGAACATATAAATTCATAGTTATACCTATATTCGAGTGCCCCAGTATTTTCTGCAAGGTCTTTGGCATCATACCGCCTTCGATACATCTTGTAGCAAAAGTATGTCTTAATACATGCATGGAAAATTTCTTTATCCCTGCTTTCTCACATATCTTAAATAATGCTGTATCATAAGTGCTGTTTTTTACTGGCTCTCCCTTTCGACACAAAAAAATATATTCCGCCCATTCCATAGGAATTATTTTTATCTTTTTATTTTTTTCTTTCTGTGCCATTAGTATTCTAATAGCTTCATCTGTTAAAGGAATAGTACGATAACCAGATTTACTTTTTGGCTCTCCTACTCTCCATTCTCCAGCACTATGCCTATATTCCATTGACCTTTGAATTTTTACTGTTTTATTCTCAAAATCAACATCTGTCCATTTCAGTCCTACTAATTCACCAGTGCGAAGCCCTGTTTGTAATATAAACCTATATTGATTTTCATAACTCTGTCCTGTTGCCTGTTCCAAAAACTTCTTTTGTATATCAATCGTAAGCGCTTCTTTTTTCTGTGAAGGTTTTCCCATATCACTTTTTACTGATTTCTTGCAGGGATTACTCAAAATTACATCATTTTCTTTTGCAAATTCAAGCATATTAAAAAGTGCAATACGTGTCTGATATATTGTAGATGTTTTATATCCTTCATCTGCCATATTAGTGAAAACTTTTTGGCAATGAATTGGCTTTACCTCTGTTAGCAACTTTTTTCCTATCACTTTTTGTATATTTCTATGATACCGTTCTGTATAATTTCTAACAGTATTAGGACGAACCGTTTTTCTTTTTACATCAATCCAGTATTCAAACCAAGCATCTACCAGCATATTAGTAGCCTGTTCTATATCACTATGTTCATTTATATAAGTCGCATCTGCAAGCCACTGCCTTACTTCTTGTAGCTTTTTAGAGCGTTTTGATTTTCGCTTTCCGAACCTATCTACAAACCTTGCACAATATGTTCCATTAGTCTGCTGATAAATCCCTTCCCCAAGCTCCTTTCCTCTTAAATCTTTACCCACTATTCTAGCTCCTTTCAAGAAAAGAAGCTCCAATATAGCAACTTATAGATTACCACAACAGAGCTTCAAATTCAATGTAAATCAGCTATTTTTTCATAATTCAACACTCTCTTCTAAAAAGCGTTCAAATTCCCTTCTCTTTACTAATTTCTTTTTTCCAACATATAACACAAACGGACATCTAGGTTTCCTAAGTAACTCAGATATCTTATTTTGTCCAATATTGGAAAATTCAGCAGCTTCTTCTATTGTAAGGTTCGCTTTTTCCCACAATGGTATTTTCTCAGTCAATTATTATCACCCCTATTTGTTGTCTTATACTCAACGAATTCCATTCTGTTAATCACTTTACCATTGAAATCCTTAATTTCATAAACACCATCTCTAATGATATTTTCCATATTCTCAAAAATCAAATCTTGAATACTGAGCCTTTCTTCTAATTTTTCGATTTTAGGCTTATCCAAATTTTTAGAGCAAAAGAAAAACCTTTCTCCTCTAACACTTTCTCCCGATTGAATTCGCTCTTGAATTGATTTAACCATATATTTCGTCATGTAAAGTATGGATTTGAGTTTACCTTCTCCATTTTCAATTTTGGATACCCACACATATCCATAACCCCAAAGGTCATTTAATACATCAAATTTGATATTCAAATCAAGCAGAGCATGAAAATGAATTCTATCTTTCTTCGTCCTTTCCCATACACAAATATAAGATACCTCTCCATATTTCCACTTCATTCTCCGCATAAAATTTCTCCATCTATTTATTGCTATTTTATACGTCTGAACATCTTCCCTAAAGGTCAATGTAACCATGACTTTAAATGGGTTCATTAAAGCTACTTCTATCAATTCTGAGGATATTTTTTTATAATATTTAATTCTTCTTTCATCAGAATTCTTTTTTTCTTCTCCCGACATTTCTTTATAGCTTTTTCGTGTCACCTGATTGCAACCACCCGTTTGGATTGGTAAATTATAATTCACAACCTTTTTCTTATATTTGTAATCAACTATTTTCGTTTGGTACGCTATCTCTATCCTCTCCTTTAATTCGAACTTAATTAAGCGTACTATATCAAGTAAGTAGCCCCCGAAACTCCACAAGCCCGTTGGGCTTGTTTCGTTCCGTTGGCTTAGTCATACACTTATATTTGCTCCTTAAATCCTTTTTTCTGTAAAAGTTTTATCATTCTGTTTTTATCTATTTGAGGTACTGTAAAAGCAACAGGAAATGGTTTTTCATCTGTCATAAGTAACCCTTTCCCAACTCCTGCCTTAAAATCTTCTGGTATCTCATCTGATAAAAATCCCATCATCTTTCTACTTTCTATAGAACTTGCCCCTAGCAACAGTTTAACGTGATAATTATCCCTGCTCCCATTGCTGTAATTACTTGAGTCAGGTCTTTGAAGTATGGATATGATACCTGCTGAACCACCTGCAAGTTCCCTGCCCATCATTAAAATCTCTCCCATCTTGTTTTTTATATTTTGAGCAAGCTTCTTATCCTGACCTTCTAGCCATATTAAATTTCCCGCCATCTCGTCCCACACAAACCAAATCCGTCCCTTTTCTATACCTGCTTTAATAGATTGATATCGTTCATAATACTCTTGAAACAAAGTCACACATTCAGCACCAATGCCATAATTCAAAGTAACTCCTTCATAATCTTTAGTATTCTTGAAATCTGCTACAAAAATATCAGTTGCGTATTGCTGAAGCTGATTTAAAATGTAAAGGCTTAGGAGCGATTTCCCGGACCCTGAAGGACCGCATACTAGCCAGCTTATGTGATTATGCAACGAAATCCGGACTGGAACAATCACACCACTAATCAGTGTAAAACCGACTTTTATATATTCCATTCTTCCATTTCCCTTTCCAGTTCATCATCTACAATAATCTCCTTTGCTAATGCTTCCTGCTTGTTATGGTTCGATATTTCTTCAAAATATTCTTGAAAATTCTTCAATGTTTTTTTACTAAACGAATAATATACCCTCACAACATAGATATTTTCATCAATCTTCTGTGTATCCGTTTTAGTTCTTGTAAACCCAAGGAAAGAAGAATATATATAGTCATGAACTGCCTTTCCCACGACGGTTTTAAAATCATCTAATCCAGCTTCTTTTCCGACAAACTCAACTTCCAAAAGTCCGAAGCCATTAAAATATTTATCCCTCATATTTACTACTTCATCATACAACGCATATTTTTTCAAAATAGGCTTAATTTTTTCCCTTAAAGCGTCCTCACAGGACAAAGATAAATTAACTGGAGAAGTATCAAACCAATCCTGTATTTTTTCAACTTCCTTGTTAAATTTGTTTAAACATTCACTAAAATTCATTTTTAATCTCCTTCATTTATGAGGTGTCGAACCTGATTGTCCGACACCTTTTTCATTAACAGATTTCTAGTTTAAAATCTTCATTTCCGATTTTAGAAATCTCTTCCTCTGTTCCTATGATAACTTGCAACATCTCAGAAGAAACAAATAAAATAATTACCCGATATCCTGAATTTCGGTATTTCTTCTTCAATTTCAACATTCCCTTATAAAACCTTTCATCACTAATCTCCGCAAGTTTATACTTTATCTGGATTACATTCTCATAGGAATATATATCCGTTGAAGGACAACAACCAAATAATTGATTTGTGAAGTCATGCTGCACAAGTTTATTTTGCATGGAATTTTCTCCTTTCCATTACACTCTCTGGATTGACTCCGCCTTAGTATATATCTCCTTCTGAGAAGAAATAAAAGTCACCTGCACTCCTACTAAAGTAACGGATACCCCATCATCAATTTCTTCTTCTGATACCTGTAATTGAGTTGGTGGCAACTTACAACTAAAGCGGCAGCGGCTAAAAGCGCCATTTCCTTTTGGTATTTCAACTTCCACTTTTGTAAATGGAGTCTGGCTTCCGTCTTCATTTTTCTTTACTCCTTGCTCAAGAGAAAGTAAATCATAAGTGTTTCTATCTAGCAGACTATTTAGTTCTGCAACCATGGCGTCATACAATTTTTTTGCTGCCATCTTTTTTCTCTCCTTTCTTCGGTGGCGTCCCACCTGACTCGCTTGCTGTAACTACATTGTAACATTTTAAATTTTCAAAAAAATTTTCAATATTAGCTTATTTTTGCATATTTAAATTTTAATATTCGATGATATAATATATACGATAATTATTCGAAAGGAGTTTTTTATGAACTACAATACTTTTAAAGAAGCTTATGACATGCTTTCACCAGAATATCAGTCTATTATTTTTACTTTTTTGCAAAGAATGGAACATGCTAAAGATAATCCCAACGACAAAATCGATTACTCTCGTGGATTAAAAATTGCTATGAAAGATAACGACTTATCTCTTAATTCATTAGTTTCTATTTTAGAAAAGAAATGGGGAGTTAAGGAACTCCAACCTACCATTACTTCTATGCTTGCAAGAGGCTCGTCCTCATCTACATATTTCCAAGATACACTCAACATACTTAATATTGATGAAACATTTTTAATTCAAAATTCTGAATATTTTCAATCCAGAATTGACGATATAAAATGGTGTTTTGAATCAATATCTGCACAAAATCAAGAAGCTGTATTCTACTTAACATTAGCTTTAACTAATCCTAAACGCACTATGAATGTTTCTGAACTTTTCCACTCCTCAAATATAGGCGTGAACTCAAATGAGGATATTCCAATTTTTTAATATGAAAAATCCCGCCATAGACAACAAGAGGGAATTGAGCGATTTTGCAATCCTCAATTCCCTCCCTACCCATTTTTATATCTATCTGTGTCCATTCCGTCAAGGACTGCCCTACGGCGTATCGGCTTCGCCTTGTTCCTTGACCTCGTTACATTTTCTCTATTTCTTTACACAACAAAAGCCTGCACAAATTTTCTTCAATCCGACAGGCTCTCATTCTTTCACATATTCCATCAGCTCTTCTATTCCACAATCTAAGTAACTGCACAGTTTACAGATTAGTTGTGCATCTAATCTCTGAAATTCATTTCTACAATAACGATTAAAATTAGACCTTGGTATATCCAACTCTTTACAAATGGTATTCTTGCTAATTCCTTTTTCTTTCAGCAGTTCCTCTATGTGAAGCTCCAAACGTCCATACTTCATTACCTCACCTCTACATAAAAGTATATTCAATAAATCTTTATGTAGTAATTCACTATATAGTGAGGTACTATATAGATATCCCCATGATTATTACAGAAAACGAGGTATATAAAAATGAAAAAGAAATTATTATTTATCACTATTGTTCTAATCTTGCTTATAGGCATTCTCTATTATATTAGCTTACCCGATTATCTTGTATTTAACAGTATGTCATTCAGTAATGGGAATAATCGTAATACAGAATTGCAAGTCATTGTATATCAATACTGGAATACCGATGAAGTGGTACAGGAAATAGAAGCAGAACATAATCAAATTAACGGAACACCCACCATTCTCACAATCAATCTCTATCGCTCTAAATGGTCTTTTCGGAATGGATATAAACCATTCCATGCCACTACTATCAATTATGATTAAAAGTAAAAAGCAGACAGTCCTCAAAACTGTCTGCTATGATTCAATTCTATTTCACTATATGGAGCTTCAACTCTTTATTAATCATATCATTCATCATCAAATCGAGTGCCACAACGAGTGCCAATTTTGAAAAAGATACATGAATTTACATCAAAATATATCTTAACACAAAATGTATGAACTCCTTTATTTATCCCGATTTATTGACCTTTACGGCACTGTAAAGAGATACATGAAATAGGCACTTTTATTCCGATACCTAATTTCATTTTTTCTATTTCCTCCTATAAATCCTTAGATTTCAAGGGATTTCAGCATACTTACTTT
>Snoopy_p1__coassemble_200_pt1 | contig 53108 bp, 60 predicted proteins | sample Snoopy_p1__metabat2_high_PE_024 | metagenome-assembled genome bin Snoopy_p1
GGAACACACAGATGGCAAACGTATCTGTTTATAATATCGAAGGTAAAGAAGTTGGTACAATCGATTTAAGCGATGCAGTGTTTGGTGTTGAAGTAAATGAACACCTTGTACACATGGCAGTAGTAAGCCAGCTTGCAAACAAACGTCAGGGAACACAGAAAGCGAAAACTCGTTCTGAAGTTTCCGGAGGCGGAAGAAAACCATGGAGACAGAAAGGAACAGGTCATGCAAGACAGGGTTCTACAAGATCTCCACAGTGGACAGGTGGTGGAGTTGTATTCGCTCCAACACCAAGAGATTACTCCATGAAACTCAACAAAAAAGAAAAAAGAGCAGCTCTGAAATCTGCACTTTCTTCAAGAGTAGCTGAGAACAAATTCATCGTGATCGATGAGATGAACTTTGGAGAAATCAAAACAAAGAATTTCCAGAACATGCTGAACAATTTAAATGTAAACAAAGCATTAGTTGTAGTGGAAGATGGAAATGTAAATGCTGAACTTTCTGCAAGAAATATTGCAAACGTGAAGACAGCAAGAACAAATACAATCAACGTATTTGATATCCTGAAATATAACACAGTGATTGCTTCTAAAGCAGCTGTTGCAAATATCGAGGAGGTGTACGCATAATGGCAAACATTCAGTATTATGATGTAATCCTTAAACCGGTAATTACTGAGAAGAGCATGGAAATGATGGCTGATAAGAAATACACTTTCCAGGTACACACAGATGCTACAAAATCTCAGATCAAAGAAGCTGTTGAAAAAATGTTCGCAGGAACAAAAGTAAAAAGCGTCAACACAATGAACCTTGACGGGAAAACAAAAAGACGTGGAATGACTTTCGGAAAAACAGCGAAGACAAAGAAAGCAATTGTACAGTTAACAGAAGAGAGCGCAGATATCGAGATCTTCGAAGGACTGTAAGATTTGACACTAAACGGTGCAATTCCGTGAAACGAATAATTAGGAAAGACGAAAGGAGAGACAGTAATGGGAATTAAAGTATACAACCCATATACACCTTCCAGAAGACAGATGACAGGATCTGATTTCTCTGAGATCACAAAGACAACTCCTGAGAAATCATTACTGGAATCTAAAAATAGAAAAGCTGGTCGTAACAACCAGGGTAAAATCACAGTAAGACACCGCGGAGGCGGAGCGAAAAAGAAATATAGAATTATCGACTTCAAGAGAAGAAAAGACGGAATTCCGGCAACTGTAATCGGAATCGAGTACGATCCGAACAGAACAGCTAATATCGCGCTGATCTGCTACGCAGACGGAGAGAAAGCTTATATCCTTGCACCAGAAGGATTAAAAGACGGAATGACAGTTATGAATGGAGCAGAAGCAGAGGTAAGAGTAGGAAACTGCCTGCCACTTTCTGAAATCCCAGTTGGTACACAGATCCACAACATCGAGCTGTATCCAGGAAAAGGCGGACAGATGGTTCGTTCTGCAGGAAACAGCGCACAGTTGATGGCAAAAGAAGGAAAATATGCAACACTGAGACTTCCATCCGGTGAGATGAGAATGGTTCCAATCATTTGTAGAGCATCTATCGGTGTCGTAGGAAACGGAGATCACAGCCTGATCAACGTTGGTAAAGCAGGACGTAAGCGTCACATGGGTATCAGACCTACTGTCCGCGGTTCTGTTATGAACCCGAACGACCATCCGCACGGTGGTGGTGAAGGTAAGACTGGTATCGGTCGTCCAGGTCCATGTACACCATGGGGTAAACCGGCACTTGGTCTTAAGACACGTAAGAAAAACAAAGCTTCTAACAAGATGATCGTAAGAAGAAGAGACGGTAAAGCAATTAAATAATTTAGTTTACAAGGAGGTTAGAACCTATGGCTCGCTCACTTAAAAAAGGACCATTTGCAGATCAGAGCTTACTGAAAAAAGTAGATGCTATGAACGCTGCAGGTGATAAATCAGTTATTAAGACATGGTCACGTCGTTCTACAATCTTCCCATCATTCGTTGGACACACAATTGCTGTTCACGACGGAAGAAAACATGTACCGGTGTATGTGACAGAAGATATGGTTGGACACAAACTCGGAGAGTTCGTTGCAACAAGAACATACAGAGGACACGGAAAAGACGAGAAGAAGTCAAAAGTCAGATAATATAGATTAGATTATTCGGAAGGAGGGTTCATCCATGGCAAAAGGACATAGATCCCAAATCAAGAGAGAAAGAAACGAGCAGAAAGATACAAGACCATCAGCTAAGATTTCTTACGCTAGAGTGTCTGTTCAGAAAGCATGCTACGTTTTGGATGCCATCAGAGGTAAGGATGTACAGACAGCACTTGGTATTTTAGCTTATAATCCAAGATATGCTTCAAGCGTAATAGAGAAATTATTGAAATCAGCAATCGCAAATGCTGAGAACAACAACGGTATGAACGTTGAGAACCTTTATATCGAAGAGTGTTATGCAAACAAGGGACCAACAATGAAGAGAATCAGACCGAGAGCACAGGGTAGAGCTTACAGAATCGAGAAGAGAATGAGCCATATCACAATCGTGCTGAATGAAAGATAAGGAGGACACTCATGGGACAGAAAGTTAATCCACATGGTTTAAGAGTCGGCGTTATCAAAGAATGGGATTCCAGATGGTACGCAGAAAAAGACTTTGCAGATAACCTGGTAGAAGATAACAAGATCAGAACATTTCTGAAAAAGAAATTATACAGTGCAGGTGTTTCCAAGATCGAGATCGAAAGAGCATCTGACCGTGTAAAAATCATCATCTACACAGCAAAACCTGGTGTAGTGATCGGTAAGGGTGGTTCTGAGATTGAGAAAGTGAAAGCAGAACTTGCTAAATTCACAAGCAAAAAATTAATCGTAGACATCAAAGAAGTAAAGAGACCAGATAAAGATGCTCAGTTAGTAGCTGAAAACATCGCACAGCAGCTGGAAAACCGTATTTCATTCAGACGTGCTATGAAATCTTGCATGTCAAGAACAATGAAAGCAGGAGCACTTGGTGTGAAGACATCTGTATCAGGACGTCTTGGCGGAGCTGATATGGCTCGTACAGAGTTCTACAGCGAAGGAACAATTCCGCTTCAGACACTGAGAGCTGACATTGATTATGGATTCGCAGAAGCTGACACAACTTACGGAAAAGTCGGTGTAAAGGTTTGGATTTACAAAGGCGAAGTTCTTCCGACTAAAGCAGATAAGGAAGGGAGCGATAAATAATGTTAATGCCAAAAAGAGTGAAACGTCGTAAACAGTTCCGTGGTACCATGAAAGGTAAAGCTTTAAGAGGTAACACGATTTCATATGGTGAATATGGTATTGTCGCAACAGAGCCGTGCTGGATTCGTTCTAACCAGATCGAGGCAGCCCGTGTTGCTATGACACGTTACATCAAACGTGGTGGTAAAGTTTGGATCAAAATTTTCCCAGACAAACCTGTAACAGCAAAACCAGCAGAAACTCGAATGGGTAGTGGAAAAGGAACATTAGAGTACTGGGCAGCAGTAGTTAAACCAGGTCGTGTAATGTTCGAAATTGCAGGAGTACCAGAGGAAACAGCTAGAGAGGCACTTCGTCTTGCAATGCATAAATTACCTTGCAAATGCAAAATCGTTTCTCGCGCAGACTTAGAAGGCGGTGATAACAGTGAAAATTAATACATTTGTAAACGAATTAAGAGCAAAATCTGTAGAAGAATTAAATGAAGAATTAGTAGCTGCTAAAAAGGAACTCTTCAACCTGAGATTCCAGAATGCAACTAACCAGTTAGATAATACAAGCAGAATCAAAGAAGTAAGAAAGAACATCGCCAGAATTCAGACGATGATCACAGAAGCTTCTAAAGCTGAATAGGAGGTCGTACTGTGGAAGAAAGAAATTTAAGAAAAGTTCGTACAGGCAAGGTTGTCAGCGATAAAATGGACAAAACAATCGTTGTCGCAGTTGAAGACCACGTTAAACACCCTCTTTATAAGAAAATCGTAAAAAGAACTTATAAATTGAAAGCTCATGATGAAAACAATGAGTGTAACGTTGGGGATACAGTAAGAGTTATGGAAACAAGACCACTGTCTAAAGACAAAAGATGGAGACTTGTTGAGATCGTAGAAAAAGCGAAATAATTGATTCGCACTTTGAAGATTTGTTCAAAGAATGGAAAATAAAGGAGGATTACCTGCATGATACAACAGGAAAGTAGACTTAAAGTAGCAGACAACACAGGTGCTAAAGAATTACTTTGTATCCGTGTGCTTGGCGGTTCTACAAGAAGATATGCCCACATCGGAGATGTTATCGTTGCGTCTGTTAAAGATGCAACACCAGGCGGCGTTGTTAAAAAAGGTGACGTTGTTAAGGCTGTAGTTGTCCGTACTGTAAACAGTACTCGTCGTAAAGATGGTTCCTATATCAGATTCGATGAAAATGCTGCTGTAATTATAAAAGACGATATGAACCCACGTGGAACACGTATTTTTGGACCAGTAGCCAGAGAGCTCAGAGACAAACGTTTCATGAAGATTGTTTCTTTAGCTCCGGAAGTACTGTAGGAGGTGCCTAGTATGTCAGCTATGAAAATTAAAAAAGGCGATATGGTAAGAGTAATCGCTGGTAAAGATAAAAACAAAGACGGTAAAGTTCTTGCTGTAAATAAAAAAGACGGAAAAGTTCTGGTTGAAGGAATCAACATGATTACAAAGCATACGAAACCAAGTGCTGCAAATCAGAATGGCGGTATCGTTCATCAGGAAGGTTACATCGATGCATCTAACGTAATGTACCTTCACAAAGAAGGGCCAATGAGAATTGGTTACAAAATGGATGGCGACAAAAAGGTTCGTGTTGCGAAAAAGAACGGTAAAGAATTCGTAATTGACTAATTTGAGGAAGGAGGACCAGAACTTTGAGTAGACTGAAAGAACAGTATCAGAATGAGATCGTTGATGCAATGATCAAAAAATTTGGATATAAAAACATTATGGAAGTGCCGAAACTGGACAAAGTTGTAATCAACATGGGTGTTGGTGAGGCAAAAGAAAACGCGAAAGTATTAGAGTCAGCAGTAGCTGATCTTGAGAAAATCGCAGGTCAGAAAGCAGTTCTTACAAGAGCTAAGAACTCAGTGGCTAACTTCAAAATCAGAGAAGGTATGCCGATCGGATGTAAAGTTACTTTAAGAGGAGAAAGAATGTACGAGTTCGTTGATCGTCTGATCAACCTCGCACTTCCTCGTGTACGTGACTTCAGAGGTGTAAATCCGAACGCATTTGACGGAAGAGGTAACTACGCTCTCGGAATTAAAGAGCAGCTGATTTTCCCAGAAATCGAATACGACAAAGTGGATAAGGTCAGAGGTATGGATGTAATTTTCGTTACAACAGCTAAGACTGACGAGGAAGCTCGTGAATTATTGACACAGTTCAATATGCCATTCACAAAGTAAAGGAGGGAAATTCATGGCTAAAACATCAATGAAAATCAAACAGCAGCGCAAACAGAAATTCTCCACAAGAGAATACAGCCGTTGCAGAATCTGTGGACGTCCACATGCATATTTGAGAAAATATGGTATCTGCCGTGTTTGCTTCCGTGAACTGGCATACAAAGGACAGATCCCAGGCGTAAGAAAAGCAAGCTGGTAAGTCCGGAACAAAGGAAACTACCCGTATAAACATATAGGAGGTCATATAAATGAACATGAGCGATCCAATTGCAGATATGCTTACAAGAATCCGTAATGCAAATACTGCGAAACATGATACAGTAGATGTGCCTGCATCTAAAATGAAAAAAGCAATCGCTGAGATTCTTTTCAATGAAGGATACATCGCAAAATATGATATCGTAGAAGATGGACACTTTGAGACAATCCATATTACACTGAAATATGGTGCAGACAAAAACGAAAAAGTTATCTCTGGTCTGAAGAGAATCTCCAAACCAGGTCTGCGTGTGTATGCTGGAACAGAGGATATCCCGAGAGTACTCGGAGGACTCGGAACAGCAATCCTTTCTACAAACAAAGGTGTTATCACAGATAAAGAAGCCAGAAAACTGGGCGTAGGTGGAGAAGTACTCTGCTTCGTTTGGTAGGCACTGAACACTTGGCAAAGCCAAGCGTCAGCGCCGGCTGAGTCTAGTGAGAAGGTCGTTCTCAAGCGTTGGCGAGGTATTTTCGAGCCTAGGCGCACGGAACACCGAGATATTCTGTGTACAACATAGACAATTGTAACTGAAAACAGAGGAGCCAGAGCAGCTCCTCCGAAAATCTAAGTTAAGGAGGAAATGGGTATGTCACGTATCGGAAGACTGCCAGTTGCAATTCCAGCAGGAGTAACCGTGGAAGTTGCAGAGAACAATGTAGTGACTGTAAAAGGTCCAAAAGGAACTCTTGTAAAAGAGCTTCCAGTTGAAATGGAAATTAAAGTTGAGGGTGAAGAAGTTGTTGTAACAAGACCAAGCGATCTCAAGAAAATGAAATCTCTTCATGGTCTTACAAGAACACTGATCAACAACATGGTTGTTGGTGTAACAAACGGATACGAAAAAGTTCTGGAAGTTAACGGTGTTGGTTACAGAGCATCTAAATCTGGAAACAAACTGACATTGAACTTAGGATACTCTCATCCAGTTGAAATGATCGATCCGGAAGGTGTTGAGACTGTACTGGAAGGTCAGAACAAAATCACAGTAAAAGGTATCGACAAAGAAAAAGTTGGCCAGTTTGCAGCTGAAATCAGAGATAAGAGAAGACCAGAGCCATACAAAGGTAAAGGTATTAAATATGCTGATGAAGTTATCAGACGCAAAGTTGGTAAGACTGGTAAGAAATAATTAAGGAGAGTGTGAAAATGGTTAGTAAGAAATCAAGAAGCGAAGTTCGTAGAAAAAAACACATGAAATTACGTAACCGTTTCAGCGGTACTGCTGAAAGACCACGTTTGGCTGTGTTTAGAAGTAATAATCATATGTATGCTCAGATTATTGATGATACAGTTGGAAACACTCTGGTTGCAGCATCTACACTTGAAAAAGATGTAAAAGCAGAATTAGAAAAAACCAACAATGTTGAAGCAGCAGCATACTTAGGAAAAGTAATTGCTGAAAAGGCAAAAGCAAAAGGAATCACTGATGTTGTATTCGACAGAGGCGGATTCATCTATCAGGGAAAAGTGAAAGCATTAGCAGACGCAGCTAGAGAAGCTGGACTGAATTTCTAAGGAAGGGAGAACACATATGAGACAGGAACGCATTGATGCTAGTAATTTAGAATTAACAGAAAAAGTGGTATCAATCAAACGTGTTACCAAAGTTGTTAAAGGTGGTCGTAACTTCAGATTCACAGCTTTAGTAGTTGTTGGCGATGGAAAAGGCCATGTTGGTGCAGGTTTAGGAAAGGCTACTGAAATTCCAGAAGCTATCCGTAAAGGAAAAGAAGATGCAGCTAAAAATCTGATTGAGGTTGCATTGGATGAAAACGAAAGTATTACACATGATGTAATCGGAAAATTCGGCAGCGCTTCCGTACTGCTGAAAAAAGCTCCGGAAGGTACTGGAGTTATCGCCGGAGGTCCGGCGCGTGCGGTTATCGAGATGGCAGGTATCAAGAACATCCGTACAAAATCTCTGGGATCTAACAACAAACAGAATGTCGTACTTGCAACAATCGCAGGTCTGAAAGACGTTAAGACTCCGGAAGAAGTAGCAAAACTTCGCGGCAAATCAGTAGAAGAGATCGTAGGCTAGGAGGTAAATGAAAATGGCAAATTTAAAAGTTACATTAGTAAAGTCTACAATCGGTGCCGTACCAAAGCATAAGAAAACTGTTGAGGCACTTGGATTAAAGAAAGTGAACAAAACAGTCGTATTACCAGATAATGCAGCTACCAGAGGTATGGTACAGCAGGTTAGACATTTAGTAAAAGTTGAAGAAGAAGCTTAATTTCAGACGATAAGGAGGTAATATCATGGACTTATCTAACTTAAGACCGGCAGACGGTTCTAAGCACAGCGATAATTTCAGAAGAGGTCGTGGACACGGTTCTGGAAATGGTAAGACAGCTGGTAAAGGTCACAAAGGTCAGAAAGCTCGTTCAGGAGCAACAAGACCAGGCTTTGAAGGTGGTCAGATGCCTTTATACAGAAGAATACCAAAGAGAGGATTCAAATGCAGAAACTCTAAAGAAATCGTTGGTATCAATGTAAGTGCATTAGAAAGATTTGAAGATGGCGCAACAGTTTCAGTAGAAACTATGATCGAGTGCGGTCTTGTAACAAATCCTAGAGATGGTGTTAAAATTCTTGGAAACGGAGAGTTAACTAAGAAACTCACTGTTCAGGCAAATGCATTTAGTGCAGGCGCTGTTGAAAAGATTGAGGCCCTTGGTGGAAAAGCAGAGGTGATCTAATGCTCAAGACTGTACGAAAAGCATTTCAGATCGAAGACATTAGAAAACGGCTTTTCTATACATTTTTAATGCTGATCGTTGTAAGACTCGGTTCTCAGCTCCCGACTCCGGGAGTTGACCCGACTTATATTCAGAATTTACTTGCGAACCAGAATAACGGTGCATACAGCTTTTTTGATGCATTCACCGGTGGTTCGTTCACAAGGATGTCAGTCTTTGCACTGAGCATCACACCATATATTACATCTTCCATTATTATGCAGCTTCTTACTATTGCAATTCCGAAGCTTGAGGAAATGCAGAAAGAAGGCGCAGAAGGAAGAAAGAAGATTGCGGCAATTACACGTTATGTGACAGTTGCGCTTGCACTGATCGAATCCATTGCCATGTCAGTTGGATTCGGACGTCAGGGACTTCTGGAAGAATTTAACTTTGTAAACGTTGCGATCGTTGTGTGTACATTAACAGCCGGTTCAGCATTCTTGATGTGGATCGGAGAACGGATCACAGAAAAGGGAGTAGGCAATGGTATTTCTATCGTATTGCTGGTAAATATCCTTTCTCGTGTACCGGAAGACTTTATGACACTTTACACACAGTTTATCAAAGGTAAGACTTTGGCAAAAGGTGCACTGGCAGCGCTTATTATTTTTGCAATCCTCTTAGCAGTTGTGATCTTTGTTATTATCCTGCAGGATGGGGAAAGAAGAATTGCTGTACAGTATTCCCAGAAAGTTCAGGGAAGAAGGACATATGGTGGACAGTCCACACATATTCCGTTAAAAGTAAATACTTCAGGAGTAATCCCGGTTATCTTCGCATCTTCATTGATGCAGTTCCCGGTTATCATTGCACAGTTTTTGGGCAAAGGGAACGGAACCGGATGGGGAAGTCAGATTCTCCGTGCGATGAATTCCAATAACTGGTGTGATCCTGATAATTTAGTATATTCAGTAGGACTTATTATTTACATTGCGCTTACAATCTTCTTTGCATATTTCTATACATCGATTACATTCAATCCGTTGGAAATTGCAAACAACATGAAAAAGAGCGGTGGATTTATTCCGGGTATCCGTCCTGGAAAACCGACAGTTGAATATCTGCAGACAATCTTGAACCGTATCGTGTTCATCGGTGCCTGCGGACTGGTGATTGTTCAGGTGATCCCATTCTTCTTCAATGGTGTATTCGGTGCGAATGTTTCTTTCGGAGGAACATCACTGATCATCATCGTAGGTGTTGTACTTGAGACAATCAAGAAGATTGAATCGCAGATGCTTGTCCGCAACTATTCAGGTTTTCTGAGCAGCAAGGGAAGCATCCGATAACAGCGTTTTTCTGGATATCAAATGAGACAATTTAGCTCGTTGTATGTTGTCCCCTTTTGGGGATGAGATACGGCGGGTTAAAGTGCTATATGGAGGGATACCGTTATGAAGATTATTATGTTAGGTGCTCCTGGAGCAGGAAAAGGAACACAGGCAAAGAAGATTGCAGAGAAATATGGAATTCCACATATTTCTACAGGGGATATTTTCAGAGCCAATATTAAAAACGGCACAGAACTTGGTCAGAAAGCAAAGACATATATGGATCAGGGACTTCTTGTGCCGGATGAACTGGTAGTCGATCTCGTTGTGGACCGAGTAAATCAGGAAGATTGTACAAAAGGATATGTACTGGATGGTTTCCCGAGAACAATCCCACAGGCAGAGGCGCTTGATAAAGCACTTGCGGCAATGGGACAGAAGATGGATTATGCCATCAATGTAGAAGTACCGGATGAGAATATCGTAAACCGGATGTCAGGAAGAAGAGCCTGCGTAGACTGTGGCGCAACCTATCATATTGTTTATGCGCCGACAGAAAAAGAGGATATCTGCGACAAATGCGGCGGCGGTCTGATCTTGAGAGATGATGATAAACCGGAAACAGTTTTGAAACGCCTCGGTGTATATCATGAGCAGACACAGCCATTGATCGACTATTATACAAATGCAGGGATCTTAAAAGAAGTAGACGGAACGATCGATATCAATGATGTGTTCGCTGCAATCGTTCAGATTCTGGGAGAATAGTTCATGCAAATGAAACCGGGAATGCTCGTGCGTTCAAAAGCAGGACATGACAAAAATTGTGTATATGTCATAATTTCTGTCAAGGATGAATATGTATATCTGGCAGATGGGCAGCTTCGCCCAATCTGTCAGGCAAAAAAGAAAAATCGAATACATGTGCAGCCAATTAAAAAGGTGAACAGTACTTCGGTGACCGATGATGAAACAATCAGAAATGTAATAAGAAAATATTCCAAGTCTATTGGATGAGGAGTGAAAGCGTCAAGAGCGCAGGAGGATTTAGTATGTCAAAAGCTGACGTAATCGAAATTGAAGGAGTCGTAGTTGAAAAACTGCCAAATGCAATGTTTAAAGTAGAGCTGGAAAACGGCCATATCGTACTGGCTCATATCAGTGGAAAACTGCGTATGAATTTTATTAAGATTTTACCAGGTGATAAGGTGACATTGGAGATGTCTCCATACGATCTGAGCAAAGGAAGAATTGTTTGGAGAGATAAGTAAAAAGGTATTGACTTTATTAGATATAGGGTGCTATAATATCAAGTGGCTGTTTTTGGGTAGGTGTGTCCAAAAATAGTTGGAAACGTAAGGGTTTTAGCAAAGGATGGAAGGAGGATTTGACATGAAGGTTAGATCATCAGTAAAACCAATTTGTGAAAAATGCAAAATCATTAAAAGAAAAGGAAGCATCAGAGTAATCTGTGAGAATCCGAAACACAAACAGCGCCAGGGTTAATTAGCAGTTTGTGTAATGAATTAGGCGGCTGACAGCGCGACACACCAGGATGTGTGTAGAGCTGTTTAATATACAGTAAGGATACACCACTGCTACGCATTTGGCAGATTGCCTCATAGGAAGGCTGGTGGTCTTGACACATACGGAAGAACTTGATTTTTTCAGTTTTTACTTCTGCATTCGGCAGAAATGGTATGTGTGTGTATATTGCTTCTAATACCCGACGGTCATTTGCGTAAATGAAATTTACGTGTCGGGAAAGGGTGTACATTTTGTACGCCTGGTGTGGGCAGGAAAGCCTGACACACCCAGTTAAAGACAATATTAAATTTAGATTCAAAATGGAGGAAAGACACATGGCTCGTATTGCAGGTGTAGACTTACCAAGAGACAAACGTGTAGAAATCGGACTTACTTATATTTACGGGATCGGAAAAACATCCGCAAACCGTATCCTTGCAGACGCAGGAGTAGACCCGAACACACGTGTTAGAGATTTGACACAGGACGACGTTAAAAAAATTAGTGAAGTGATTGATGAGACTCAGGTTGTAGAAGGTGATCTCAGAAGAGAGATTCAGTTAAACATCAAGAGACTCAAAGAGATCGGATGCTACCGTGGAATCCGTCACAGAAAAGGACTTCCGGTACGTGGTCAGAAAACAAAGACAAATGCAAGAACATGCAAAGGTCCTAAGAGAACTGTAGCAAACAAGAAAAAATAATAAAAAGTAACATCCCGTTAAGGGGAATACAAGAATTCAAGAAAGTAGGTTAGTTTAAATGGCTAAGAAAGTTACAAAAAAAGTGACAAAGAAACGTGTCAAGAAAAACGTTGAACGAGGACAAGCACATATCCAGTCATCTTTTAATAATACAATCGTAACATTAACAGATACACAGGGAAATGCTCTTTCATGGGCAAGTGCAGGCGGTCTGGGATTTAGAGGTTCAAGAAAATCTACTCCATATGCAGCTCAGATGGCAGCTGAGACAGCAGCAAAGGCAGCATTAGTACATGGTCTGAAAACAGTTGACGTTTTCGTAAAGGGTCCAGGATCAGGAAGAGAAGCTGCAATCCGTGCATTACAGGCTTGCGGAATTGATGTAGTAAGCATCAAAGACGTAACACCGGTACCACACAACGGATGCCGCCCACCAAAACGCAGAAGAGTCTAATTTTCGGACTTGGCGGCGGAATTTTCGCTGCTGGTGAGCAAACAGAGAATTTGAGCAATGAGCATAGCGGATTACTGCAGTTCCGCTGATTTTTAAGGAGGATAAACATGGCAGTTAATAGAGTTCCAGTTCTTAAAAGATGCCGTTCATTAGGTATGGACCCAATCTATTTAGGAATCAACAAAAAATCGAACAGACAGTTAAAAAGAGCTAATAGAAAAATGAGCGAGTATGGTCTCCAGTTACGCGAGAAACAGAAAGCAAAATTTATCTATGGTGTATTAGAGAAACCTTTCAGAAACTACTATGCAAAAGCAAAACAGATGGAAGGTATGACAGGTGAAAACCTGATGATTCTTCTGGAATCCAGACTGGACAACGTAATGTTCCGTATGGGATTCGCAAGAACAAGAAAAGAAGCTAGACAGATCGTTGATCATAAGCACGTTTTAGTAAACGGAAAACAGGTAAACATTCCATCTTACCTTGTAAAAGCTGGTGACGTGATTGAAATCAAAGAGAAACACAAAGACTGCCAGAGATATAAAGATATCCTGGAAGTAACAGGTGGAAACATGATTCCTGACTGGCTGGAAGTTGACGCTGAAAACCTGAAAGGTACAGTAAAAGAACTTCCTGCAAGAGATGCAATCGATGTACCTGTAGATGAGATGTTGATCGTCGAGTTATATTCTAAATAATCTCTCGGTAAGAGGCAGATATTTTAGAGTTCGGAGATTTAGCATTGTACCCCCTCAACATATATTAACCCATAAGGAGGGTCTGTGTAGTGTTTGATTTTAATAAGCCTAATATTGAAATTACAGAAATTTCAGAAGATAAAAAATATGGAAAATTTGTAGTGGAACCTCTGGAGAGAGGATATGGAATCACACTGGGTAACTCCCTGAGAAGAATCATGCTTTCTTCTCTTCCGGGAGCGGCTATCAGTTCTGTAAAGATTGACGGAGTTCTGCACGAATTCAGTTCCATTCCAGGTGTAAAAGAAGATGTAACAGAGATTATCATGAACTTAAAGTCCCTGGCAATCAAAAATACATCAGAATCAGACGAAGTGAAAACTGCATATATCGAATTTGAAGGAGAAGGTGTTGTAACAGGTGCTGATATCCAGACAGATTCTGATATCGAGATTATGAATCCAGAGCAGGTTATCGCTACATTGAGCGGCGGTAAAGACAGCAAATTGTACATGGAACTTACCATTACAAAAGGCAGAGGATACGTAAGCGCAGACAAGAACAAGAGTGAGGATATGCCGATTGGCGTGATTCCGATTGATTCAATCTATACACCGGTTGAGCGTGTCAATATGACCGTTCAGAATACTCGTGTCGGACAGGTTACAGATTATGACAAACTGACATTAGACGTATGGACAAAGGGAACACTGCTTCCAGATGAGGCAGTCAGCCTTGCAGCAAAAGTTCTCAGTGAACATCTGAAATTATTCATTGACCTTTCTGAAGTTGCTCAGTCAGCTGAAGTCATGATCGAAAAAGAGGATGACGAGAAAGAGAAAGTTCTGGAGATGAGCATTGACGAATTAGAGCTTTCTGTACGTTCATACAACTGTCTGAAGAGAGCCGGCATCAACACTGTTGAAGAACTTACAAACAAGACACCGGAAGATATGATGAAGGTGCGTAACCTTGGACGTAAGTCTTTAGAAGAAGTGCTGGCAAAATTAAAAGAATTAAACCTTGAGTTAAATCAGGGAGAGGAATAAAGAAAATTATCCCGTCAGTAAGCCCGAAGAGCGTGGCGGGGCATTTGATTTATAAGCCCGAAGATGCAAAACCAAATGTAATTAATGGAGGACCATAAAAATGGCAAAATATAGAAAACTCGGCAGAACATCCAGCCAGAGAAAAGCATTGATCAGAAACCAGGTAACAGCATTACTGAACAATGGTAAAATTGTTACTACAGAAGCAAAAGCAAAAGAGATCCGTAAAGAAGTTGAAAAACTGATTGCTTTGGCTGTAAAAGAAAAAGACAACTTTGAAGAAGTAACTGTAAAAGCTAAAGTTGCAAAAAAAGATGACAAAGGCAGAAGAGTGAAAGAAGTTGTTGATGGTAAAAAAGTAACTGTTTACGAAGAAGTTGAAAAGACAATCAAAAAAGATATGCCAAGCAGACTTCATGCAAGAAGACAGATGCTGAAAGTTCTTTACACAGCTACAGAAGCTCCAAAGAACAACATCAAGAGAAATATGAAGAAAGTAGACTTAGTGGACAAGTTATTCACTGAGATCGCTCCAAAATATGCAGACCGCAACGGTGGTTACACAAGAATCATTAAGATTGGCCAGCGTAAAGGTGATGCAGCTATGGAAGTACTGATCGAATTAGTTTAATCAGTATTACATTTGTAGAAAAGAGGACACTTGAAATCCAGAGATGGTTTCAGGTGTCTTTTTTTAAAATTAAAAAAATTTAAAGTTTTATGCAACATATTTGTAATCTTTTTCGTCTAATATATACAGTACAGTCAGCATGATATTGGGCTTGGCTACATAAGAGAATGGAAAAGGGGAGACTGGGATGGGAAAACGACAGGCGAAAACAGAACAGAACGCAAAAGAAAAGAAAGGCAAAATTCTGTGGATAGCGGGAGGGATCATCGGTGGAGCTGCTCTGCTGTATGTAGGAATTGCTGTCTTTTTTATGAGCCACTTTTTTATCAATACGAAGATTAACGGGAAAGATTTTTCGGGAAAGACATCAGAAGCAGTGGAGGCTTATCTGCAGTTGAGAGTAAAAGGTTATGGGCTTACTATTTTGGAAAAGGATGGAAAGAAAGATGTGATTTCCGGGGATGAGATCCATTTAGAATATCAGTCGGAGAAAGAGGCGGAAAAGCTGCTCAGATCACAGAATGGATTTTTATGGCCAAAGTCATTGTTTGAAACATCATCCAGAAAAATTGAGATCTACGTTTCTTACGATGAGCAAGCATTGGAGCAAAAAATTGCAGAATTGTCCTGTCTGAAAGCAGAACAGACTCCGGCAGAGAATGCAAAACTGGAATTTGATGGTCAGAAGTATGTGATCAAACCAGAAGTCTACGGCAATGCGGTAAATAAAGAACGACTGACAGAGCAGATCAAAGCATATATTACACGAGTTGAGCCGCAGCTGGATATGCTTAAAACGGAATGTTACGCAAACCCGAAGTATGTCAAAGATTCCAAAGAAGTAAAAGCAGCATGTGATACGATGAACAAGTACGTGAATGCAAGTATCACGTATCCGATGAATGAACCGGTCGTGGTAGATAAGACTCTGATCTCCCAGTGGCTGCAGGTGGATGGAGAAATGAAGGTTTCTTTTAATGCAGAGGCGATGAAACAGTGGTTTACAGCCTTTGGAGACAAGTATGATACACAGGGAACGACCAGAACTTTTACAACACCGGCTGGAAAGAGCGCAACAGTGACAGGCGGTACGTATGGTTGGTCAATTGATGAGGATACAGAGCTTGTGAATTTGCAGAACAGTATTATAAACGGTGAAGTTGTGACAAGAGAACCTGCTTATTATGCCGGTGGGGTTGCCGCAGCGCATTCCGGCCAGGATTGGGGCAACACATATGCCGAGGTCGATATGAGCGCACAGCATATGTGGTATGTCCAGAATGGACAGGTGGTGCTGGAGACGGATGTTGTGACAGGAGAGCCGATCCCGTCAAAGATCACACCGGAAGGAGTGTATTCTCTGATGTGGAAACAGCCGAATGCGACCCTGATTGGAGAGATTAAACCAGAAACAGGAGAACCAGCATACAGAACTCCGGTTAAGTATTGGATGCAGGTGACATCAAGTGGAGTGGGATTCCACGATGCGACCTGGCAGACAGCATTTGGTGGAACCTTGTATCAGATTCCGGGAACAGGATCTCACGGATGCATCAATATGCCGTTGGATCAGGCTGGAGCGCTTTTTCAGATGATTCAGCCGGGAACCCCAGTAATCTTTCATTGGTGATAAACGTTTAATTTTTGTGCAAATGTAACAATTGACGTTAAAAATATAACGTTAAATATTTGACAAAAGCCATATTGACAATTATTTAACAAGAAAGTATACTAATATCTGTAATTAAGATGTAATGAAGAAACCAAGTCAATTACAGGAGGATTATTGAAATGGCGAAGAAAAAAGAAGAGATGGGAGTACCTGCAATCGTAGACAGCGTAGAAACACTGGAAGCGAAGATGAAAGCAATGCGCGAAGCTCAGAAAGAATTTGCAAAATTCTCTCAGGAGCAGGTTGACAAGATTTTCTATGAAGCAGCAATGGCAGCGAACAAGATGCGTATCCCACTTGCAAAAATGGCAGTAGAAGAGACACAGAGAGGTGTCCTTGAAGATAAAATCATTAAAAATCATTATGCAGCAGAGTATATCTACAATGCATATAAAGATACAAAAACTTGTGGAGTGATCGAAGAAGATCCTGCATACGGAATCAAAAAAGTAGCTGAGCCGATCGGTCTGGTTGCGGCAGTTATCCCGACAACAAACCCGACATCTACAGCAATCTTTAAAACATTGATTTGTTTGAAGACGAGAAATGCGATCATCATCAGCCCACATCCAAGTGCAAAGGCATGTACGATCGAAGCTGCAAAAGTTGTGCTTGACGCTGCAGTAAAAGCGGGAGCACCGGAAGGGATCATCGGATGGATCGATGTACCGTCTCTGGAGCTGACCAATCAGGTAATGAGAGATTCCGATATCATTCTGGCTACAGGTGGTCCTGGAATGGTAAAAGCAGCTTACTCATCAGGAAAGCCTGCACTTGGTGTAGGACCTGGAAATACACCGGTTATCATCGATGACACAGCGGACATCAAGATGGCGGTAAACTCTATCATCCATTCCAAGACATTTGACAATGGTATGATCTGTGCTTCTGAGCAGTCTGTTACTGTTCTGGAAAGCATTTATGAGGAAGTGAAGAAAGAATTCCAGTATCGTGGATGCTACTTCTTAAAGAAAGGTGCTGAGCTTGATAAAGTTCGTAAGACAATCATCATCAATGGTGCATTGAACAGCAAGATCCCAGGAAAATCTGCATATGAGATCGCCCAGATGGCAGGTGTAGAGGTTCCGGAAAATACAAAGATCCTGATCGGTGAAGTAGAATCTGTTGATATTTCCGAAGAATTTGCACACGAAAAATTATCTCCTGTACTTGCGATGTATAAAGCAAAAACATTTGATGAAGCTCTTGCAAAAGCAGAACAGCTTGTAGCAGACGGAGGATATGGACATACATCTGCTCTGTATATTCATCCTGCACAGACAGAAAAGATTGAAAAACATTATGCAGCAATGAAGACTTGCCGTGTTCTGATCAACACACCTGCAGCTCAGGGTGGTATCGGAGATCTTTACAACTTCAAACTGGCTCCATCTCTTACACTGGGATGTGGTTCATGGGGCGGAAACTCCGTATCAGAAAACGTTGGAGTAAAACACCTGATTAACGTGAAGACAGTTGCAGAGAGGAGAGAAAACATGCTCTGGTTCAGAACACCTGAAAAAGTATACTTCAAGAAAGGATGTATGCCGGTTGCACTGGATGAACTTGGAACGATCATGCACAAGAAAAAAGCATTCATCGTAACAGACTCTTTCCTTTACAAGAATGGATACGTAAAAGCAATCGAAGAAAAACTGGATGCAATGGGAATCCAGCACACATGCTTCTATGAAGTAGCTCCGGACCCGACACTGCAGTGCGCACAGAAAGGTGCAGATATGATGCGCTCTTTCGAGCCAGATACGATCATCGCTCTTGGTGGTGGATCTGCAATGGACGCTGCAAAGATCATGTGGGTAATGTATGAATATCCAGAAGCAAACTTTGAAGACATGGCTATGGACTTCATGGATATCCGTAAGAGAGTATATACCTTCCCTGAGATGGGTAAAAAAGCATACTTTGTAGCAATCCCGACATCTTCAGGAACAGGTTCTGAAGTAACACCATTTGCGATCATCACAGACGCAGAGACAGGGGTAAAATGGCCACTGGCTGACTATCAGTTGCTTCCAAACATGGCGATCGTTGATGTGGACAACATGATGACACAGCCAAAAGGACTGACAAGTGCATCAGGTATCGATGTTATGACACATGCGATCGAAGCTTACGTATCGATCATGGCAACAGACTACACAGATGGTCTTGCGATGAAAGCAGTGAAGATGGTATTTGAAAATCTTCCATCTGCATATGAGAACGGAGCAAATGATCCGAAAGCACGTGAAGAGATGGCAAACGCTTCTTGTATGGCAGGTATGGCATTCGCGAACGCATTCCTGGGACTGAATCACTCTATGGCTCATAAGCTGGGAGCATTCCACCACCTGCCACATGGTGTTGCAAATGCAGTACTGCTGACAGAAGTGATGAGATACAATGCATCTGAGGTTCCAACTAAGATGGGAACATTCTCTCAGTATCAGTATCCACATGCACTTGCAAGATATGCTGAGTTGGGACGTTTTGCAGGATGCACAGGAAAAGATGACAAAGAAGTATTCGAGAACTTCCTTGCAAGACTGGAAGTATTAAAAGAGCAGATCGGAATCAAGAAATCCATTAAAGAATATGGTATCGATGAGAAATACTTCCTGGATACACTGGATGACATGGTAGAACAGGCATTCAATGACCAGTGTACAGGAGCAAACCCAAGATATCCTCTGATGAAAGAAATCAAAGAACTTTATCTGAAATGCTATTATGGAAAATAAATTCCAATAAGGAACAAAAGGGACATTCCAAAGGCCAAATCTGGCTGGAGGAATGTCTTCTTTTGTTTGAAAAACTTCAAAAGTTAATAAATTAACAATAAAATCATAATGCAAAATATCGTGAAAAATTGCACAAAGTTAAGCCGAAGGGGTTTTTTTACAGAAAAGTATGAGCTATAATGAGGTCAATGAAAGAAGAAAATCCGAACAGGAAGCAAGCTCGGGATATCATGACAGGAGGCATTTTTATGAAACTGGAAGAAAAAAACTTAATCGTAAAACGTTCTTACAAAGAAGTATACAAATGTGAAGAAGGAATCGTAAAAGTATTTGCAAAAGAACATCCGAAGTCAGATGTACTCAATGAAGCATTAAATACCGCACGTGTGGAAGAAGCAGGACTGGATATTCCAAGAGTAAAAGAAGTGACTCAGATTGATGGAAAATGGGCTCTGGTGATCGAACAGAAAGACGGAAAAACATTAGAAGAAATGATGAATGTGGATCCGGCTAATCTGGAGAATTATATGAATGATTTTGTAGATCTTCAGTTGAGCATTACCAGCAAAAAGGCTCCGCTTCTAAATAAAATGAAAGATAAATTTGCGCGTCAGATCAACGGATTGAAAGTATTGGATGCAACCACAAGATATGAGCTGATGACACGGCTGGAAAGTATGCCAAAACATGATAAGATCTGTCATGGCGATTTTAATCCTAGCAATGTAATTGTTGGAAAGAATGGCAAGATGATCGTGATCGACTGGGCACATGCGACACAGGGAAATGCCAGTGCAGATGCAGCTATGACGTATTTGCTGTTTGCGTTGGAGAGCCAAGAGAAAGCAGATTTGTATCTGAAAATTTTCAGCAGGAAGAGCGATACGGCAATGCAGTATGTACAGCAGTGGCTTCCGATCGTGGCAGCAACACAGCTTTCCAAAGAAAATGCGCTTGAGAAAGACTTCCTGATGAGATGGATCGATGTGATGGATTATCAATAGAATGAGATAAGAAAGTGATGATAGAACCGAAAAAAGAAGGAGCAGGCAGCAAAAGCTGCGCTCCTTCTTTTTGATAATAGAGTTTGGGATTACCAGCTCGGGAAGAACAGGTTTCCGCCGATATTTACACCGGGACGGTTTGTGGCACCGGCATACAGAAAATAATAACAGTTGCTGACTGCGGCGAGCCGGGAACCATTGACCGCATCCTGTGCAACCTGTACAGCCAGACTGGAAGGTCCGGATGTAAGAACTGCATCGAGACGGCCTGTCCAGACAGGCTCAAACTGTCCGTTCGCATAGATCACGTCTGTGATAGAATTCGGGAACAGCGGACTTTCTACACGGTTCATGATTACTGTGGCAACAGCCAGCATTGCATTGTAATCATGGATCGCCTCGCAATCCAGAAGGGCTGCAAATGTAGTCAGTTCGCTCTGGGAGGCATCACTGCCGCCGCCCTGGATAATACCGCCGTCATTACTTTCCGGAGGTGGTGTAGGAGTCGGACCTGGTGTGATGGTACCGCCTGTTTCGGTAGAAGGCTTGTCTGCCGGTTGTTGTTCTTGCTGCTGTGCGGCAAGATCTGCAGCTTCTTTTTCACGGAGAGCCTGCAGTTGTGCCTGAAAAGCAGATAAATCTGTGAAAGTGGCGTTGGCTTTTTCTACAAGATCTGCCTGCTTTTTATCAAGACGGTTCTGGAGCGTAAGCAGAGAATCCTGTTGTGCATGTAAGGTCTCTTCTTCCTGTTCGATCTGTTTTTTTGTCTCCTGCAGTTCCAAAAGCATCTTGCGGTCATAATCACTGATGTTTTGGATGAAATCTGCTTTGTTCAGAAAATCTGTCATGTCTTCTGCAGAAAACAGCATTTCCAGAAGTGATGCACTTCCGGTTTCATACATATACTTAATACGTGTCTTCATGTTGTCATATTGTTGAGCTTCTTTTGCCTGTGTGTCGGCCAAGGAATCTTTTGTCCTCTGTATCTCGCTGTTCGTAATCTCAACCTGCATCTCAGCTGTAGAGATCTGATCGCTAATCGCGAGAAGTTCCTGATTGATACCGGCCAGCTGGCCTTCCAGATCAGAAGTTTTGCTTTCGAGGCTTTGTGTACTTTCTTCTGCGGAAGCAGGAAGGGGAGCAAAAGCCAGTGCAAAGGAGCAAATAAGTGCAGTACTTGTTTGCAGCTTGCGTTTTAAGCATGGTTTCATAACGTTAATTCCTTTCTATTAAAAAGTCTGTTTCGTCATTATACTATAAATTGCGTGATTACGCAAATTTTGATAAAATAAGTTACAAAACTTTAAGAAAGATGAGGGCACAATTGCATGAAACATATCAAGATGATCGGTCTGGATCTGGATGGTACGCTGCTGAATGGCAGGAAAGAAGTGACGGATCATACAAGAAAAATATTAGAGAAAGCCATTGCACAGGGGACCATTGTACTGGTTGCAACCGGGCGGCCGCTTACCGGGATTCCCGAGCAGGTGAGGGCAATACAGGGGATGCAGTATGCATTGACGACAAATGGCGCAAGAATTTATGATCTGCTGCAGGATCGGACCATTTTAGAACATCCCCTTTCCTGTGAAAAGGCAAAGAAAGTTTTGAAAATCGCGGAAAAGTATGATACATTACAAGAGGCGTACTTTGACCGGGAAGTATATGCACAGGAAGATCAGCTGAAGAGAATTTCCCAGTATCATAAGAATCCTCATATGTGGGAGTATGTAAGAGCCACGCGCACTGCGGTTCCTTCCATGACAGAATGGTATGAGGCGTCCGGAAGGAATGCAGACAAACTACAGCTGATGTTTGCTGATATGCAGGAACTTGCACATGCCAGGAAGGAACTGGAGGAGATTCCGGGGTTGGTGCTGACTGGCTCTCTTGGCAACAATATCGAGGTCAATGCAGAGGGCATCGATAAGGGGATTGGAATCCTGGAGCTTGGGCGAAGACTGGGTATTTCCAGAGAAGAGATTATGGCATGTGGAGACGGAGACAATGATCTGGAGATGTTGAAGGCAGTCGGGGTTGGGGTTGCCATGGGCAATGCCGATGAAGCTGTGAAAGCGGCAGCAGATTATGTGACGGATACGAACGAGGAAGAAGGCGTGGCAAAAGCAGTAGAAAAGTTTGCTTTGAGATAGGAGGAGAGAGATGTTAGAAACATTAAAAGTAATCATACTGGGGATTGTAGAAGGAATTACAGAATGGCTTCCGATCAGCAGTACAGGGCATTTGATCCTGGTAGAAGAGTTTGTAAAATTGAATTTCAGCCAGTCTTATCTGGATATGTTTAATGTTGTGATCCAGCTGGGAGCGATCATGGCGGTGGTAGTGATCTATTTTCACCGTCTGAATCCTTTTTCGCCGAAGAAGACGGAAAAGCAGAAGAAGATGACACTGCAGCTTTGGGTGAAAGTCGTAATCGCATCCATCCCGGCAGGTGTTGTAGGAATTTTATTCAATGATTTTATCGAAGAAAAATTTAACAATTCCTATGTAGTTGCGACCATGCTGATCGTGGTCGGTATTTTGTTTATTGTGATCGAGAACCGCCATAAAGGCGTCAGACCTCAGATCACAAAGATTTCCCAGATGGGGATTCCGGTTCTGATCTGGATCGGTGTGTTCCAGATGCTTGCGATGATCCCGGGAACCTCACGTTCCGGAGCGACGATCGTGGGTGCACTGGCATTGGGCGTATCCCGAACAGCAGCGGCGGATTTTACGTTCTTTCTGGCGATTCCAGCTATGGCAGGAGCCAGTCTTGTAAAACTGCGTCATTTCGGCTTTGATTTTACAGGTACAGAGCTTGGGTTGTTATTATTGGGATGTGTTGTTTCTTTTGTAGTATCGATCCTGGCGATCAAGTTCCTGTTAAAATATATCCAGAATCATGACTTTAAAGCATTTGGATATTACCGGATCGTGCTTGGAATCATTGTGTTCCTGTACTTTGGAATTCGTGCAATGTTTGCATAAAAATGAATTATATACAAAAAATATACGCATAAAAACGATAATTTATGCATATTTAGACTTGCAATTTCGCGAAAACATGGTATGATAGATGTATAAAATGAATGTTTATACAGACTATATGTATTTTGTTTTGGGAGGAATGAAAGATGAAAATGAAAAAGTTGACAGGAATGGTACTGGCAGTTGCATGTATGGCATCCCTTGTTGGATGTGGTTCTTCAGAAAAGAAAGAGATCAGTGTGGAGAAACCGGAAGATCTGAAAACTCTGACCATCGGAGTTCAGCAGGGAACAACCGGAGATATTATAGGTTCTGAGCAGGTAGAGAAAGATTCTCAGATGAAACGTTATCCAAAGGGATCCACAGCAGTGCAGGCACTGAAAAATGGAAAGATTGACTGTGTTGTAATCGACTCTGAGCCGGCAGCAAAATTTGTGGAAAAGAATCCAGATCTGAAGATCATTGATGGTGTATTTGAAACAGAAGAATATGCAATGTGTGTGAAAAAAGGCAATACAGAATTGCTGGATGAGATGAACAAAGCACTGGCTGAGCTGAAAGAAGACGGTACGGTAGATAAGATCATTGGAAACTACATTGGAGATGACATCGGAAGCTATCAGTACGAATCGCCGGCAGATGTGGATCACTCCAAAGGAAAACTGGTGATGGCTACAAATGCAGAGTTCGAGCCATATGAATATCACGGAGAAGACGGGGTCATCGGAATCGACGTAGATCTTTCCAAAGCAATCTGTGACAAGATGGGATATGAACTGGAAGTTCTGGATATGGAATTTGACTCCATTCTTCCATCTATCGCAACAGGAAAAGCGGACTTTGGCGCAGCTGGTATGACAGTAGATGCAGAGCGTCAGAAAAATGCAGATTTTACAGATACATATGCAAATGCAAGTCAGGTCGTGATCGTAAGAAAATAATCGCAGATCTGTAGAGTAAGACAACAACAGGGGTGCAGGAAATCATCAGGCAGCCCTGTTTTGAAGTATAAAAGAACAACAAAAGAACAACAAAAGAGAGGTAAGAACATGAGCTTTTCAGAAAAGTTATATCAGAACTTTATCGAAGAAGACCGTTGGCTTTTACTGGTCAATGGTTTGAAAGTGACGATTCTTGTCACCCTGCTCGCACTTTTAGTTGGTGTGATCATTGGATTTACGGTGGCAATCATCCGCTCCCTTCATGATAAGACGGGAAAACTGAAAATTTTAAATGCGATTTGTAAGGTATATTTAACAATCATCCGAGGAACACCGAGTATGATCCAGGTATTGTTTATGTATCTGGTTGTATTTGGAGCTTCTTCTTTAAATTCGATCGTGATTGGCGGATTGGCATTTGGTATCAACTCCGGTGCGTATGTGGCAGAGATTGTACGTTCCGGTATTATGGCAATCCCGGAAGGTCAGACAGAGGCCGGAAGAAGTCTGGGCTTGAGTTATGGACAGACCATGCGCCTGATCATTATGCCACAGGCATTTAAAAATGTGCTTCCAGCGCTGGTTAATGAGATGATCGTGTTGATCAAAGAAACAGCGATCATCGGTTACATTGGCGAGCAGGATCTGACGAAAGCGGCAATGGTAATCCAGAGTCGTACCTTTGAGGCATTTATCCCATTGATCACGGCTGCTTTGATCTATCTGGCATTGATCATGTTGCTGACATTCTTTATGAATAAACTGGAAAGGAGACTGCGCACAAATGAACGATAAGAACGAAGTATTGATCCAGGTGCAGGATCTGAAGAAAGCATTTGGAGATCTGGAAGTATTGCGTGGGATTTCCACAGAGATCAGAAAAGGAGAGGTGGTTGTTGTGATTGGACCATCCGGATCAGGAAAATCTACATTTCTTCGATCACTGAATCTGTTGGAAGTTCCGACAGGGGGAACTGTATTATTTGAGGGAACAGATATTACAGATCCAAAGACTGATATCGACGTACATCGACAGAAGATTGGTATGGTATTCCAGCATTTCCATCTGTTTCCACATAAGACTATTTTGGAAAATATCATGCTTGCTCCGGTGACACTCAAAAAGATGTCCAAAGAGAATGCAGAGAAGAAAGCGAAAGAGCTGTTGGAGAGAGTTGGACTGGCAGATAAGGCAAATGCATATCCGGAACAGCTTTCCGGCGGACAGAAGCAGCGTATTGCGATCGTGCGCGCACTGGCAATGAACCCGGATGTGATGCTCTTTGATGAGCCGACTTCTGCATTGGATCCGGAGATGGTAGGAGAAGTTCTGGAGCTGATGAAACAGCTTGCGAAAGAGGGAATGACCATGGTCGTGGTAACGCATGAAATGGGATTTGCCAAAGAAGTTGCCACCCGGGTCGTGTTCGTGGACGAGGGGCAGATCAAAGAAGAAGGAAATCCAAAAGAATTCTTTGAAAATCCCAAAGATGCTAGATTGAAAGAATTTTTATCAAAAATTTTATAAAACGAGAGCAGGGCAAATCTACTTTCATTTGAAAGTAAGAAGATGATAAAAAGGATAAAAGAGACGTAGGACGATGGGGAGATCTCCAGGATCCTGCGTCTTTGTTTATCAGAGTTGTCTGTAATGTCAATATCTGATTGATGGCTTCGATCAAATATGCGGCCATGATGCCGACATACCTGACTACTGACGGGAACCTGAATGACCAGAACAGTTCGTCCTTCCACCATATATGGTTCGGGTTGTAAGTAAAGCGGGGGATTGATTTTTTGACCGTTGTTAATAGAGGTTACAAAATCTTTTTTGATCAGGTCTATTGCATCAGGAGCAATTCCTAAGCTTCCGATGCGATAGAGAAAAGTTCATATTGAATCGAGCACAGCATCTCGACCAAAGCCTCCTTTTGTGATATAATTCAACATTATGCAATCATGAAAGGAGACATCTTTTATGGGCGAACAGAAGCCTAAAAAAGCGAAAAAACATATCTGTCTTGGGATCCTCGCCCATGTAGACGCAGGGAAGACAACGCTGTCGGAAAGTATGCTGTATGTAAGCGGCAGTATCCGGAAAATGGGGCGGGTCGATCATCAGGACGCATTTTTAGATACATATGATCTGGAACGCGCGAGAGGAATCACTATTTTTTCAAAACAGGCAGTGTTTTCCTGGAAGGAGCTGGGGATCACTCTTCTGGATACGCCTGGGCATGTAGATTTTTCTGCGGAGATGGAACGCACGCTGCAGGTGCTGGATTATGCAGTGCTTGTGATTAGCGGAGCAGATGGAGTGCAGGGACATACAGAGACGCTCTGGAGGCTGCTTGGACAATACCGCATTCCGGTCTTTTTATTTGTCAATAAGATGGATCAGGAAGGGATAGATAGAGACCGGATATTGGCAGAGTTAAAGAAACGTTTTGGAGATCACTGTATTGATTTTGAAAGAGCATGGAATTTCGGGGATGATGAGGCGAAAGAAGAACTTGCCATGTGTGAGGATGGATTGCTGGAGCAGTATCTGGAAACCGGCGAATTATCCAGGGAGCGGGTGGCAGAGCTGATCGCAGAGCGGAAGGTGTTCCCATGTTACTTTGGATCTGCGCTTCGGACAAAAGGCGTGGAAGAATTGCTGAATGCTCTTTTGGAATTTACACAAAGAAAAGAATATCCGGAAGAATTTGGAGCCAAAGTATATAAGATTGGGCGTGATGAACAGGGAAACCGTCTGACGTATCTAAAAGTAACCGGAGGACGTATCCGGGTCAGAGAAAGTATCACGGACAGCGAGGAGAAGATTCATCAGATTCGCCGTTATTCCGGCAGCAAATATGAGATGCTTCAGCAGGCAGGCGCGGGAGAGGTCTGTGCAGTGACAGGGCTTTCCGGGACGTATCCGGGTCAGGGGCTTGGAGCAGAGTCTGCATCTGACATGCCGATTTTAGAGCCGGTTTTGAATTATAGGATCGAATTGCCGCCGGATTGTGACGTGCATAAGATGCTGCTGAATCTGAAAGAATTAGAGGAAGAGGAGCCGGAACTTCATATTGTCTGGGAAGAACAGCTGGAAGAGATCCATGCACAGCTTATGGGAGAGGTACAGATTGAAATTTTAAAAAGTCTGATCTGGGATCGTTTTAAAGTACGCGTGGAATTTGGAACCGGGAGAGTGGTTTACAAAGAGTCTATTGAAGAACCGGTGGAAGGAGTGGGACATTTTGAGCCGCTCCGCCATTATGCAGAAGTACATCTTTTGTTGGAACCCGGAGAGAGAGGCAGTGGACTGCAGTTTTTCTCTGACTGCAATGAAGATGTCTTGGCGCGCAACTGGCAGAGACTGATCCTGACCCACCTGGAAGAAAAGGAACACAGAGGGGTACTGACAGGTTCGGCGATCACGGATATGAAGATTACGTTAGTATCAGGACGGGCACATCAGAAGCATACGGAGGGCGGTGACTTCAGACAGGCGACTTATCGGGCAGTGCGCCAGGGACTTAGAAAGGCGAAGAGCGTGCTGCTGGAGCCTTATTATGAGTTTGAAATGGAACTTCTGCCGGAGCATGTGGGACGTGCTATGACGGATATCCAGAAGAGAAACGGAACGTTTGAGCCGCCGGTGACGGATGGAGAAATTTCTGTTTTGAAAGGAAGCGCACCGGTATCAAAGATGCGGGGATACCAGACGGAACTGACTGCCTACACCGGAGGGAGAGGAAGGATGTCCTGTCGTCTCAAGGGATACGAAAAATGTGTAGAACAGGAAGAAATCGTGGCAGCGATGGGATACGATCCGGAGGCAGATTTGGAGAACCCGACAGGTTCGGTGTTCTGTGCGCATGGGGCAGGATTTGTGGTGAACTGGGATGAAGTGGAATCCTATATGCATCTGGAAAGCAGTCTGGAGAGTGAACCGGTGGCGGCAGAAGAACAGAGCCGTCCGGTGGTACGTCAGACGCGCAGCACATCTTCTCAGATCGAGCTGACAAGGGAAGAGCTGGATGCGATTTATGCAAAGACACCGGATCCTGTGAAAAAGAACAGAAGTCCTGTGACTGTGCGGGCAAAATCTGCTCCGGCAGCAGATGATAAATGGACAGGGAAGCAGAAAACAGCGGAAGAATATCTCTTAGTAGATGGATATAATATTATTTTCGCATGGGAAGAATTAAAAGAACTGGCGAAGATCGACCTGAAAAGCGCCAGGGATAAACTGATGGATGTATTGTGTAATTATCAGGGGTATAAGAAGTGTGTGCTGATCCTTGTATTTGATGCTTATAAAGTAGAGGGAGGTGCAGGAGCTGTGATGAAATATCACAATATCCATGTAGTTTATACAAAAGAAGCAGAAACTGCGGATCAGTATATTGAGAAAACGGTCCGCAGGATAGGAAAACATCATCATGTTACCGTTGCTACATCCGATGCGCTGGAGCAGGTGATTATTCTGGGGCAGGGAGCGGCCAGAATGTCTGCACCGGGACTCAAAGAGGAAGTAGAGCTGGCGCTGGCAGAACTTCGAAGAGAACATTTGGACAAAACGGAGAATGACAGGAATTATCTGTTTGATTATTTAAAAACAGAGGATGCGAGGAAACTGGAAAGTGTCCGGCGGGGAAGACCGTCCGGTAAAATGGGAGAAAAAACAGAATGAGATATGAACGAATCAAACGTGCGACGTTTCTGGAGCGTCCCAATCGTTTTATTGCGTATGCGGATATTGCGGGAAAACAGGAAACGATTCATGTAAAGAATACAGGCAGATGCGCAGAACTTCTCGTTCCGGATGCGGAAATTTTTGTGCAGGAAAGCGACAATCCGGAACGAAAAACAAAATGGGATCTGATTGGAGTACGAAAGGGAGAGCGTCTGATCAATATGGATTCCCAGATTCCAAACAAGGTGGTTGGAGAATGGCTGAGTGCGGGGAATTTATTTTCCGCAGGAGCGAGCGTACGCCCGGAGACGGTATATGGCAATTCCCGGTTTGATTTTTATGTAGAGGAAGGAGAAAACCGGGCATTTATAGAGGTAAAAGGAGTCACGCTGGAAGAGGAAGGTGTGGTACGTTTTCCGGATGCTCCAAGTGAACGGGCTGTTAAGCATGTAGAAGAACTGATCCGGGCGAAAAAAGAAGGATACGATGCATATGTATTTCTGGTGATCCAGATGAAAGGGGTACGGTATTTTACACCGAATATTGACACCCAGCCGGAGTTTGCAGAAGCGTTGAAAAAGGCAAAGGCAGCAGGGGTGCGGATTCTGGCATATGACTGTAAGGTGACAGAAGATTCGATCCAGATCGATGAGGAAGTCCCGGTGATCTTAGAAGAACCACTTTTATGGGAAACGGTAGAACCGGTCGTAGAATGGTATCGGAACCATAAACGGGATCTTCCCTGGCGGCATGATGTGACGCCGTATCGGGTATGGGTTTCGGAGATCATGCTGCAGCAGACAAGGGTAGAAGCGGTGAAGCCTTATTATGACAGGTTTTTAAAGGAACTTCCGACGATCACCGATCTGGCGCACGTCAAAGAGGATCGTCTGATGAAACTTTGGGAGGGACTGGGATATTATAATAGAGTACGGAATATGCAAAAAGCAGCCCTTCAGATGACAGAACAATATGGTGGTGAATTTCCAGCATCTTATGAGGAAATCCGTTCTTTGACCGGAATTGGAAATTATACGGCAGGAGCTATTGGTTCGTTTGCATTTGGCATTCCAAAGCCGGCTGTGGACGGCAATGTACTGCGTGTAGTTTCAAGGATTCTGGCAAGCAGAGAAGATATTATGAAAGCGAAAGTGCGTACTGCTATCGAACGTGCATTGGAAGAAGTGATCCCAAAAGAGTACCCGGGAGACTTTAATCAGGGCTTGATCGAACTGGGAGCCATAGTATGTGTGCCAAATGGAGAGCCAAAATGTGGAGAGTGTCCGGTTGCCGCATTCTGTCGTGCGCGAAAAGAAGGGATTGCCATGGAGCTTCCGGTAAAAACCAAAGCAAAAGGAAGAAAAATTGAGAAGCGGACGGTGCTGGTGTTTCATGACAATGATACACTGGCAATTCAAAAACGCCCTGCAAAGGGACTTCTGGCAGGGCTGTATGAACTGCCGAATGTAGAGGGATGGCTCAATCAGAAGGAAGTCATCGAATACAGCAGATCGATCGGGTTATCTCCCATCCGGGTTCGAAAACTGCCAGATGCAAAGCATGTGTTCAGTCATGTGGAATGGCAGATGAAAGGGTATGAGATACGGGTGGACGAGCTGGAGAAGAACTGCAGTCAGGAGATGATCTTTGAAAAAGAAGAAGTACTGAAAGAGAAGTACTCCATTCCATCGGCATTTGAGGCATATTGTGTGTGGAAACAAAAATAGATTAGAGTATGCTCGGTTTTCTTGAACGGTCATTTGATTTGTGGTATACTTGGGAGCAAATAATGCGAGGAGTGATTAGAAATGGAAGAAACAGAAGGATTATCCAGGCAGCAGAAGAAGTCCAGAGAAACAAAAGAAAAAATTTTCCAGGCGGCAAAGAGAATTCTGCAGCACAGTGGATATGAGACGCTGTCCATCAAGAACATCTGTGAAGAAGCCGGAGTTTCCAATGGAAGCTTTTATCATCATTTTAAGACAAAAGATGATCTGCTTTCTTATTATATCGAAGATCAGCCAAGTATCAATCCAGATCTTTTAGATCTGCCGAAAAATGCAGAAGATGCGAAACATACGATTATCCAGGTATATTTAAACTATGTGTCATATTGCCGGGAACTGGGAGTCGAGTTTATGGCGGGATATTATGATCCGAAAAATCAGGCATTGAATCCGGTCAGCAGGACAGAGCGTCCCTATCCCATCGTGACAGTCCAACATTATGTAGAGAAGGCGATGCAGGCAGGAAAAATCCGTCTGCATGTAGAGATTGAAGAATTTACCACCGATATCCGTATGATCGTGATTGGCAATGTATTTGAGTGGTGCCTGCGAAAGGGTGAGGCAGACTTTGAAGGGAATATGGCAAGATCTCTCGGAAAATATCTGGATAGTACATTAGAGTAGAGCCGGAGGATTCCTAAATGAGATACTGTTTTATTGTAAATCCCAACTCTCGTTCCAGAAGAGGACGCAAGATCTGGGAGAAGGTACAAAAGAAGCTGGAAGAACAACAGATAGAGTATGAAGTGTATCTGACCAGGCGAAGAAAGAACGCAGTAGAAATCGCGGCTGCGCTGACAAAAGATGCCGAAGAAAAAACACTGGTCGTACTTGGCGGGGACGGGACAGTGAATGAAGTTTTAAATGGTATCCAGGATTTTGAGCACAGCATCCTGGGGTATATTCCAACTGGCTCGAGCAATGATTTTGCAAGAGGAATGAAAATTCCGAAAGACCCGATCCGTGCTCTGGATCTAGTGCTCCATCCAAAGAGTGTGCACCAGATGGATATCGGCGTGGTAGATTACGGACAGAAAAGCAGACGGTTCGCAGTGAGCGCTGGGATCGGGTTTGATGCAGTGATTTGTCATCAGGCCAGTGTGTCAAAAATGAAAGCGGCATTAAATAAGATCGGACTTGGTAAGCTGACCTATGCGGGGATCGCTATCGACCGTCTGATCAAGGATGACACCGTACAGGCAAAGGTCATTTTTGATCAGGACAGGGAACTGGATTTTCAGGAAGTATATTTTGCGGCAGTCCATAATCAGCCATATGAAGGCGGAGGATTCAAATTCTGCCCGGATGCGGATTCGGGTGACAGAAAGCTGGATGTGATCCTGGTATCTGGTCTGAAAAAATGGCAGGTGATCCGGACACTGCTCTTTGCTTTTCAGGGAAAACATGTAGGAAAAAACGGAATCTCAACTTTTCAGTGCGAAGAGGTGAAGATTCAATTTTCACAGGCTAGGTCTGTCCACACAGACGGAGAGGCAGTGTTTTTGAAACGAGAAGTACAGATGCGTCTTTTGCCGCAGCAGATTCGCGTGATCACATCGTAAAGGAGTGCGGATGATATGTGGAAATATGTGATCGGAACGATAATAGCAGCACTTGTGCTGTATATATATCTGATTTTTCCGGAGACCAGAAGAAAAAGGAAAATCTGGAAATATCGGGGGATTCAGTGGGCACACCGGGGGCTGCATGAGAATCAGGCGGGAATCCCGGAAAACTCGATGGCGGCATTTCGGCAGGCCGTCCGGGCAAAGATGGGGATCGAACTGGATGTACACCTGACTAGGGATAAAAAACTGGTGGTATTCCATGATGATACGCTGCAGAGAATGTGCGGTGTATCCGGTGCTGTGGAAGAAAAAACATGGGAAGAACTAAAAACGCTGCATCTTTTGGATACCGCAGAGTCCATCCCACTGTTAGAAGATGTGCTGCATCTGATCAACGGGAAAGTTCCGATTCTGATCGAGGTCAAACTACTGACAGAAGATACCGCTATCTGTCATTTTCTTGTCAAGGAATTGAAATCGTACAGCGGACAGGTTCTTGTCCAGTCTTTTAACAGTCTGGTGCTGCGGTGGCTTCGAAAACATGAAAAGCAGATTCTGCGGGGGCAGTTGTCATCCGATCTTGTAAAAAGTGAGAAAACACCGCATTATATGTTCCGGTTCTGCGTAAAATATTTATTGAGCAACTGTATCTGCAGACCGGATTTTATTTCTTATAAAATGGAAGACAGCAGAAATATCAGTCTGTGGATGCAGCGGCATCTATTCCGGGTGCCGGTGGCGGCATGGACACTCCATGGGGATGCGATGCTGCAGCGTGCGAAAAGCCGGTTTGATATGTACATTTATGAGAAAAATTAGAAGAAATAGAAAGAAAATCGAAAGATTTGTTAAGGTTTTATGAATCGCCTTGTTGATTAAAAAAAATCGTGCTATAATCGGGACAAATAAAAGGAAAATAAGTGTCACAAATAAGGGAGCGGTCAGAATGAACAGGAAAAGTGCATTCAAAAAGTGGATAAAAAAGTATAAACATGCATGGGTTTTCCTGTATGCATTTATTTATATGCCGTGGTTTATGTACCTGGAAAAGCATATTACGGCAGATTCCAATTACCATGTGATCCATTCCACTCTGGATGATAAGATTCCGTTTATTGAATATTTTATCATTCCTTATCTTTTGTGGTTTTTGTTTATTGCCGTGGTCTTTCTGTATTTCTTTTTTACAGATGTAGAAGGATTTTACAAGCTGGCGAAGCTGAGTTTTATCGGAATGACGATTTTTCTTGTGATCTCTACAGTTTTTCCGAACGGACTGATGCTGCGTCCGGTGGTATTTCCGAGGGAGAATATTTTTACTGATATGGTGCGGATGTTATATCGGGCAGATACTCCGACGAATGTATTTCCAAGCCTTCATGTGTTTAACTCACTGGCAGCCTGCATTGCGATCGCTCAGAGTGAAAAGCTGCGCAGACGTCCGGTGATCAGCAATGGGGCTTATGTGTTGGCAGGGTTGATCATTCTGGCTACGATGTTTTTAAAACAACACTCCGTGATCGATGTTATGGGAGCAGTGCTGATGGCATATACGCTGTATCAGTTTGTGTATGTGACGGAGAAAAAGAAAGTGCCAAGCGTATCCAGACGAAGAGAGTTTGGCTAAGAGAAGAATAAGGTGTAAAAAGGAATCGTGTCTGAGATATGGCAGGATTCTTTTTTGTCAAGAAATTGAAAGAAACTGCGCAAGATGTTACAATGTGACAAAAGTGAACACGAGGGAGGCAGTTATGGAACAACAGAATATATTGATCGTGGAAGATGATGCAGATATCAGTGGTTTGCTGGCAAAGATTCTGGAAGGGGCAGGATATCAGATCTGTCAGGCGTTTTCTGGAACGGAGGCGCTGTTTTGTATGGAACGAAAATTACCGGACTGCGTGCTGTTGGATCTGATGATTCCGGGAATGACAGGGGAAGAGGTGCTGACTCAGATCCGTAAGGAGAAGAAAGAAATGCCGGTTTTGATCTTATCTGCAAAAGTATCGGTACAGGATAAAGTCAGGCTGCTTCGGATCGGCGCAGATGATTATATGACAAAACCATTTGACCCGGAAGAAGTGATCGCAAGGGTTGAGGTAGCTCTGCGCCGTTATACAAAAGAAGGATTCAGGCAGAAGAAGGATGTAGAGGTTCTGATGTATAAAAATCTGGTGCTGGATCCTCAGGCCAGAAAAGCAGAAGTATCGGGGGAGGAGATTTCCCTAACCATGCATGAATATGATATTCTTTATCTATTGCTTCAAAATCCGAAAAAGGTGTATTCCAGAGAGCATCTTTATGAAGAAGTGTGGCAGAGCGGATATTATGGGGAAGATAATACGGTCAACGTCCATGTCAGTAATTTGCGCAAAAAACTGCAGAAGGCAGACCCAAAAGAGACATACATTAAAACAGTATGGGGGATCGGGTTTAAACTGGAATAATCTTTATGATTTCTTTAAACTTTCTTGAGGACTATTTAAAACAGAAAACAGTATACTACAGATGCAAATCAACAGAACAGGCAAAAGGAGAGAGAAAGTTGAGAGAACGAGTGATAGAAACTACACAGGTTACCAAAGCATATGGAAAAATTCTTGCCCTCGACCATGTAGATATCTGCGTCAAGCGCGGTGACATTTATGGATTGATCGGAGACAACGGGGCGGGAAAGACAACCCTGTTAAAACTTCTGGCAGGTCATAGTATGGCTTCCACAGGGGAAATCCGGTTGTTTGGAAAGGGAGTAAAACAAGATCTGCAAAGAGTGAGAAAACGCAGTGGCATGATGATCGAGCAGCCGGGATTTTTTGGGAATATGACGGTTGAGAAGAATCTGGAATATTACCGGATACAGAAAGGGATTCCAGGAAAAGAAAAAGTAGAAGAAATGCTACACATGACAGGAATCTGGGAGAAACGAAACAGCCGTTGCAAGACCCTTTCTATGGGAATGAAACAGAGATTAGGGCTTGCCATCGCAATGCTTGGAGAGCCGGAGCTTTTGATTCTGGATGAACCGATCAACGGGCTGGATCCAAGTGGAATCGTGGAGTTTCGACAGATCTTAAAACGGCTGAATGAAGAGAAAAAGATCACGATTTTGCTTTCCAGTCATATTTTGACAGAACTGCAGCAGTTGGCAACAGTCTATGGCTTTTTAAACAAGGGGAAACTTCTGGAGCAGATCACAGCGGAGACTCTGGCAGAACGGTGTATGGATTCTGTGGAAATTTTGGTGTCAGATACCCAGCAATATGCAGTGGCATTGGAAGAACTTGCAAAAGAACGATATCAGGTACTTCCAGATGGAAAAATCAGGATCCTGGATCCGAAACAGGATATTGAGAGTTACAGCCGATTGGCAGCAGAGCACGGGATTTTGATCCGTGAACTGAGCAGAAAACAGGCATCCCTGGAAGAGTATTACATCAATCTGAAGAACGGAGGTAACCGGATATGTTAAATTATATTAAGAGTGAATGCTACAGGACACTTCACAGTCGTTCCACTTACGTTATGACTGGGATTTTGGTGATCTTACCGATTTTATTTCATGTAATTTTGTATGTGACAGGGGCAGCGACTGCTGCGGAAGCCGATTTTCCTTATGACAACACTTCTTTTTCGTTTAGCTTTCTGGTATCAAGTCCGATGGTATTTGCCTATGCAGGACTGATCGCGGCAGGAACATTATATGAGGATGAGAGAAAAAATGGGAATTTGAAGAATACGGTGGCATTTGGAATTTCCAGAGAAAAAATATTCGTTGGAAAATGTGTGACAGCGGTTTTACTGGCAAGTGTTCTTATGGCAGTGACGCTGTGTGCTTATATTGTAAGTGCATGGCTGCTGTTAGAACATACAGGACCGACGACTCTGCAGGTATTATTGACAGAGATCCCGGCAGTATATGGGATTGCAGTAGCATATATGATTTTAGGAATCGTGTTACTTTCATATTTTCAAAATCAGATTATAGCAACTGCATTGTGGATGGCGACTATCCAGGTGATACCAGGTATTTTACTGCTGGCAGGTATGTTTTTACTGGGGCGGTGGAATATCGGTTTTTTGTGGGAGTTCGCACAGCTTCTGCCTGCCAATCTGTTCCAGTATGGAATAGATGTGAATCGATCTCATTGTGAAGTGCTGTGGCAGACCTCTCAGGGGATGACAACATGCATCGCAGTCGGCGCAGTGGGAATTGTGATTTCGCTTCTGCTAGGTCTTGGAATGTTGAGGAAAAAGGAAGTGTAAGAATGTGGCTTGTATGTATCATTGCTTCAGCAATCGCACTATTTTTTGCTGCCCGTTTTTTCTTACTGAAGCGTGCAATCCGTGAAGCAGAGCGAGAGTTGCAGGAGATCAGAAAGGATCTGCAACAGAATCAGATCCTCCATTTGTCTGTGCCGGATCGGGAACTGGAAAGTCTGATGAGATCTGTGAATCAGGCGTTGGAAGAGATACGGATACAGCGTCAGGAATATGAAAACCGGGAACGTGCATTTCAGTCAGAAATTGAAAACATCAGTCATGATCTGCGCACTCCGCTGACTGTCATATTAGGGTATCTGAAATGGATGAAAGTACAAAAGGAACAGACACCGGAAATGCTGGAGACGATTGAGAGAAAAGCGGAGACGATGCAGAAACTGGTGGCTGATTTCTATGATTTATCACGTCTGACAGCCAGAGATTATGAAGTGGAAATGAAAGCAGCAGATGTGGGGAGGATTTTACGGGAAGCATTGATGGATAGTTACCAGATGCTGGAGCATCAAAAATTAGAATTAGACGCCAGTATACCGGAACATGCCATCCAGGTACTTGGAGATGAGGCAGCGCTGGAGCGGATTTTTTCGAATTTGCTGCAGAATGCCGGGCGATATGCACATCAGTTTTTGCAAGTATTTGTGATAGAAAAGGAAAAACAGGTATGGATCTGTTTTGAAAATGATGTAGAAAATATGAAAGAAGAGGATGTTGAGCGCCTGTTTGATCGATTTTACATGAAAGAAAAGGCGAGAACACAAGGCGGGACAGGACTTGGACTGACGGTTGCAAAACAGCTTGCCAGTGCAATAGGAGCAGATCTGACAGCGGATCTGCTCCGGGAAACGGAAAAGGAAGCAAAAGGATCCGTGCAGACACTACGTTTTACATTGGTGATGAAAAAAGTATAAAATTTTTGTGCAAAAGGAATAAAAATAAATGGAGTATTGCAGGAATTTCGGTTATAATAAAAGAAAATATGCCGGAGGTAGATACAATGCGAGAGGGAAACAAAAAAAGAAGAAAACGGATGATTTCTGCAGTTCTTGCAGTGACAATGGGGATGTCTGTGCTGACAGGATGTGGAGGCAGTACATCCAAAGGCGGCGAACAGGGAACGGTAGATGTGGTCAAAGAGCTCAAAGGAGAGTATCAGGCATCTCCTTTTGTGCAGGCGGATATTAACAGTGATACGGTAGAGTGGATCTGTGCTGCTTATGCGGTGTATACACAGTACAATCAGAAGATGTTGGGCGTGGTAGGCGGAATAGCCGAGGAACACAAGGAGTTTTACCAGGATCGGATCAAACTTACTCTTTCGGAAGGATGGGGGATTGAAGGAAGAGAAGATGTGGCAGAAGTGATAAATAAACTGCTGACCAAAGGACACCGGGAAACTTATTTAGACGTTGTGAAGAAATTGGAAAAGAAAGATCTGCTCAAGCTGTCTACAGAAGAAGCCATGACGCATTTTTCGGAAGATGATGAGGAATTTGCGCGGTATCAGGATGCACATGAGATGTATACAGAGTATGGAGAGCATGGAATGGATGGCTGGGATTACAGCAGAGCACTTCAGGTACTGGGGGATTGTTATCTGGCAGACTATATCAATCTGGAAGAATGTCTGGATCTGTCTCTTCCGATTGCCAAAAAGCTACAGAGTGCATTTAAGAGCTGGGAAGAACTGGCAGACAGTTACATCTATGGATATGCGTTCTGGCAGAATGAAACAGCGGACGATGTAGAAACAAAGCTTCGGATCCAGTCATACGTGGAATTAGTAAAAATGGAAAACAGTCCGTATTCGGTTGCATACGATACCAAATTGGAGAATACCTGGAAAGATGGGGAGAAACGCAAAGAAGAACGCAAAGCGTATGAAATGTCAGATGGGTACGTCCCTATCCGATGTACAGATACAGAAAGTATCCAGGTACGTCTTCCGGAAGAATATGTGTTTGAAAAGGAAGATTATGAAGAGTATGAAAATACCAAATTTACCAAACCATGTGGGAATGGAGACAGCATTTATATCAGTTATCAGGCAGAATTTCTGGATGACAGGAACAATGCAGAATTACAAAAAAAATATTTGACAGAGGGCAAGGCAAAAGAGAAGGAAAACGCAGAAAAGCAGGGTGGTACTTATGAAGCAGGGGAAATCAAGTCACTTTCCGTTAAGGAAGACCTCACCGTTTTTTATCTTGCTGAAAAAGAGGTGACGGAAGGCGGAACACAGCAGATTTCCTATCAGACAGTGGCAGAAGTAGGGGGGAAATATCTGGTAAAATGTTATATCAGCGATGTGGCATCTCCGGGCTATGAGCTGATGCTTGGAATGAATGAGGAAGCACTGATAAAAGAACTGTTTTCTGATTTTAGGTGGTGAGCCTATGAATACACAATGGGAATTGTATTTTCTGAGGCGGGAGATTGCACGGCAGAAAGAAGCGAAAAGGCGAAAAAGACGGAGAAATCGAGTGTTGTGCATAATCGGATGTGTGTTCCTGGCAGCGGTAGTGGCAGGCGGTATTTCCACAATACGGTTTTACAGCAGTGATTACGGCAGATTAAAACGTGCAGCCGATCAATATGACTTTCGTCTGGCTGCAGTCAAGATGTCTCAGCATGTCAATCAAAAATATGGGATGGAGGTATGCAGCGCCGGTGAACTTTCGGTTTCCCCGTGGGATCCATCAAATGTCAGAAGGTATCTGGGGTTTCGGGCAGTGTCAGAGGAAGATCCGGGAAAAGTGATCTATATGCTGTACTTGTCAAAAGAGCAGGTCGTGTATCTGGATACCTTCCAGTGGGAAGAGATTTCGAGAGATTTGAAGCAGGAAGCAGTCAAGGCAACGGGGCTGGAGCAGGTGTGCTGTGACACCATGCAGTATTCAGAAGTGGATATGCGAGATCCGTATTATCATTGTCCATGGGTGGCAGCAGGTGCGTACATCACAACATATCAAGGAAATCTGGAACAGTTTTTTGAACAGGAAGCAACGGCAAGAAAAGACTTGCCGGATACGGAAAAGCTGGGGGATCTTCGGATCAACGGGGCCGTTGCGCTTTATTTTGGCGATTCATTGATTTCGACAATGAGAGAGCGAATCGGGAATCCCAAATTGGATTATCGGGAATCGTTTGAACAGGGATTCAAGGTGCTGGAAGAAAAATATCAGATTGACATCGGAGCTGCGGTATTGTTTCAGAAAGCCTTTCTGGAAATGGAACAGATGGTCGAGTCAAAAGGATCTTATTCCATTTTTCCGACTGCCTGGATGGATTATGGAAAAGGAGAAACATTTTTAAATCCGGCGTATACTTTGCTGAGTTTTTCGTATGATCAGGTATTTGAACCAAAAGCAGAAAAGGCGGCAGAAGGTGTGTATATCTTTTCTACGAATGGAAAAAGGCGTATGACGGGATACACCTGTGAAACCACAGAGCCTCCAGAGGAAGTACGAGATTTGGCAGAGGAAGAACTTTCCGGGTGGAAGTTTGATCAGACATTGTTGTTTCATAGAAATGAGAAATATCATACAAAAGAATACTCCATTTCTTATGCAATGGCGATCGATACAGAGACGTTGTATCCGGATCGGGAGATTTCCGTGATCGGATGGGGCGGTCTGGAATGGAAAATATGCCAGGAGGAAGAACAAAATGGTGATCCGCCGGATCTCACGGGAAGATCTGTCTATCAGATGGAAGATGGATTTATGATTTTTGGAGACATGGATGGATATGGAACGGACACAGACCACTATGGGGATAAATTGTATTCTATTTTGACCCGATAACCAGTCTGGCAGATGAAGGAGAAGACAATGGAAAGATATAATAAGAGGGTGCCGGGCAGGATATCGGGAATCCTGCTGATCTTGCTGGGAAGTCTGGGGATAGCATATCATATACTTCTGGGATACATGGACATTCAGCTGATGTTGGTATTTCAAAAAGATCTGCTCCCGGAGCTTGCAAGAACCCAGATCGTGTTTCTGGTAAAAGATGGTTTCCTGATCATCACAGGAGTGTTGCTGGTGCTATGGGGTGTGCGGAAACTCATACGTGTGATCCGGTTTTACCGCATGAAAAAATGGATAGGTGACAGAGAGCTCATAGACTTAGGTGAATTCGCAGAAAAATTCCATACATCCAGGGCTAAAATCCGCAGTGAACTGGAACAGATGATCCGGCAGCATTACTTTTTGCAAGGGCATATCAATCAGGAATTTCCGTGTTTTATTACGACGGATCAAAAGTATAAGGAGTATCTGCAAGTATTGGATGCCTGGGAGCAGGAAAAAAGAGAATGGGAAGAACTTGGATTTGATGAAGAAAAAAGAAAAATTGTGGAACAGGCGGAGAACTGTCTGTCTAAGATCCAGAAATCAGTGGCGGTGATCTCAGAGAGGCAGGAAGGAAAAGAAGCGTTTATTCAGGATTTGAAAAAATTGGAAAGCGGTGTGAAAAAACTGATTTCCGTGTGTGGTCACAATCCTGCAAATTTACAGGAGATGAGCATGTTTTTGAATTATTATCTTCCTACTGCAGAGAAATTTGCAAGAGAATATGAGCGATTGCTGGGCTATGAGATTTCGGGAGAAAATATGGAGAGTTTAAAAGCGGATATCCCACAGGGAGTGCGGGAACTTGCAGAAGCATTTGAACAGATTGCAGTCAGAATGTGTGACCGGATGGAGATCAATGTGTTTCAGGATCTGACGGCATTGGAAGTGCTGATGGCGCAAAACAGCAGGAAAGGGGCATGAGAATATGAGCAGAAAACGAAAAATTCTTAATATTCTGGGGATGCTCCTTGGAGCAGTTCTGATGTTTGCAAGTACCATGATGATCGCATTGGAATATATATATTATGTGGGAGATAAGATCTATCTGCTTGTTACAATACAGGATAAGCTGATATGGTTTTTGTTTCAGTTGTGCTGGATCGCACTTGGAATGTTTTTAATCTGCAGGGGAGCGCGAGATTTTAGACGGTATGGCAGATATCAGCTCTTTCAAAGTGTGTGTGCCGGAAGAGAATATGTAGAGATAGAAGAAATCGCACAGGAAGGACGATGCTCCAGGAAGACTGCGCTTCGCAGCATCCGGCAGATGCTGAAAAAGCAGCTGCTTCCGGGAGGAGCACTGGATGCGCAGGAGGGGATGCTTTTATTGGGAGAAGGGGTAAAAGCATCTTATCAAGAGGCATGGCGGCAATGGAATCAGAAACAAAATGTGTATCGAAAAGCCGGAGTATCCTGGGAAGAGCAGGAAATATTTCTTATGGGAAAACAGCAGGCAGAGGAATTGTGGGAACTGGCCGAAGACATCGAAGAATCCGGCATCCGGGCCCGGCTTGAAAAAATCGCGGATGTCTATGGAAAGCGTTTTGATCATGCAGAAAGGGAGCGGGAACATGTCGAGTTTCTTCGGACCGTACAGGCAGACTATCTGCCACAGGTAGAGAAGATGACACGAAAATACATTCAAATGGAGAAACTGGATGAGACGGCAAAAGATACATTTGTGGCAGGAAAGTTTGGAGCGTTTTTAGAGAACTTCCCGGGAATGGACGGCCTTTGAATCTTCTCTGGTAAAGTCTGTACAATGGTGTTATAATGAGGGCAGACTATGAGAAAAATGAAATAAAGGAGCGTATCTAATTATGGGAAAGATTATGCTGACAGGTGACAGACCTACAGGAAGACTTCACGTAGGACACTATGTAGGTTCTTTAAAGCGCAGGGTAGAACTGCAGAATACAGGAGATTTTGATGAGATGTTCGTGATGATTGCAGATGCACAGGCACTGACGGACAATGCGGACAATCCGGAAAAGGTACGTCAGAATATCATCGAGGTTGCGCTGGATTATCTGGCATGTGGATTGGATCCGGAAAAATGTACTCTGTTTATCCAGTCTCAGATTCCACAGCTTTGTGAGCTTTCGTTTTATTATATGAACCTGGTGACAGTATCCAGATTACAGAGAAATCCTACGGTAAAATCGGAAATCCAGATGCGGAATTTTGAAGCCAGCATTCCGGTTGGATTTTTTACGTATCCGATCAGTCAGGCAGCAGATATTACTGCATTTAAAGCGAATGTGGTTCCGGTCGGGGAAGATCAGCTTCCGATGCTGGAGCAGACCAAGGAGATCGTGAGAAAATTCAATTCTGTCTATGGAGACACTCTGGTAGAACCGGAGATTTTGCTTCCGGAGAATCAGGCGTGTCTGCGTCTTCCTGGTACAGATGGAAAGGCAAAGATGAGCAAGTCTCTTGGAAATTGTATTTATCTTTCAGAAGAGCCGGATGAGATCCAGAAAAAGGTCTTCAGTATGTTTACAGACCCGACACATATTAAAGTGTCAGATCCGGGAAAACTGGAAGGAAATACCGTATTTACTTATCTGGATGCATTCTGCCGTCCAGAGTATTTTGCAGAATTTCTTCCAGAATATGCAAATCTCCAGGAGTTAAAAGACCACTATACAAGAGGCGGCCTTGGAGACATGAAAGTAAAACGATTCCTGAACAATGTGCTTCAGGCAGAACTGGAGCCGATCAGAAACCGCAGAAAAGAATACCAGAAGGATATTCCATATGTATATGAGATCTTGAAAAAAGGAAGCGAAAAAGCAGAAGCAGTTGCAGAGAAGACACTGCAGGAAGTGAAAGCATCCATGAAGATCAATTATTTTGACGATCAGGAACTGATCGCAGCACAGGCTGAGAAGTTTAAAACAGAAGTATAAGAATCAGAAAGAACAGATGCCGGGAAGTCCTGCGAAAGAGCAGGAGATTCCCGGCATCTGTTTTACAGATCATCGATCAGAGCAGTGCTTTTTGCATAGGCAGTACTTTTGGCTTCGAAGAAGTCAGTCTTTACCATATTGGCATTGGAATACTGGCTGACCCAGCGCATACTGTCCGGCTCCTGGACGTGATTCGGGTAAATCGGATCAAATCCCAGGTTCATAAAGCGCAGGTTTCCAAGATACTGGATGTAATCCGTGATCATTTCTTTTGTCAGACCGGAAATCTGATCTCCGATCACATAATGCCCCCAGGCAATTTCTTGGCGGACCCCTTCCATCATCATTTCTTTCAAAATCTCCACCTGCTTGTTCTTGAAAAGTTGTGGAAATTCTTTCTTCATTTCCAGGATCATATTGCGGAACAGCCAGAGATGGGTGTTCTCGTCCCGGTTGATGTAGCGGATTTCCTGTGCAGAACCAGGCATTTTTCCGTTGCGGCTCAAATTGTAGAAGAACATGAATCCACTGTAGAAATAGATTCCTTCCAGAATGTAGTTTGCCATCATCACTTTCAGAAGCGTAGCCTCATCCTTTTGTTCCTGAAATTCATTATACAGATTTCCGATAAAGGTGTTTCTTCTCAATAAGTGTTCATCATTTTTCCACTGGTAGAGAATGTCGTTTCGCTCCACCGGATTGCAGATGGAATCCAGCATATAGCTGTAACTCTGACTGTGGACACATTCCTGAAATGTCTGGATGGAGAGGCAGAGATTGATCTCATTTGCAGTGATATATTCTCCAATACAGGGGAGGTTGGCAGTTTGGATAGAATCTAGAAATACCAGAAAACTTAAAATCTTGTTGTATGCAGTGCGTTCGTGTTCTGTCAGGTTTGGATAATCCTTGATATCTTGAGAAAGATTGATCTCCTCCGGAATCCAGAAGTTGTTCATGGACTGTCGGTACCAGGTGTTTACCCAGGTATAACGCAGGTTGTTAAAATCATTGAGGTTGGTTGTATTGCCTCCGATCATGCGGCGGAGACGAATGTCTGTGTCGCCGCAGGGATTGAAGAGCGGTTTTTTCTTTAATTCGGACATAAAAATTCTCCTTCTTATTCTGGATCAGGAAGAGCAGCTTTCACATTCTTCTACTTCCAGAGATTTACTTCTTACATAATAAATTGTCTTGACTCCCTCTTCCCATGCTTTGAGATAGAGATTGAAAATCTGTCGCATGGTAAAATCATTGGTAATATAGATGTTCATGCTCTGCGCCTGATCAATGTGACGCTGACGAACTCCACAGGCGCGGATACTGAAATTCTGATCGATCAGATGTGCGTTTTTGTAGTACCAGTAAGTGGCCGGAGATAATTCCGGAGCGACTCTTGGGAGCATGCTGCCTTTTTTCTCTTCCAGAAAATAGCGTTTCATGATCGGGTCCAGACCGGCTGTTGTTCCGGAGAGGATGCTGGTACTGCTGGTCGGAGCAACGGCCAGCAAATAGGCGTTGCGCATTCCCTGGGCAGCCACTTTTTGTCTCAGGGTAAGCCATTTTTCAGAGTGATAGTTTCTCTTTTCAAAATAGGAGCCGGTTTGCCAGTCGCTTCCATCAAAAAGAGAATAGGTGCCTTTTTCAGCCGCGAGATTGGCGCTTGCGAGAATCGCAGCATAGTTGATTGTCTCAAATACCCGGTCAGCAAATGCCAGATGTTCTTCACTTTCCCAGATGATCCCATGTTTTGCAAGCATATGGTGGTACCCACTGACACCAAGGCCGATACTCCGGTACTTTTGGTTCGTCAGTTTTGCATAAGGTGTCGGATAGAAGTTCAGATCGATCACATTATCCAGGGCACGGACTGCTGTTGCAACGATTTCTTCCATATAAGAAGGATCTTCTACCGGGAGATGACCAAGAGAGAGGCTGGCAAGGTTGCACACCACAAATTCTCCGGGTTTTGTGACAGTGACCACAACGGAATCCCCGTCCATAGTCTGGATTTCTTTCGTTACTTCTTCGATGGCCTGCATATTCTGCGCGATTTCCGTACAGAGATTGGAGCAGTAGATTTTACCGGCATGTCCGTTTGGATTCATCCGGTTGACCGTATCTCGATTGAAAGTAAACGGAGTTCCGGTTTCTGCGGCTGAACGAAGGACAAGGCGGATGATATCTTTGACCGTGACCGTTCTTTTGGAAATACGTAAGTCCTGTACACAGTCCAGATAGCGGCGCTCCCATTCTTCACCGAAAAAGTCTTCCAGATGATATCCTTTGATCTGGAAAATCTCATGAGGACACATCAGATGCCATTCCTGATCCATATCTTCTTTTGCCAGCTTCCAGAAAAGATCCGGATAGCAGACCGCGGGAAATACATCGTGAGCCTTCATCCGGTCATCCCCATTGTTGGTGCGAAGCTGAAGAAACTCTGGAAGATCTTTGTGCCATACATCTAGATAAACCGCGACAGCGCCCTGCCGCATCCCGAGTTGGTCTACCGCCACTGCTGTGTCGTTGACCAGACGGATCCAACGGATCACACCACCTGCAGCGCCTTGAAAGCCCCGGATATCGCTGCCGCTTGCCCGTACTTTTCCGAAATACAGTCCCATACCGCCGCCGAATTTGCTGACCTGTGCAAAATTGTCGATACTCCGGTAAATGCCTTCCAAACTGTCCGGTACGGTATCAATGAAGCAGCTGGACAGTTGGTGATATGGTTTGCGGGCATTGGAGAGCGTAGGGGTTGCCATGGTTACTTCCAGTTGGCTTAACATATCGTAGAATTTTTTGACCCAGAGCATCCGGTTGTGCGTTTCATTCATAGCCAGATGCAGGGCAATCCCAAGAAACATTTCCTGAGGGGATTCCAGTGGGATGTGGTTATGGGTGCGGATCACGTAGCGTTTCAGCAGCAGATCCAGACCGGAAAAAGTAAAGAGGTGGTTGCGCGCAGGAACACAATACGATGCGGCAGTGGAAATCTCTTCCGGTGTGTAATGTTCCAAGATATAGGAACCATATAGTTTCTGTTCGGTCAGATAGACGAGTTTTTCATAAAAATCAGAAAGACCTCTGCGTGCTTCCTCCTGTTTTAATTGAAGATCAAAGTGGAAATACAAAAGTCTTGCCGCAATGAACTCCCATTTTGGAGTTTCGGCAGTGGTCAGTTCTGCTGCTGCCTGAGAAAGATGCTCCAGCTTTTGTTCACAGGTACTCTGTGGAGTGAGAAAACTGTGAAATTTGTGATTTAAGTCATTCAGAGAGTAGCAGGTCTCTGGAAAATCTTGTTGAATATTTGAGAGAACCATGTCCAGTTTCTGAAGAGATTCTGAGGGAAGCGTGTCTGAAAATACTTCCAATAAATGTGTGTTATTCAAAATATTGGTGGATGCAATTGGTTGCATGAAGTGTCTCCTTTTCAAGTTTAATATATAACAAAATACAAAATGTAGTAGATTTGAAAATTATAACACAAGATATTGGATATGACTAGACTGAAAATGAAAAAGTTAGTTATTGTGAACTGATAAGAAAGCACAAAAAAACCTCTGCAAAAAATCTGCAGAGGTCAGCGTGCGATAGAAGATTCGAACTCCCGACCTTCTGGTCCGTAGCCAGACGCTCTATCCAGCTGAGCTAATCGCACGTGTTAGGAACATGTCGTTCACAACGAAATTAAGTATAACCTGAAAGTATTGATTTGTCAACAACTTTTTTTAAAAAAATAAAAAAGTTTTTTCAACACCTTTTTGAACATTTTTTAAAGGATTTTCGGGCGGATATGTACAGACATAACAGAAGGTGTTATAATAATCCGGATTGTATGTGGCAGAAGGTATGACCGGAAAAGATGGAGGAAGATACATGTATCAGTATGATTATTTGATTGTAGGAGCAGGATTATATGGCGCTGTGATGGCGCATGAACTTCATAAAAAGGGAAAGCGCTGTCTGGTGATTGACAGAAGAGATCATATTGCAGGAAATATTTACTGCGAAGAGATAGAAGGAATTCACGTACACAAATACGGTGCGCATATTTTCCATACTTCGAATAAAAAGGTATGGGAATATATCAATCAGTTTGCGGAGTTTAACAATTATATCAATTCTCCGATTGCAGTATATAAGGATGAATTATATAATCTTCCGTTTAATATGAATACTTTCAGCAAGATGTGGGGAATCCGCACTCCGGAGGAAGCGAAAGAAATGATCGCAAAGCAGGTGGCAGAATGTGGGATCACGGATCCCCAAAATCTGGAAGAGCAGGCATTATCACTTGGTGGACGGGATGTTTATGAAAAATTGATCAAAGGATATACGGAGAAGCAGTGGGGACGTGAATGTAAAGAGCTTCCGGCGTTTATCATCAAACGGCTTCCGTTCCGTTTTACATATGATAACAATTACTTTAATGACCGTTACCAGGGGATTCCGATCGGCGGCTACAATGGAATTGTAGAAAAGATGCTGGAAGGAGTCGAGGTCAGGACAGGGACGGACTTTTTCGAATTTCGAAAAGAACATCCGGAAATTGCCGAACAGATTATTTTCACGGGAATGATCGACGAATATTTTGAGTATCAGCTGGGCGCCCTGGAGTATCGTTCAGTGCGGTTTGAGACAGAGGTGTTAGACTGTGAGAATTATCAGGGAAATGCAGTTGTGAATTATACAGAGAGAGAAGTTCCATATACAAGGATCATTGAACACAAGCATTTTGAATTTGGGCAGCAGGAAAAAACGGTTATTTCCAGAGAATATTCTTCGGAGTGGCAAGTGGGAATGGAGCCTTATTATCCGGTAAATGATGAGAAGAATATGGCATTGTTCCGGAAATATCAGGAGCTTGCCCAAGGAGAAAAGAATGTGATCTTTGGCGGACGTCTGGGAGATTACAAATATTATGACATGGATAAAGTGATCGAGGCAGCGCTTGAAAAGCTGGAGACCATGGGAGTATAAAAGAGCAGGAGAGAGTGGAAACACGATGAAGGAAAATAAGAAAAAAAATCTGCTGGGTCAAATCATCCGATTTGCATTTGTAGGAGGCAGCGCATTTGTGATCGATTATGCGGTCATGATCTTTCTGACAGAAATCATGGGGATCAATTATCTGATCTCTAGCGGGATTTCATTTGCAGTGTCTGTGATCTACAATTACATATTAAGTGTACATTGGGTGTTCGATGTGGATCAGGATCGGAGCAAAAAAGCGGAATTTGTAATTTTTATTATTTTGAGTGTGATCGGACTGGGGATCAATCAGCTGGTTATGTGGATCGCAGTGGATCTGGTGGGTATTTTCTATATGATCGCGAAGATTATTGCTACAGCAATCGTGATGGTATACAATTTTATTACCAGAAAATTGTTTTTAGAAAAATAACAGAAAGCAGGAAAATGCAAGTGCGTAAAAGTGCTTGCATTTTTTGAAAAAATCAAGTAAGATACAAATACTTTTTATATTCTTTATTCACAGAGAGGCAATCTCTCATTCTAAAAGGATTCATTCGGATCCGGGGTTCACACAGATAAGAAAGAAAACAGAGCAAAGAAAGGAGAAAGATTGAGCGGCGAAAAAGGATACGATGTAATACGGTTTATTGAACATGGAGGAAAGTGCAGGCCAGCGATGGACTACGTAAGGGGACAAGTTTTGATAGAACGGATCAGAGGCGGGAAGAAAGTTCCCAAGGAACTGCTATTTCAGTGGTTTCGAATGTTATGTAGCCAGATGGATTGTTATCACAGAAGCAAAAGGGCACAATGTTACCGATATTTAAGTCCATACAGTGTAGTTGTGACAAAGGAGGAACAATTGTTTTTGCTGGATCTGGGGGCGGCAAGCAATGCCTTCGTGATGAAAAAAATGCAGCTTCCGGCAGTAAGGGAACATTTTGTAATGCCAAAGGGAAAAAAGAGGAGAAATATGGCCATTGGAATGGATCTGTATGGGCTGGGAAAGTTATTTCAGTTTTTGCTGGCATCCACAGAAACAGTGCCGAAATTGTCGTGGAGGGAAGAAGTGTGGATGACACTGGTGATCCAAAAATGTACCGGGGAAAATGGAAAAAAGCCATATGAGGAATTTGAGCAGGTTTTAAAAAGGCTTCCATATACTGTAAAAGCCGGAAATCCGCTGCAGAAAATAAAAAAATCCCTGTAAACAGGGAGGATGCCAGGTGACTGAGTATTCAGTCCCTGGCGAGTATTATGAAAAAGTTTATTCAAATAGTATAACTACTATACGACATCTTTCGCATTCAAATGTTTGATAGTTCATTTGATAGTTATAGTATAATCAGAAGAAATGAAGAAACAATGTTAATAAAATGAAAGAATTTTGAATGATAGATGAATAAATTGTGAACAAAGAAGTCGCGGTTGTAAGGAGAAACGGAAATTGATATAATAAACAAAACACAAGAAAAGTGGAGGAAAACGAGATGTCTCAAAAAGAATTTCTGGAAGAACTGCGCATTGCACTGAGTGGAAAAGTAAGTGCTGAGTCTGTTTTGGAGAATATAGAATATTATCGTAGTTATATAGAAGGGGAGATACAAAGCGGAAAATCAGAAAAGGAAGTACTGAATCTTCTGGGAGATCCCTGGATCCTTGCAAGAACGATCTCGGATGCCCAGGATGGGACGGATGATTCCATTATCAATGAGTCGGGCGGTCGTGAGTATGACAATTATGGAGAAGACTCAGAGAGAACCAATATGCAGTTTCATGAATTGAAATTTTCATGGTGGAAGATCGCACTGGGGATCCTGGCAGTGATTTTCGGCATTGTGCTGATCATTTCTATCGTGACAGGATTGATCCGACTGTTGCTCCCGGTATTGCTTCCGCTTCTGATCTTTTGTCTGATCTGGCAGTTTTTCAAGAAAAAGCATTAAAAATGATAAAGTAAAAGACCGATGGGGGAGCCATCGGTCTTTTGAGGGGAGTATAAATAATTAATAAGGGGTTGTAGAAAGACTACTTTCTACAAGCTCAAGTATAATATAAGAAATTGGAAAATGCAAGCAAAAATTAAAAAATCTGAATAAAATTGCAGGACGCAGAGATACTATGAGTGTACCAAATAAATTTTTCAGGAGGGACACTCATGGCTAAGAATTACAGCAATACAGCAAATAACAGAAATGAAGCGAACAAGAATGCATCAGAAAACGGGTATTCATCTTATGCAAATGAACAGAGCAAAAATGCGAAAAACAGCAGAAACTCGAACAAGGCATCTTCTAAAAACTGCCACAGAGACAGCGCAAATACAAATCAGACAAGATAGAACATCTGTATAGCAAAAAACAGGAGAGGGTATACTTTGTCAGCAGAATGCACAGACAGAGGGTACCCTCTTTACTATAGATATGATTTATAGTAATATGAGTACAGGAATTTGTACCACATGATGGGTGGGATCCGATACATATGGAGGAAAATATGGAAAGATTTGAGTTGATAGCACCGTGCCATTTTGGTTTGGAAGCGGTGTTAAAAAGAGAAATTCTGGATTTGGGATATGAGATTTCCCAGGTGGAAGACGGACGGGTGACATTTTATGGAGATGCAGAAGCAGTATGCAGAGCGAATGTATTTTTGCGGACAGCTGAGCGCATTCTGATCAAAGCGGGTTCTTTCCGGGCAGTTACCTTTGATGAATTGTTTGAAAAAACAAAACAGATTCCGTGGGAACGTTATATTCCAAAGGATGGAAAATTCTGGGTGACGAAAGCTGCGTCTGTAAAAAGTAAATTGTTCAGTCCGTCGGATATTCAGTCGATCATGAAAAAGGCCATGGTAGAGCGGCTGAAGAGTCAGTATCACATTTCCTGGTTTGAGGAAAATGGGGCTTCATATCCGATCCGGGTATTTTTAATGAAAGACATTGTGACAGTGGGGATTGATACCTCCGGTATTTCCTTACATAAAAGAGGCTATCGGCAGTTATCCAGTAAAGCGCCGATCACAGAGACGCTGGCAGCGGCACTGATCATGCTGACACCATGGAAGAAAGACCGTATCTTAGTAGATCCATTCTGCGGAAGCGGAACTTTCCCGATCGAGGCTGCAATGATGGCGGCTAATATCGCACCGGGAATGAACCGGTCATTTACAGCAGAGGAGTGGGCGAACCTGATTCCGAAAAAAGAATGGTATGAGGCGATCAATGAGGCCAACGACCTGATTAGGGACGATGTACAGGTCGACATTCAGGGATACGATATTGATCCGGATGTTGTGAGGGCGGCTCGCAAGAATGCGGAAGATGCAGGTGTGGATCATATGATCCATTTCCAGCAGAGAGCAGTGCAGGATCTGCGGCATCCGAAAAAATATGGATTCATCATTACGAATCCTCCGTATGGAGAGAGGCTGGAGGAGAAAGCCCAACTTCCGAAGTTGTATGCTGATTTTGGAGCAAGTTTTCGGACCCTAGATTCATGGTCGGCTTATATGATCACCAGCTGTGAGGATGCGGAACGTTATTTTGGAAGAAAAGCAGATAAGAACCGGAAAATCTACAATGGAATGTTGAAGACGTATTTTTATCAATTTATGGGACCGAGACCGCCGAAGGCGAAGAAATAGAGGGATAACAGATGGAAAAGAGAATTATTTTTGCAACCGGGAACCAGAATAAAATGAAAGAGATCCGCATGATCCTGGAAGATCTCGGAATGCCGATCTATTCGATGAAAGAGGTTGGGATTGACATTGATATTGTGGAAGACGGGACAACCTTTGAGGAAAATGCAAGGATCAAGGCGGCAGCAATCGCACAATATCTGCCGGATGATATTATTCTGGCAGATGACTCCGGGCTGGAGATTGATTACCTGAATAAAGAGCCGGGAATTTATTCTGCCAGATATGCTGGAGTGGATACTTCTTATGATATTAAAAATCAAATGCTGTTGGATCGTTTGGACGGGGTGCCGGATGAACAGCGTACGGCAAGATTTGTTTGTGCCATTGCAGCAGCATTTCCTGACGGGACAGTTGAGACTGTCCGCGGCACGATCGAGGGAATCATTGGACATGAGATTGCCGGAGCACATGGGTTTGGATATGATCCGATTTTCTATGTGCCGGAGTATGGCTGCACGACAGCAGAGATGGAGCCGGAGTTGAAAAATGAACTGAGTCACAGAGGATGTGCATTACGTGCCATGCGTGCGATCATGGAAGAAAAAGAGAAAGAACAATAAAGGGGCGGGTGTTATGAGAGTATTGATCGTCAGTGATACTCATGGAAGGCATACAAATTTTGACCGGGCTCTTGAAAAAGCCGGAAAGATCGATCTGCTGATCCATCTTGGAGATGTGGAAGGCGGAGAAGATTATATTGAGGCTATGGTGGACTGCGAAAAACATATGGTAAGAGGAAATAATGATTTTTTTTCGTATCTTCCGGCAGAAGAGGAATTTTGGATCGGAAAAAAGAAAGTGTTTATCACACATGGACACAGTTATTATGTTTCGATGGAGACAGAAAAAATCCGGGAAGAGGGAATTGCCAGAAATGCGGACATTGTGATGTTCGGACACACCCATCGCCCGTATTTTGAAGAGAAAGACGGGATTGTCGTGCTAAATCCGGGAAGTCTGTCTTTTCCAAGACAGGAAGGCCGAAGAGGAAGCTATATGCTCCTGGAGACAGACGGAGAGGAAAGATACGAATTTAAACAATATTTCTTATAAAAAATAAAAAAAGGTATTGACTTTTTATATACATATGGATATAATAATCATGTTGCGTCTGACAGAGATGGGACATGAGTTGATGCGGATTGGTGTAATGGCAGCACAGCAGACTCTGACTCTGTTA
>Snoopy_p1__coassemble_244_pt1 | contig 44807 bp, 46 predicted proteins | sample Snoopy_p1__metabat2_high_PE_024 | metagenome-assembled genome bin Snoopy_p1
AGTCTGCTGTGCTGCCATTACACCAATCCGCATCATTTCTTTTTCTGTCAGACTCGACTTTTATATTATATCGCATTTTCTCTAAATGTCAAGTACTTTTTTCTATTTTTCTTCAGAAGATCTCATATCTGCCTTCCTCGTATGCATACTCTATTTCTTGAGCAGAGCGGCGCTTCCATTCCCCGGCGCTCTGCTCACATATTCTGATTATGCCTTCCACACTCCATCAAAAACAACTTCTGCCGGACCAGTCATATAAATCTTATTCTGATTCCGATCCCATTCAATCAGCAGATCTCCTCCCAGCAATTTCACAGTGACTTCATGTTCCGTATATCCTCCAAGGATACATGCTACCGCCACTGCACAGGCTCCTGTTCCACAGGCAAGCGTTTCCCCGGATCCCCTCTCCCAGACACGCATACTGGCTGTCTTTCGATCCAGAACTTTGACAAATTCTGTATTCACTCTGTTTGGAAATCGTTCATGATTCTCAAATTTCGGACCGATTTTTTCAATCTCCAGGTGCTCAATATCCTCCATAAACACAACCGCATGAGGGTTTCCCATAGAAACACATGTCATTCTGTATTCTTTTCCTTCTACAAGAATCGGAATATCGACTGCATTCTCTTCCTCTGCGACAACCGGAACTTTTTCGGATGTCAGGATCGGAGTCCCCATATCCACTCTTACCTGGGTAACCTTTCCATCTTTTATCGTCAGGTCCAGGTATTTGATCCCTCCCAGCGTCTCCACCGAGATCTGAGTTTTATTTGTCAGTCCATAATCATACACATACTTTCCTACACAGCGGATCCCGTTTCCGCACATTTCTCCACGAGAACCATCTGCGTTATACATTTCCATTTCAAAGTCTGCCTTTTCCGATGGATTGATCAAGATCAGGCCGTCTGAACCCACTCCAAAATTCCGATTGCTCATTTTTACGGCCATCTCAGATGGGTTCGCAATTTTTTCTTCGAATCCATTCACATAAACATAATCATTTCCCAATCCCTGCATTTTTGTAAATCTCATGTTTGCTTCTCCTTTTTCTAAAAAAGGGTATCCTCCATTGCCTGGAAAATACCCTTATGTGATCGATGTGTGCCTCATTTAAACCAGAAATTTCTCGATCAGTTCTTTTAATTCTTCCTGATCTCCGTTGAATACCTGCAACTCCATCTCTTCCTCTATATCCATACTGCAAATTCCAAGAAGTGATTTTGCATCAATCGTAATCCTTCCCTGCTTCAGATCTACATCTCCATGAAACTGATTGACTCTCTGCGCAAATTCCTGAATTTCACCGATATCTTGAAATTTCACACACAATTCTTCTGCAACTGCTTCCGGCATTGTATATTCCTCCTATATTTTCACGTACTGCGGTTCATTGTACACTATTTATATAGAAAAAGAAAGCAGTTTTTTATTTTTGCAGGAATTCCAGCACTTCTTCTTTCTCCGGCATAGAACGGATCGCACCTTTTCTCGTTGTGATCAGAGCCGCTGCCGCATTTGCAAATGTGAGCATTTCTCCAAGCTGTTCTTCTGTCAGATTTTCAAAATCATGCTCTAAAATATAATTCAAAGAACTTCCGCAGAACGTATCACCGGCCCCGGTCGTCTCAATCGCTTTCACCGTTTTTCCAGCTCTTTCCACACGCATATCTTTGTAGTACGCCCGACTTCCGTCTTTTCCCATCGTCAGAAGGATCAACGGAATCTGGTATTTCTCCTGAAGATAACGGATTCCTTCCTCATAATCTTCTTTCCCGGATACAAACTGAATCTCATTGTCCGAAATTTTCAAAATGTCACAGTATCGGAAACCATATTCCATCTGTTCCTTTGCCAGTTCCAGGGAACTCCAAAGCGGCGGGCGCAGATTTGGATCAAACGATATCAAAAGCCCATTGTCTTTTGCCGCTTTCAACGCTTTTTTTGTTGCCTTTCTGACTTCCTCATGGGTCATGGAAAGCGTACCGAAATGGAACAGTCTCGCCTGACAGATAAATTCCTCATCCACTTCCTCTTCACAAAGCATCATATCCGCTCCCGGGTTTCGATAAAACGAAAACTCCCGATCTCCATCTGGAAAAGTATGTACAAATGCAAGTGTGGTATTCACCTCTTCATCTGTCAGAAGATGAGATGCATCAATCCCCGCATTGCTGATCGTCTCCCGCAGTAATTTCCCAAATTGATCATCCCCTACTTTTCCAAGAAACGCTGTCTTCTTTCCCAGTTTGTTCAGCATTGCAAGAACATTACAGGGAGCGCCGCCCGGGCAGGCCTCAAACAGATTATTTCCCTTCTCACTCTGCCCGTTCATTGTAAAATCAATCAAAAGTTCTCCCATTGCGATTACATCAAATTGTTTTTCCATACGCTCTCCCTCACTTTTTAGTTAAAATAAACCAACTCTTCAATCGGCTCTGCCTCTTCGATATACTCTGCCTCCAGGATCGGACCAACACCTTTATAAATTGACACATGCCCATACTGCACTTTCGCACGCACTTTTACCCATTGTCCTGCCTGTAGCTTCGGAGTATATGCGCTCTTACAGATATAGCCTAAAAATGTAGTATCATCTGCACAGCAAGTCATTGCCATCCTTCCCGGAAGAAAGACCTTTGACGGAAATCCTTTCGGTTTCAATACCTTCGCTGTAAATTCAATCACTTTACCCTTATATCTGTCAGGATTTTCCATCACATCTACATACCAAATTCCATAGTCTTCTCTCGGGATTTCAATAACAGGCGCTTCCAGATCATAGGGCACATGGTCTCCAAAAATATCCTCGATCTCACCGTTTTCATCCTCAAAAATAACCTCAGCCTGCGGGCTGACTACTTTTACACTTCTTCTGTATCCCGCCAGCGGCTCAATCTCTGTGCAGCGGTTAAACAGCACCAATTCTGCACCTCGCACCATTTCTACAAACAACGGTTTTAAATTGTTCAGATACATCTGAAAGGTACTGGCATCTACCGTTGTCAATTTTTGCTCAATGCCCCAGCCTTTCGGAAGCTGCATCGCCTCAAAATCACTGACCTTCCACATTCCATTATATTCGATGACAACCCGCTCCGGTGAATACTTCTCATTTAATTCATTTAAAAACGTTTCTGTCAATTCTTCCTGATCTTCTATTTTGATGATCTTCACACCATGTTTCGCCATTTCCAGAACATCAAATTCTTCTTCGCCCTCTTCACAGAGGATCAAAAGTGTCGTTCCATCAATCTGAAAATAGTCCTGTGTCAGTGTAAATTTCAAAAACTGAGATTTTCCACTGTCCAAAAAACCGGTCATCAGATAGACCATTACTTCTGGTTCATTCATTGTCCTCGCTCCTATCCGTCATTTTTATTTTTTCAGTCCAAATAATTCTTCCAGCTTTTCTTCCTCTAATTGGGAACCGATCACACAAATTCTTCCTGTATATTCTGCTGCCCCACTTCTGACTTCATGCTCCTGCGGCACCATATCGAAATAAATCCACTCTCCCTGTTCTCCTGCAACCATACCTTTTGCACGCAGTACAGTTCCATATGTGCTGTCTTCTTCTAATGTTTTTAAAATACTGCTGATCTCCTCTTTTGTATAAGTTTTGATAGTCTCTCTGCCCCAGCTTGTAAATACTTCGTCTGCATGATGATGGTGATGATGTTCATGCTCTCCATGGTGGTGGTCATGTCCGCAGCCACAGCTGCACTCTCCATCGTGATGGTGATGATCATGGTGCTCGTGCTCCTCATGATGATGGTGATGTTCCTGATGCTCGTGTTCTCCATGATGATGTTTATGGTGATGATCATGAACATGTCCACATTCCGGACAGATTTCTTCTTCTAAAAGCAGTTCTTCCTCCAGTGATTGGCTGTGTTCCATTGTCTCCAGCAACTTTTCTCCGGACAGCTGTTCGATCGGAGTCGTAATGATCGGTGCCTTTTCATTCAGCTCACGCAGAAGCGCAACACTTTCTTCCACTTTTTCTGCCTTTGCTTTATCTGTACGACTTAAAATGATGGCACCGGCATACTCGATCTGATTGCTGAAAAATTCTCCGAAATTCTTCTTATATAATCTGCACTTTGTTACATCAACAACCGTTGTAAAGCTGTTCAGTCCGGCATCAATTTCTTCCTGTACATCCTGCACAGCTTTGATGACATCTGACAGCTTGCCCACACCGGATGGCTCGATCAGAATCCGGTCCGGATGATACATATCCACAACTTCTTTTAAAGATTTCCCAAAATCTCCTACCAGGGAACAGCAGATACATCCGGAATTCATCTCACGGATCTCGATTCCTGCTTCTTTCAAGAATCCGCCGTCAATGCCGATTTCTCCAAATTCATTTTCGATGAGCACAACCTGTTCTCCGGAAAATGCCTCTTTGAGCATTTTTTTAATAAATGTTGTTTTTCCGGCTCCTAAAAATCCAGAAATAATGTCAATTTTTGTCATGTCATATCTCTCCTTTTTTATTTTAAATCCAGCTCGATCGGACAATGATCTGATCCCATAATATCTGTCAGGATCTTTGCGTCAGCAAGCCGGTCTTTTAAACATTCAGAAACACAGAAATAGTCAATTCTCCATCCTGCGTTCTTTGCCCTGGCACTGAACCGATAAGACCACCAGGAATAGATTCCTTCCTGATCCGGATAGAAATAGCGGAACGTGTCAATAAATCCGGCATCCAGAAGCTCTGTAAATTTTCCTCTTTCCTCATCCGTAAATCCGGCATTTTTCCGGTTGGTCTTCGGATTCTTCAAGTCGATCTCCTTGTGCGCCACATTCAGATCTCCACAAAAGATCACCGGCTTCTTCTCTTCCAGTGTCTTTAAATATGCCAGAAAATCCGTTTCCCATTTCATCCGGTAATCCAGTCTTGCAAGTTCATTCTGGGAATTTGGTGTATACACTGTCACAAAATAAAATTCTTCAAATTCCAGTGTGATCACACGACCTTCCTGATCGTGTTCTTCTATTCCGATTCCATAAGTCACATTCAACGGCTTCTTCCTGGTAAATACCGCAGTCCCGGAATATCCCTTTTTTACTGCGTAATTCCAGTACTGCTCATATCCGGGCAGATCCAGGTCAATCTGTCCTGCCTGCAGCTTTGTCTCTTGCAGACAGAAAATATCCGCATCCGATTCCTGAAAAAATTCTAAAAACCCTTTCTGCACACAGGCACGGATTCCATTTACATTCCATGATATCAGCTTCATAACTTCCTCCTGTCTTCGTAAAAATCCAAAAAGGGACAGTCTACTCTCGTATCCGCCCCAAAATCTAATAATATACTTCTTTTAGTGTCAGCCCTCTTGCAGGTGCAAGAAATCCGGCATCTGCTCTGTCTTTGCTTATCAGTGCAACTTTTACCGATTCCGGCGTTCGTCTTCCATCCCCAACTTCCAGCAAGGTTCCTGTCAGGATCCGTACCATGTGATACATAAAACCACTTCCCCTGTACTCGATCCGAAGTTTCTCCCCCTGCGCTTCCACGATTATAGCATAAATTGTGCGGATTGTGGACTTTTCCTCTTTTTTATCTGTAAATGCCGCAAAATCAAACCGTCCGGTCAGATACTCTGCCGCTTTTTTCATCGCCTCTGTATCCAGGTCTTTCGGATAATGATACGTATACTTTCTCATAAAAACATCTGGCTTTTCCCGTGTATCGATCCAGTATTCATAACATTTTCCCACCGCATTGAGCCTTGCATGAAATCCATTCTTGGCAAGCTGTACCTTCACAACCCGAATGTCCAATGGAAGCCTTGTGTTGATCTCACTTAAAAATACATCCCCATCTATCTTGCCATGCAGAATCACACTGGCAGTCTGTCCCTTTGCATGAACCCCGCGATCCGTACGCCCGGATCCCTGAACCTCCACAGGATATCCAATCACCTCAGAGACCGTACTCTCTAAAAGTCCCTGAATGGTCTTTTCTGTATTACTCTGCCGCTGCCACCCCTGATACCGGCTTCCATCATAAGCGACAGTTAGTTTATAGGTACGCATACACCATTACTCCAGAATTTTCTTCAGCTCAGACATAAAGGTATTGACATCTTTGAACTCCCGGTACACTGACGCAAATCGGACATACGCAACCGGATCCAGATCTTTTAGACGATCCATTACAATTTCTCCGATTTTCTTGCTCGGAATCTCTTTGTCTTCTCTTTTGAAAATCTGAAGCTCAATATCATCTATGGTCTGCTGGATCTGCTGTGCCGAAACCGGGCGTTTATAGCATGCCCGCAAAATCCCTGCTTCAATCTTCGCTCTGTCATACTGCTCTCTGTTGTTATCCTTTTTGATCACGATCAGAGGGATCGTCTCTACTTTTTCATACGTTGTAAAACGCTTTCCACACTCGTCACAGGATCTTCTTCTGCGGATGGCATTGTTGTCCTCCGCCGGTCTGGAATCGATCACCCGCGTATCCGGATGACCACAATACGGACATTTCATATTCGTTTCCGCCTTTCTTTTCCTTTGCATTTACTTGCTTTTTCCTCATTATACCCAACATCTAGTACTTTTGCAAAAACTTTTCTTCACAGATTTCCACTAAAATAATATCCGGGCCAATTTTTTTGATACAACCAAATGGGATCACATATTCCCCGTCACTTCCCAGGATCCCGCAGATCTTTCCGGGAACCGGGATTATGATCGCCAGCACCCTTCCATCGCAGATATCAATATCTACATCCACCACGCAGCCAAGCCGCTTGCAGTTACAGATATTGATCACTTCCTTCTCTCTGAGTTCGCATAGTCTCACATCCCACACCCGCTTCCCGAATGCTGCTATTACCAAAATGCCTGCACACAGTAACAGCTTTCTTACTGTTACTATATGCAGGCATTGCCTCTTCGTGAAATGTCACCTTCTCGATTTTGATTATTTTGCCATCACTTTTTCGCTCTCAAAGGCTCTGGCGATCACTGCGATCAGGACACCACCCAGCAATAAAGTCTCAGCCAGCGTAATAGCATACTGCACAAGTGTAACTTCTCCTGTCAGAATTCCCTGCAGTGTCAAAGCCGTATTAAATACCGGCACTGCATAATACCAGCCTTCTACTTTCTGCGTGGTAAACATGGTCACAATACCCAGGATCAGGATCAACATATAAACCGGCATGATATAACTGTTTGCTTCCTTTACGTCTTTTGCAAATACAGAGATCAGCACGATGATCCCCGAATACAAAAATGCAATGGCGATCAGTAAAAGAGCCATCATTACAACCTGTTCCATCCCAAGGCTCAGCTCCATTCCACCACTTCCATACATGCTCATCATCTGCGGCAGAAATCCTACCATGACTGCAACATATACAATCGAACTGATTCCGGAAATGATCATCAATGCAAACACTTTTCCAAGAACGATAGAACTTCGTTTGATCGGAGCTACCAGCATGCTTGCCATGGTACCTCTTTCCTTTTCTCCCGCTACCATGTCGGTTCCGATTCCCATCGCTCCTGCAAACAGAAGAATCGTCACAAAGTAAGGAAGCATCATCCCCAGCGCTTTGCCGCCTGCTTTCTGTTCATCCTGAATCACCATGTCCGGATTGTCTGAATTCACGGTAAACACCGTCAATGACTGCATATCCCCGACACGTTCCGCCAAAAGCTCCTGCCGATATGCCTCCAGGCATCCGCCTGTCACACCTTCATACGCAGCCTGTGAGTACTCTTCTGATGGATTATAGTAGGCTTTGATTTGAGGAATCTCATGTCCGGTCTCATAACTTTCCACTTCCTCCAGGAAATCATTCGGAAATGCGATCCACAAATCAGCATCTCCACTGCGGATTTCTTCTGTCACTTGATCTTCATCCTCCACTGTACGGAGATCTATCTCTTCATGATATCCTTTCAGATAATCTTCTATACCCTCCGGTGCATTTTCCAGATAAACGATGGGAGCATGGGATTTGACATCCTCCATCATATTTTCCGAAAGGCTGGTCATCAGGCTCATCACCACGACCATGATAATTGCCGGCAGCAGAAAGACAGAAAACAGCATCTTTCTGTCTGTCATCACCCTGGATAATTCTTTTTTACAGATTAGTCGAATCTCACTCATCCTCCTCGCCTCCTTTTACCTGTCTGTATAATTCAAAAAATGCATCCTCCAGATCCTCTGTCTGTGTCTCTCTCAAGATATCTTCCAGACAACCTTCCATCACCTTTCTTCCATCGATGATCACGCCGATCCGATCGCACAGTTTCTCTGCCTCGGACATAATATGGGTAGAAATGATGACCAGCTTTCCTTCCTGTTTCAAACGCTTCAGATAATCCGTCACACTTCTTGCTGTTACAACATCCAGTCCATTGGTCGGTTCATCAAAAATAATGATATCCGGGTCATGCACCAGACTGACTGCAATGGCTGCTTTCTGCCCCATTCCGGTTGACAGTTCTTTGATTTTCTTATGTGCAAAATCCTTGATGCCAAAATAGGAAAACAATTCTTCCTTGCGCTCTTTTAGCTTCTCTTTCTCCACTCCGTGAATCTGTCCGAAAAAGTCAAACATATAATCCGGGGAAAACTGCGGATCCAACTTGATGTCCCCTGTCAGAAACCCAATCTTTTCCCGCACTTTTCCCGGTTCTTTCGATACTTCACATCCATCCACATAAATCTCACCTTTGGTAGGCTTGATAATCGTGGAAATACAGCGAAGTGTCGTTGTCTTTCCCGCACCATTGGGTCCCAAAAGGCCATAAATCTCACCTTTTCTTGCCGTCAGTGTCAGATCGTCCACTGCAGTCTTGATGGGATTCGCAGTCCTGGACTCCTTCATCTGCTTTTTATTCAGCTTATACGTTTTGGTCAGGTTCTTTATCTCAATCATATCGTTCCTCCCGTCTTCTCCCATTCCTATATACTTTTAATACGGTCATTATATTTCTTTTCTCTTCATCCAGCAATAGATTTTTCCATTCTGCCCTTTCTTTCTGAAGCAAAATCAATTACAATAACTTCAAAAGAAAGATTGGAGATCAATTCTTATGAGAGAAAGTATTTTATTATTCCATATATCAGATTCTGATACCAAAAAGAAATTAGATCGGGCACTGCTCCCGCTCCGTGTACGCATCCGCCATGTCGCACGCAAAGATTATAATCAACCTCTGGGCGTACTGGCCAATGTAGCAGATATGACCCCTTCGAAAGAACTTTATGAAGGAGAGGAACTTTCTGACACCATGATCGTATTCTGTGGCCTTTCCAGCCAGAAGCTGGATCAGGCACTTCTTGCACTGAAAAAAAGCAAGGCCGGTCCTTTTCCATACAAGGCGATCCTCACACCCACCAATCAGCACTGGCTTGCCAAAGACTGCCTTGCAGAATTAAAACGTGAGCACGAATACATGACAGCTCGGGAAAATGCCTGATTTTCCCGAGCTGTTTTTAAAATGACGCGAACTGACTTTCATACAGTTTTTTATAAAATCCACCCTGTTCCAGCAGTTCTTCATGTGTTCCCTGTTCTATGATATTTCCATCTTTCATTACAAGGATCACATCAGCCTCTCGAATCGTAGAAAGCCTATGTGCCACAATAAAACTGGTACGACCTTCCATCATGCTCTGAAACGCCTCCTGGATCTTCATTTCCGTACGGGTATCAATGGAAGAAGTCGCTTCATCCAGGATCAGCATATCCGGAAGTCTAAGCATCACTCTCGCAATACACAACAACTGTTTCTGTCCTTGGGAAAGGTTGCCTCCTTCTTCCTGGATCTGCGTATCATACCCATGCTCCATCCGCCGGATGAACCCGTCTGCATGAGCAGCTTTTGCTGCCTCAATGATTTCTTCTCTTGCAGCACCTTCTTTTCCATATGCAATATTCTCCGCGATCGTTCCTGCCTTTAGCCATGTCTCTTGCAGAACCATCCCAAAATTCGTCCGCAGACTGTCTCTTGTGATATTTCGGATCCCCGTACCACTGATCCGGATCTCGCCCTTTTGAATCTCATAAAACCGCATCAACAGATTGATCAAAGTTGTCTTACCGCATCCGGTAGGTCCCACAATTGCAATTTTCTGTCCGAATCTGACTTTCAGATTCAGATCTTGTAACAAGGATCTGTCCGGATCATAAGAAAAGCTGACATGCTCCAAAGATATACTCCCATCGGCCTCTTTTAATTCTATGGCTGTTGGAGCATCTGGTTCTTCTGATTGTTCCTCGATAAAATCAAACACACGCCGTGCGCACGCCAATGCATTCTGCAGCTCCGTCACCACACCGGAAATCTCATTAAATGGCTTGGTATACTGGTTTGCATAACTTAAAAAACAAGACAGCTGTCCCACAGTGATCCCGCCGCTGATCGCAGTAAACGCTCCCACGATGCTGACTCCGGTATACACCAGACCATTGACAAACCGGGTGCTTGGATTTGTAATGGAAGAAAAGAAAATCGCCTGCAGACTGACCTTCTGCAGATGCTGATTGACTGCATCGAACTGATCTACCGCATGTTTTCCGTAGCCAAATGCCTGTACCACTTTCTGATTGCCTACCATTTCGTCTACCAGGGACGTCATCTTCGCTCTTGCTTCTGACTGTGCTTTAAAAAATGTATACGTTCTTTTGGCAATAAAACTTGCCACAAACAGTGACACCGGTGTGATCAGTATTACCACAAGTGCAATCTTTACATGAATCGTCAGCATAAATACCAGTGTTCCCAAAATCGTAACTATACCTGTAAAAAACTGGGTAAATCCCATCAGCAGGCCATCCGAAAACTGCTCCACATCCGTAATGATCCTGCTGATCGTCTCCCCATATGCATGGCTGTCCACATATTGAAGCGGCAGCTTCTGCAGTTTTGCAAATGCCTGTGTCCGTACATCTTTGACCACCCGGTAAGTGATATGATTATTGCACAGGTTCATCAACCACTGTGCCACACTTGTCACCAGAATAATCCCGCCAAGTTTCAAAAGAATTGCCCCAATCCCTTCAAAATCAACGTTCCCTTTTCCGAGGATCCGGTCAATGGCATCTCCGATCAGAATCGGTGCATACAAGGTCAGCACTGCAGAAATCACTGCAAATACCAACGATAGCAGGAAAAAATGCAGATATGGACGGATCAGCCAGATTACTTTTTTCCACACCGCTTCTTTTTGTCTATGCATGATGAACTCCCTCCTCCTTTGAAAACTGAGACCGGCAGATTTCCTGATATACACTGCATGTTTCCAGCAATTCCTCATGAGTACCGCAACCCGCCAGCTTTCCGTCATCTAAAACTAGGATCCGGTCTGCATGCATGATCGAAGAGGCTCTCTGGGACACCCAGAATACGGTTCTGTTTTTCGAATCTTCCAGAAGAACTCTGCGAAGAGCTGCCTCTGTTGCGAAATCGAGTGCAGATGCACTGTCATCTAAGATCAAGATTTCAGGATCCTTGACAAGCGCTCTTGCAATTGTCAAACGTTGCCTTTGTCCTCCGGACAGATTCTTGCCACCCTCACTGACAGGCGCATCTAATTTTTTCGGCTTTCCCTCCACAAATTCCAACGCCTGTGCAATTTTCAGTGCAGCATACATCTCCTCTTCCGAAGCTTGTTCCTTTCCCATCTCCAGATTGCTTCTTATCGTACCGGAAAACAGCACTGCTTTCTGCGGAACGATCCCGATCTGTTTCCGCAGATTTTCCATCTTATAATCTGAAATTTCTATTCCATCAACTTCTATTTTTCCCTCTGTCACATCATAAAAACGCGGGATCAGATTAACCAGCGTTGTCTTTCCGGAGCCCGTTCCTCCGATAATTCCAATGGTCTCTCCCACATTTGCTGTAAATGAAAGATCCCAAAGAGCCGGCTCCTGACTGCCCGGATAACAGAAGGTCACATGCTCCATCCGGACTTTCGCTGCTTTTTCTTTCTCTTTTCCCATCTCCACTTTTCCATCTGCAAGCTCTGACTCCAATGCAAACACTTCATTCAACCGTGCCGCGGATGCTACCGCTTTTGTAAACGAAACGATCAGATTGGCCAATGCAACCAGTGCCAGAAGAATCTGAGACATATAATTGACCAGTGCGATGACTTCTCCCTGAGTCAAGGTTCCTTTTGACACCTGTTCCCCTCCATACCAGACAACCGCAATGATCCCTGCATTGACGATCGTATACGTTACCGGATTCAAGAGCGCAGAGATCCGTCCGGTCAGAAACTGTAGTTTCATCAAATCCTCACTTTTTGCCTCAAACTCTTCCTGCTCTTTTTTCTGTGTACAAAATGCACGGATCACACGGATCCCTGCCAGATTTTCTCTTGTAGATACCAGCACCTGATCCAGTGCTCTCTGGACTTTTTTATACAGCGGGATCGTCAGGATCATAATGCTGTAGATCACAATCGCCAGAAGCGGCACTGTAACAACAAAGATCAGCGCCATCTTCACATTGATGGTAAATGCCATGACCAGCGCTCCTACTACGATAAACGGAGAACGCAAAAACAGCCGTAGCACCAGATTAACACCGGCTTGAACCTGATTGATATCACTGGTCATCCGAACGACCAATGTGGCACTTCCCGCCTTATCTATCGCTGCATAGGACAACTGTTCAATATGGCTGAACAGATCATGACGCAGTTCCGTCCCAAATCCCACTGCCGCCTTTGCCGCAAAATACTGGGCAAGTAAAGAGCACACCAGCCCCAGAATGCCAAATGCCACCAGGATTGCCGCCATCTTCCAGATGTATACACAATCCTGATTCTGGATCCCGACATCAATGATCTTTGCTGTGATCAGCGGCACGATCAGCTCAAATACTGCCTCCAGCAGTTTAAATAGTGGACCAATTATACTTTCCTTTTTATAATGTTTCAAATAAGGAATCAATTTTCTCAACGTTTCATCTCCCTTTTCAGAATCCCTGCACCAACTCCTGGTTTCTTTGGATTCGACTTATCTTTTAAATTTTAGCAGACAAATGAGTCTGTTGACAAGAAGCAAATCTTCTTTGACAGTAGCCTCTGAACCATCTATAATAAAGTCTATCAAAAAACGAAAGGTGGCATATGCCATGCAAACAAGAAAGCAGTTCAAGCTGCGGGCTAAAAAAATCTTAAAAACTAATTATCAGAGAATGGTCTCTGTCTGTTTTCTGGCTGCCCTGCTGACCACAGCATTCGCCTCTTCCACTCTGATCCTAAGACAGTTTCGTCCAGGACTTCAGACTACATTTATCCAGACCCACCACAATTTTTCAGACACTTCCAGTTCGGATATCGCGGCAGATACCATACATCATCTGTTTCAGATTCCCGTTTCTGACACACCTGCCGCCAATATTTTAGAACACGTATTTGATTTCTATACAAGTGGAAGATCTGTCGTTTTCAGTATTTTAAAAGCAGTCAATGAATTATTCCACGATCCGCTATCACTGCCGTTTTTCTTCTTTCTTTTTGGAATTGCTTTATCCACTTTATATGCGATCTTCATCCAGAATGTACTTTTGATTGGAGAGGCGCGCTTTTTTCTGGAAACCAGAACCTACCAGCAAACGATGATTGGCAAAATTTTCTTTCTTTATAAACTAAACTATTTCATAAAACCAGCTCTGATCATGGCTTGCCGCGCTATTTTTCAAGGACTTTGGAATCTTACGATCATCGGCGGCGTGATCAAGAAGTACGAGTACAGCCTGATTCCGTTTCTTTTGGCAGAAAATCCTGTCCTTGACCGAAAAGAAGCATTTCTGTTATCCCGCCGATTGATGCACGGAAACAAATGGCGGCTGTTTTGTCTTCATCTTTCCTTTTGGGGCTGGAATCTTTTGTCACTGCTGACTTTCGGGATCCTGGATTTTATTTTTGTCAATCCATATCGGATGGCAACCGATACAGAATTCTATATGGAACTTCGCAAAAATTATATCCGTTCGCGCAATCCACATTACGAATTACTAAATGACCCGCTGTTGGAACAAGAACTCTCTGATGATGAACTGCTGATCCGAAAGGCACTTTACGATGATTCCGAAGGACCTTATACGAAAATTGCCTATTTTGAGCCACAGCAATACCCGGTATTTTTATACTCTGTTCAGCCGCCAAAACGTGCAGTACAGCCACCGCTTCAACCGAACGAATCTTACTCCGGTCTGATCCTGGCTTCTTTGTTTTTTGTCTTTTCCGCATTGGGGTGGCTGTTGGAAACATTGAGCTATCTGACACAGGAAGGTGTATTTCTCAATCGAAGTATCCTGTCCGGACCATGGATCCCTTTGTATGGAATCTGCGGTGTTCTCAGCGTAGTATTATTGAGAAGATTTACTTCCAGTCCGATCGCTACGTTTCTCCTGAACGGATTGTTATACTCCGTGATCGGCTATTTTTCAGACTTTATGACACAGCTAATCTGGCATTCAGATTCTTGGAAATTGTCTGAGTATTTCCAGCCCGCTCTGCTCCCGTCTTTTCTCGCAGATGCCATGTTTCTTGGTCTGATCGGATGTGCCAGTGTATATTTCATCGCACCAAAATGGAAACGGCTAATCCATAAAGTTCCAAACTGGTTTCTGATATGCATCTGCATTTTACTGGGAATGCTGCTCTGTCTGGATATATTATTTGCTTTTTATCAATAATCCACAATTTCTGCCCGGAATATCGTTGATTTTTGGAAATAAAAATAATATAATTTACTCATCACAATTATTTAATGAAAGGGATATGACTATGAAAAAAAGAGTTGTCGTTGCACTGGGACATCGCGCTCTTGGCACTACATTGCCAGAACAACAAGTCGCAGTAAAAAATACAGCAAAAGTAATTGCAGATTTAATTGAAGCAGGATTTCAGGTTGCGATTACACACAGCAATGCTCCACAGGTTGGGATGATCCACACTGCTATGAACGAATTCGGACAGCGTCATGAAAATTATACCGCTGCACCGATGTCTGTATGTTCCGCTATGAGTCAGGGGTATATCGGATATGACCTACAGAACGGAATCCGGGAAGAACTGATGAACCGTGGTATCTACCGCACGGTCAGCACCATACTGACACAGGTAATCGTTGATCCATATGACGAAGCATTCTACACACCAACTAAAGTACTCGGCCGTTACATGAGCGCAGAAGAGGCTAATGAAGAGCGTAAAAAAGGAAATTATGTGATCGAAGAAGCAGGAAAAGGCTTCCGAAGAGTTGTTTCGGCTCCACATCCTGTGAAAATCGTAGAACTGGATGCTGTAAAAGCACTCCTGGATGCAGACCAGGTCGTGATCACTGCAGGAGGCGGCGGAATCCCGGTACTGGAACAGGACAACCATTTAAAAGGTGCCAGCGCTGTCATTGAAAAAGACCTGACTGCCGGAAAACTTGCAGAAGGAGTCAATGCAGATCAGCTGATCATCTTAACCAGTGTTGAACAGGTATGCATCAACCTCGGAAAAGATAACGAGGAAAAATTAGGCGAGATTTCTGCTGCACAGGCGAAAGAATATATGGAACAGGGACATTTTGGAGTTTACAATATGCTTCCGAAGTTCCAGGCAGCCGTTGACTTCGTAGATGAGAGAGAGGGACGCACCGCTCTGATCACTTCATATGATAAGATCAATGACGCACTTAAGGGTAAGACCGGAACTATCATTCATGCTTAAATGATAAAATCAATACAGGAGAACGAGATCAATCATGATTTCATTCTCCTGTATTTTTCTGTAATTCCTTATCATATCAAAAATTCACTTTTTCTTCTGTCTCAGCTTTCCCTCACGGATCTCATATACCTTATCAAACCGCTCCATGTATTCTCCAAACGTGTCATGTGTGATCACTACTACCATACCATCCAGATCAAGCAACAATTTCATGATCGCATCCGTTGTTTCCGGATCCAGACTGGATGTAATCTCATCTACAATGATCAGGTCATATTTTCGGATCACAAGTCTTGCCAGCGCAATTCTCTGAAGCTGTCCTCCTGACAGGTTTTTGACATTTTCACTGATAACCGTATCCAATCCCTGTTCTAATTCTTCTACCGCTTCCACTAATCCCACCTGTTTCAAAACATGTCGAATCTCTTCCTCCGGATATGCTTCATACAGGCAAATATTATTGCGGATCGTATCATGGAAAATATATGGATTCTGGGACACATATCCAATCCATTTACAGCCTGCTTTTTGATTCAACACCTGCTTTTCTCCATCATAGTACAAAATATCTCCAGAATATTCTGTAATATTTCCACACAAAATTTTTGCCAACGTAGATTTCCCGGAACCGCTCTCCCCAAGCAGCGCAATTTTTTCATTCTTCTCACACGTAAACGTAATGTCCTGAAGGATCTTATCTTTTGTATTCTCATACGCAAACTGCACCTGTTTCACTTCCATTTTGGAAAAATGCTTCTCTGCCTCTTCTATTTCTTCCTGTTCTTCTGGATTCATCATATTCTCAATTTTACCCCTGATTTTACAGGATGCCTTCACTCTGGCATAACTTTGCGAAATTACCTGACAAGGTGTTATGATGAAGTTTGAAAGATTAACGGCAGCAATCATATATCCTACCGTGATCCTTCCTTCAAATACCAGAAACATCCCAAACATCAGAACCAGAAAAAATAAACCATTGCTTAAAAAAGAGGATAACGTGATAGAATAATTGATGCTCTTCTGAAATTTATATTCACTGTCTGCTACCGCGCTTGTTTTTTCTTCGTTTTTCTTTTGAAACAAACGCTGTACTCCAAATCCATGAATAATTTCATAACCATTTAAAATTTCTGTTGTATTTCCCACATACTCCTCTGACTTTTTTGAAAAATCTGCACGGCTTGACTTTAAATGTTTTTCCTGGATTCTTGGAAGCACAAGTGGTGCAGCTGCCGCAATGCATACAAATAGCAGCATGGATGGATCTATATAAATATACATACAAAAAGAAAAAAATAGCATAATTCCAAACAGGATCAACTGATACAAGGAAGCAAAATAATCATCACTTAACATCTTTATGTCATTGGTTAAAAGCGAAAGATCTGCCGTACTGCTGGATGCACTGTATTGCCTGATATTTCTTTTTAAAATCGTATTCATACAGGCATTTCGAATAAATCCCAGCGCCCCACAATGCAGTCTGGAAAACATATTTCGTGAAATGGATTCCAATAAAAATGTAGCTGAAACCAACAGCAATCCCAATATCATATCTCTGACCACTTCTTCTTTGCCACCGGCATCAATAATCCACTGCAGCACAAAAGACTTTAGCGGTGCGATAAACCCTAAAATCACTGTCAAAATCAAAAATACGGAAACAAAAATTTTTCGTGTCCTAAAATAAGTGCTTACTTTTATTTTCTCTCCATCCATTTGCTCCACCCCTTTTTATTGTTTCACTCATTTTACCACTGCCTTCCACGCCTTTTCAACACCCGCTTTCCGTCATGATAAAAGAATACCGCTTTTTAACAGAACCGGGCGCAGTGCATTGTATAAAACCACAACCAATACTGTGGATACCACTGCATTCACAAAGGTGGTTGCCGTACTCCACTTTGCAAGAACTTCTGCCATCTGCTGCGGCTGTCCCAGAATATACTGTTTATAGAAATATCCCACCAGGGGATCTGCGATCACATTAAATGCCAGTCCTGCCACAGAAGCATAAATACTCCAGCGAAATACATATTTTTTATCACTGCTTTCATTAATCTTTCCAATCCGGTGTGCAACCAGTCCTACGATCAGACCAATACAAAGTTTTAACACAAAGGTCTTCGGAGCACCGACAATATAGATCGGATCCAGAATATCTGCAATGGTCATCCCGATTGCCCCTGCCAGTCCGCCATACCATCCGCCTAAGAGCAATGCTCCTAAAACGCAAAACGCATTGCCGATATGAAGGGATGTAGCGTCTCCTCCCGGCATCGGTATCTTAATCTGTAAAAATGTAAACGATACAAAACATAATGCTGCCAAAAGTGCTGTCTGTGCCAGTTTTACAACTGTCTGCTTTCTTTTTTCCATCAGATTCCCTCTTTTCATCGTTGATGGTCTTATCCTACCACTGAAGTGGATGGATGAAAACATCCAGTTATTGTATTTTTGACCAGTCCAGTTCTCTTATTTTTGATTTGCAGGCTCTACTGCAACGGATTTTCCTTTGATTTTTGCATGATTCATCGCATTCAATACATCACGTGCATATTCTCTCGGAACTTCTACAAAAGTATATTTATCAAACATGTCGATCGTTCCGATCAATTTTCCGGGAATTCCACTTTCTCCAGCGATCGCGCCTACGATATCTCCCGGTTTTGCTTTATTTTTCTTTCCAATATTGATAAACAGACGCACCATTCCAGCTTCTTCTGCACCGGTATCTCCAAATTCCATATCTTTTTCGTCTGTTTCCTGCTGTCCAGAACAATATTTCAAAAATGCTGCCGCCAGATCCATGGCCGTATAATCAGATTCATTAACACGATCCTCGATGATCTGCAGGAATTTCGTCAGATCTTCATTTTCGATGATCTGCTCGATCTCTTCTAATACATTTTCCATCTTTGTATTCGCAACATCATTTAAAGACGGAACTTTCTGCGCATAGATCTTAGTCTTACAGTACCGCTGGATCTCTTTCAGCTTATAGACCTCTCTTCCGGAAACAAAGGAGAAAGAACGCCCTACACGTCCGGCACGCCCGGTTCTTCCGATACGGTGTACATAATACTCATCATCCTGTGGAAGATCGTAATTAAATACAGCTTCTACATCATCCACATCAATTCCTCTTGCTGCCACATCTGTACATACCAAAATATCAGTCTTGCCGGAACGGAAGCCCTGCATTACACGGTCTCTCTGCGCCTGTTTCATATCTCCATGAAGTCCTGCGGCAAAATATCCTCTTCCAAGGAGCGCATTGACTAACAGATCTACCTGTTTTTTCGTATTACAAAATACCACAGATAATTTCGGTGTATAAATATCCAGAAGACGGGAAAGGACTTCCTCTTTATTTTTCGGTTTTACTTCATAATAAAACTGCTCAATATTCGGCACAGTCAGCTCTTTTTTAGTCACTTTCACAAGCTCTGCATCTTTTTGGAATTGTTTTGTGATCTGCAAAATTGCTTTTGGCATAGTTGCAGAAAACAGAACCGTCTGATGCTCCTGTGGGATTCCTTCCAGAATTGTCTCAATATCTTCTCGAAATCCCATGTTCAGCATCTCATCTGCCTCATCCAGAACAATGGTATGCACATGATCCATTTTCATGGTCTTACGGCGCATGTGGTCCATAACGCGCCCCGGTGTTCCGATCACCAGCTGTGTTCCACTCTTTAAGGAACGGATCTGTTTTACGATCTCCTGTCCTCCGTAAATCGGCAGAACCTTGATTCCATGCATATATTTTGCCAGGTTTCGGATTTCCTCTGCCACCTGGATCGCCAGCTCTCTTGTCGGACAAAGCACGATCGCCTGCAGTTTTTTATTCTTTGGATCTATTTTTTCCAGAAGCGGAATTCCAAATGCCGCTGTTTTTCCGGTTCCGGTCTGCGCCTGTCCGATCACATCTTTTCCGCTCATGATCACCGGGATCGCCTTCGACTGGATCGGAGATGCCTCCTCAAATCCCATGTGCTTCACTGCTTTTAATATTTCCGGACACAGTTCTAATTCTTCAAATTTTAATTCTTCCATAAATCTCCTTTTCTAAAGACAAAAATAAGGGACTGTAGAACAGTCCCGCAATACAACCTGACATATCATATCAGAATTTTCCATTTCTGTCAAAATTCCTTTTATTTCAAAAGTTTTTACAAATCCTCTTGCATTTCAGGAATAGAAGTTGTAATATACACATATGCTTTATGTAGTTTTTAAAACTACATGCGATTTTTATTTCAGGAGGCGAATTTTTATGAATCAGACTTATCATTTAAAAGATCCCGGAAGTGCTATTACTCATTTTATCGGCATGATACTGGCTATCTGCGGAGCAGTTCCGCTGCTTATAAAGGCTGCCCATGAACCAGGACATATTTATACAATTGCACTCACTGTCTACGCATGTAGCCTGATCCTGCTGTATGCGGCAAGCACAACCTACCATACTTTCGATATTTCCACAAAAGTGAACACACTTTTGAAAAAAATCGATCACATGATGATTTTTATTCTGATTGCCGGAAGTTACACCCCCATTTGTCTGATCACGTTAAAAGGCCGTACCGGCATCATCCTTTTATCTATTGTATGGGGGATTGCCATTGCAGGAATCCTGATCAAAGCATTCTGGGTATACTGTCCGAAATGGGTTTCTTCTATTCTTTATATCGGAATGGGATGGACCTGTGTCCTTGCGTTTACACAGATTTTCCACTCACTGTCTCCGGCCGCATTTGGATGGCTTCTGGCAGGTGGTATCATCTATACGATCGGCGGTATTATTTACGCATTAAAGCTTCCGATCTTCAATAACAAGCATAAGAATTTCGGAAGCCATGAGATTTTTCATCTATTTGTAATGGCCGGAAGCGCCTGCCACTTTATTGTCATGTATTGCTATCTTTTCTGAGACAACTGCATCTGCTTTCCATTTAAAATCGCTTCCTCCAAACAGTCTGTTCCGTCATATACCAGCTTTAAGGAGAAAAATTCTTCCGATTCCTCCAGGAGTCGGAAGAAAATCTTATCTCCCTCCCAGAGATTCAATCGGTAAATCTCTTTTTTATCTACCCACTCTAATTCTCCCTCATCACAGGCAATCGGCTCTCCTACAAATCCATCTGCTGTAAACAAGGACATGTATTCTGTAACTCCATTTCCAGATACAAACGTAACCATCGCACGGTATTTCCAGGAGGTCAGTGTATATCCCGTCTCTTCTTTCACCTCCCGCAAAAGACATTCTTCGGGACTTTCATCCGCCTCAAAATGTCCGCCGACTCCGATCCATTTATCCTTGTTGACATCATTCTTTTTCACCGTACGGTGCAGCATCAGATATTTTCCATCTTTTTCGATATAACACAAGGTGCTTAAACTTGTCATAATATCATTCCTCTCTGTTTTGTATTATGGAATTATCATAACACAAACCATGCGGATATGGTATCGTGATTAAAACAGCCGGATTCTGATTCAATCTGTGATATACAACTCTTGTTATTCATGACCTTTATCATAAAGAGCCTGAATTTTGGGTGGAAGATTATCAGGAATCATAGCATTAAGGTTCTCTTCATTGCCATCTGCCATCGCAGTTTCGTAATACCAACATTTAAATTTGAGCAAAGCCAATGTCTTTTCCAGATGTTTAATTTCAGCTTCAACAGCAGTCTTACGAGCCTCAAATAATTCTTTCCGTTTTATGTAACTAGAAGCGCCTTCAGAAACCCAGGCAATGAACTGTTTGATTTCTTTGATTTCAAGTCCGGAAGTTTTGAGACATTCAATAATCCGAATGGCTTCTAAATCATTTTCATTGAAATAGCGAATGTTTCCCTTTCATATTATAAGTTTATTTTGCCTTACGGTCTTGCTAAATTCGTTCGTTTTGCAAAGAATGTCTGGGAGATAGATGCTGCAGGAAAGACAGATGAACAGGTAGCATTCGCAGGTTTGACAGCGATGGAAAAATGGATGAAAGAATTGGGACTTGTAATGAATATTACAGAACTAGGAGCAACAAAGGAAATGCTGCCAGAACTTGTAAAAGCAACCCTTGTACTTCCAGGAGGGTACCGTACGCCAAATACAAAAGAAATCGAAAAAATATTGACAGAATGCTTTTAGCATAAGAGGATTTAGCTGTAAAGTGGCAGTAATTCTGATATTTTAGCCAAAGAATGCGAAAATGGAGTGAAAGAAGCCTTCCAGATTACAGAGTCTTATCTGGATACATCTCCCGCTTACATGCACAAAAAAGAAACAATCTATGGGCATTTTTTAATCTGCTACCTTAGCCTGTTTCTTTTAAGGGTGTTTGAGATTAAGGTTTTCAATAATCAGATCAATTCTGATGACCTGATCAATTTCATACGTGATTTTCGGGTGGTCAATCAAGGTAATGGTTCTTATATTAATATTTGTCGCAACCAGACAAGCGAAAAAGTCAAAAAAGCTACCAGCTGAACATTACTCATTACTGCAACTCTGCTAAGCAGTTTGACGCTGATTCAGCCTGTTATATACAAATGTAAGCACCAGTCCGACTGCCGCAAATACCATCGCCAGGACAAACGCCGGACGATAGCCATTGGTCATGCGATAAATCTGACTGATAAAGATGGGGCCTAACAATCCTGCAAGATTAAATCCAATGAACATAATTCCATAATTTACACTTGCATTCTTTCTTCCGAACTGGCCTGCTGTAAATCCGGGATATACCCCCATAAAAGCGCCAAAGCACAATCCAACCATACAGATTCCGATACAAAACCAAAGTGCGCCTGCATTTGCATACAAAATTGCCATTGAGAGTACTGCAAGAACAAATACTCCCTGTAAAGTCTTAATACACCCGATGCGATCGGATACACTTCCCGCCAGGATCCGTCCAAATGTATTGAACAGTGCAAGAATAGACACCACAAAAGCTGCATTGGCAGCCGTCATCCCAACCAGGTTCTGTGCGATCGCAGACGCCTGTGAAATCGCCATCATCCCCAGAACAGCCCCGAAGAAAAGCATACTCAGCATGACGTAAAAAATGGGAGATGTCAGCATTTCCTTCCAGTTTTTATCGTTTTCTTCTACTGTTTTCCCCACATTTTTCGCAGAATCCTGATACCCGACCGGAACAAAATCTTCCGGGCATTTTATCATAAACTGCGAAAAAATTCCTGTAATACAAATGATCACAATTCCAAAGTACAAAAACGCCTTGCTGACGCCAACCTGATCGATCAGTGCATTTGCGACCGGCGGCAGGATCACCGAAGAAATGCCATACGACGCCGTTGCAATTCCTCCGACCAGCCCTGCCTTATCCGGGAAAAATTTCACCGAATTACTGATCGTACACCCGTAGGCAAGCCCCATTGCAAGTCCTGCTACAAGTCCGTATCCAATGACCAGACCTGACACATTCTGTGCAAATCCGCAGATCACAAATCCGATCCCAAACAAAACTCCGCCCAGGAAGACTACCCGGCGCACTCCCAGTTTTTGATTTAAAAATCCCCCGCCAATCATGGTAACAAATCCAAACGAATTGCCGATTGAAAACACGATTGCCAGATTTGCCGCCGTCAGCTCCTGTCCCAGAATCTCTGTCAGATGTGCTGCCATTGGCCCTGCAAAAACACTCCATACATAAAGTGATCCAATGCAAAGATTGATCAGACAGCTGGAAAATAATACCATCCATCTCTTTTTTGTTAATTTTATCTGTTCATTTTCTGTCATAATGCTTCCTCTTTATATTTTTCATAAATCACGTCCCCCTGTTTTCCTTTTTCAAAGCAAACAGAGACCATATATTCTGGATCCACCGGCTTCTGGATCACTGCCGCATCCGGATCCGAACATTCTGTGAACCCTTCCCGGTCCTTTGCTATCCCTTCTGCCGCAAATTCTACCTGATGCGGATCCAGGGAAAACCCTCTGCCCCTCCATTTCAGATAGCTTTCTTTCAACGTCCAGAACCGGTAAAATTCTCTGTTCTGCTTCTTTTGATCCGATGCGTATCCTTTTAAAATCTGTTGTTCTTTTTCTGTCAAGATCTTTTTTGCCATGGATTCTGTAAAAGTCTGTATTTTCTCCACATCAATCCCAATCTCCTGATCAGACAGCGCGCATACTACCATCCCCTCACAGTGACTGATATTAAAATGAATCGAATCGCAGCTTTTGAAGTGTGGCTTTCCATACTTGTCTTCCTCCAGCGCCTCTTCCAGCTCTTCTTCTGTCAGATTCCACCCATACCACTTTTTCAGTCCGTTCCGTAAAAGCATTCTTCCAATCCGGTGTTCTTTCCGATATTGATGTTCTCCTTCTTCAAGCACATAGCCTGTCTGATAAACATAAATCATACAACTCTTCCTTCCGGTTTTTTCTCTACAATGATTCCCACCGGTTCCTCCTCCATGGAATCCAGGTAAAACCACCCCTTACTATACGGCGGCTTTGGATACGCGTACGCATAATGACGTTTTCCCGCACTGTGTTCTATGCAGCCAATCATACGTGAAATCAGAGATTTCGGCATCTTTTTTTCACTGTGCGATGTCATATAGTATTCGACGTCCATTTGTTCCACATCACGAAGTGTTCGAAGCTGTGTTTCTTTTGTTCCGTGGTTTTGAAAGATCAGACACATAACCGGTGTCAGGGCATCTCCGCTAAGAAGCACCTTCCATTCCGGAAAGTATACTCCTATTGATCCTGCACTGTGTCCGGGAAGCTCCACAATCTCTCCGTATAAATTTCCAAGATCAAAGTGCGTAAAATCCAGCTTCTTCATCGTGTTCCATCCCTTCCGGCAAAACACGGGTTCTCTGTCAGGAGTCATTTCCTTCACCCACCGTCTGATCTGATCTTCATCGTAGGATTCCAGAAGATTCCAATCTTTTTCTGACAAATACACGGTATCGAACTGACCGCTCCCTCCAATATGATCAAAATGACCATGACTGGCAATGACAAGCAGCGGAAGGGATGTAATCTCTTCCACTGCCTGTTTCAGATCATCTGTACCACAGCCAGTATCAAAAAGCAGCGCTTTTTTTTCACCAAGAACCAGGCTTGCGAAACAATCTGCCTCATCACGCAATCGATAGAACTGTTGTGACAGCTTCTTCGTCTGTATCATTTTACTCCCCCTGCCTGCGGAAGATACCGATCAGCTTTTTCTGGAAAAAATCTACGCCGATCCCCACATACAGAACTCCGGCGATCATAGCTGCACCGATCTGTATCGGAAGTGTCCCAAGCGCAGCTATGGAAAGCGGCCCCATGATCGTAAGACCAATTGCCCATCCGCACAGCCATGCCGGCGTAAAAATATAGTTTGACAGATTCTCCCCGATGATCACCGCAAGACCCCCCAGGATAAAAAGTGTTCCATACAGTTCCAGGTTCGGATTCAGTGTCAGTTTTTCCATGATGAATATTGCAAGCACTGCCCAGCAGTCTCCACCTAAAAATCCCAGTGTGATCTTAAGTGCATCACTGATTTTATTTCCATTTGTCACATACAGTCCTGCACAGATCAGCGCAACTGCCCCGGTTGTAATCCCGGCAAATGGTGCCAGTACTGCCCAGATGGGAGGCAATGCTGCAATTCCAAGCGCCAGCGTTAATATATTTAACTTCTTTTCGCTCATAAGAGCTTCCCCTTTCTATTGATCCCAGTCAAACCCTGTCCAGACCGGTTCTCCCGTATATTTCTTTAATACTTCTTCTCCATTGAGCACACGGATTGCCCCCGCTGCCATTGCTTCCATTTCAAATTCGCCCGGATATGCCGTTACCGGTGCGATAAAGGAACAGGCATCTGTAATCTGCTCCACCAGATCCTGATTATGTACCATTCCACCGCCAAGCAGAATTCCATCGACTTCTCCATGAAGGACTGCAGCCATAGAACCAATGCATTTTTCAATCTGATAGATCATGGTATTCCATAACATTTCGGCATACCGATCTCCGTTTTGGGCACGCCTGGTCAGTTCCAGAGCATCCGATATCCCCACATGACTTACAAATCCACCGGACTTCGTCAGAAGTGCTTTCACATCTTTGATCCCACAGTTATTTTTTTCCATATAACCAAGCAGATCTGATACCGAAATACTTCCACATCGTGTAGGAGCCATCGGACCTTCTCCGCCTACGATGTCAAATCCATCGATCATTTTTCCCTTTTTGTGGGCAGATACAGAAATTCCGCCGCCAATATGACATACAATATAATTTGCTTCTTCATATCTTTTATGCAATACATATTTGCTGTGACGGATTGCGGTTTCCTTTAAATTCAGTGCATGAAGGTGAATGACGCGATTGACCCCTTTGATCCCGGTCATTCTTGCAAGATCCTGCAGTTCATCAACATCCGGCGGATTGACAACCATTGCTTTTGCACCATACTCTACAGCAAATTCTGCTGCCAGCTGAGAGCCCAGTGCAGCTGGATGGATCACTCCGTTTGCCATTTTTCTTGCATGATCCAGCATCTGTTCATCAACATCATAAGTGCCTCCTTCCATTGCCAGAAGTCCGCCTCCACGTCCTACAAATATATCCACGTCATCCAATGCAACATTTGCCTCTTTTAATAAATTTAGGATCATATTTCTTCTGTACAAAAGCTGGTCACTGATTGTCTCATATTTTGCCAGCTCCTGTGCATCATGGGAAACATTCTTTGTATACAGACATGTTTCTCCCTGAAATACTGCAATTTTCGTAGATGTTGATCCCGGATTGACTGCACACACTTTATATTCTTTCATCGTATCCCTCTCCTTTTCTCAAAAGTTCTGCAGGTTTTATGAAAGCAGGGGCCAGCCCCTGCTTCAAAATCACATCTATTTTTCTCCGGCTGCCCGTACGGCGCTGATCACAATGTTTCCTTTCAGTTCAGAAACCGGAGCACTTCTGGAACAGTCACACACAACCTTGTTAAATCCCTGCAGCATTGGTCCGTATGCATCCGCATGTCCAAACTGCTGGATCAGCTTTACTGCTACATTCCCTACATTTAGATCCGGCCAGATGACCACATTGGCTTTTCCGGCAACCGGACTTTCTTTTTTCACCTTTTTCTGTGCAACTGCCGGATTGATTGCAGCATCTAACTGAAATTCTCCGTCAATTGCAAGATCCGGACGTAATTCATTGGCAATCTTCACTGCTTCCGTCACTTTATCGACCAGTTCTCCCTGCCCGCTTCCAAGTGTCGAATAGCATACACAGGCACATCTCGGCTCCCAATCCAGAAGAGATTTTACGGTATCACATGCGGAAATCGCAATACTTGCCAGCTGTTCCGCATTTGGATTGGTACATACTGCGCTGTCTCCGACTGCGAGAAGGGATCCTTCACTGCCTTCATATCCCGGAATGTCACACAGGCCAATACTTGAAATTGTTGTGATGCCCGGCTTCATTCCTATAATCATCTGTCCTGCAAGAAGCACATCTCCTGTTGTATAATCAATCCCGGCAAATGTTACATCTGCTTCCCCCACTGCCTGCATGACCATTGCATACTGAAGCGCATCCTGCATACGACGGTTTAATGCTTTTTCTTTTAACCGGGTCTCCGGCAATGCGATATATTTTTCTACCAAACTGTTCTTGTATGTTTCATCAGCCATATCTACGATATGAAATACGTCTTCTCTGTATCCTCTTTTTGCAATCGTTTCCCGGATCTCATCTGCATTTCCAACAAGAACCGGAACAATATATCCTTCTGTCCCTGCTTCATAAGCTGCCTGCATCATTTTTTCATTGAGAGCTTCCGGGAACACAACACGCTGAGGATTTAACTTTGCTTTTTCAAAAATCTGATCAATTACACTCATTTTTCCCTCTTAACATCCATTACATTTCTTCTTCGATCAAATCAATAAGATCCGAAATTGTAGCACATCCGCTGGCATCTGATAACATCAAAGCCACATCCAGTTCATTCTCAATCTCAGATACCAAAGCAACCATCTGTACAGAAGCTCCGCTTAAATCTTCTTTAAATGATGTGTTTTCTGAAAGATCTGCGACATCTTTTTTATATGACATTGCTACCATGTTTAATACTTGTTCTAAAATTTCCTGTCTTGACATTCTTTTTTCCTCCTGATCAAATTCATCTGTTTTTTTATTGTTCTTCATCCAGATCAAATACGACTGTTTTGAATCCGCCATCACGCTCTATAATGGATGCATGGATATTCAGCGGAAGTTTTTCTGTCAGTTCTGCACGATTCTTTTTACTAATTCCCCGAACCACTGCATTTAATCTTGTTCCTTCCTCTAATTCCACTTCTCCATAAGCAAACTTACCCATCTTTTTATATTCCGGTTTTGAAGAAAGTGCCGCAGGTAATACAATCGAATGCAATTTTGCTTTTCCGCTGATCTCATACCATTCTGTTTCATAACTTCCACAGGCATTGCACGCATATACCGGTGGGAATTCTACATTTCCGCACTCCGGACATTTCCTTCCTAAAATTTTCCCCTCTTCCAGTCCCAGATAAAATTTTTCTACGACCTTCTCCAACTTGATAGCCATGGTACTCCCTCCTTTATCAGTCCATTGTACGCACGATGATCGCTGCTACATTCTGTGCTCCGCCATATCCTCGAAGCATCGTTGTCTTTGGTAACTTCTTCACCTGGCGTTCTCCACATTCGCCCCACATCTGCTTGCAGGCTTCATACATATCTGCCAGACCGGATGCAGCATGGGCATGTCCAAACGATGTTCTTCCTCCGTTTGAATTGATCGGTTTATCTCCATCCCATGCAGTGCGTCCATCGCAGATGTATTTCCAGCCTTCCCCGTATGGCAGATATCCTGCAATTTCAGCGGATACCAGATGGGAAGTAATGATAAAGTCATTTGCAAAGAACAGATCCAGATCTTCTCCCGATAATCCGGTCAGTTCATATACCTGACGAACTGCCTCTTCTGTTGCACGAACTTCAAAATGCGGAGTGGTTGCTTCACAGGCAGCGCTGCCGATTCCCAGTACTTCGATCGGTTTATGTTTGAGATTTTTTGCAATCTCCGGAATTTTTTCTGTGGCACATACAATCACAGCCGCCGCTCCGTCACATTTTAATTCCAGACCGCCCGCACGAAGGAAATCCCCCATTTTCGGATTGTATGGAGAATTCATATATTCATCCAGTGTCATACCTGCTTCCTTTGCAAGCTCTTCATACGTTGTTCTTTCAATCGCAAGCGGATTCATCGAAGCATTTCTTCTGTTGTTGATGCACATTGCATTTAAGGTGTTGTTCATATCTTCTGCTGAGATTCCTCTCGTACGCACATACCATTCCGCTGCATCATCATAGATCAGTTCCTGACCTGCCATCAGGCTTCTGGTATAGGTACGGTCATATAACCAGGAGGTTGTTTTCAAAAATTTTTCCATTGTCATCTTGTCACGTTTGTACGGATGTTTTGGAGTTTCAACATTATCAGCCGGACTTGGCGTACTGTCACCAAATTCAACAGCACCGCTTAACACACAGTCATATTTTCCGGATGCAACTGCATTTACAGCCTGTTCAATTGCCAGATATCCTGTACAGCAGGCCTCTGAATGATGAATCGACCCTTTTCCTTTCATTCCAAACCAGTTTGCGATCTGCACATTTGGTGTCAGATAATTGGATCCATTCAGCGGACTGGCACATCCATGAAAATAAAAATCTACATCCTGCGGGTTCACCCCTGCATCTTCCATTGCCTTTAATGCAGCATATCCAAATAATTCGCCTTCTGTCAGACCATTGGTCTCTTCATGATCTACCGTATACATAAATGGTGTGCATCCTACGCCAATAATCGATACACTCCTCTGATATTTTCCTAATTTATTCATGATCATTCCCCTTTCCGGAAGTTTCTGTCCTATCGTTTTTTGCATGGAATCGGCTTCTTTGGACAGCGCGGTTTCACAGCTCCCGCCTGAATGATCGCGCCTTCCTCACAGCTGTCCAGACATTTGCCACACAGTGTACATTCGTCCTGATCGATAATGTGAACGAATTTATTCTTTCCAATGATCGCATCATCTTCGCATACGTCTGCACATTCGCCGCATCCGATACACTGGTTTGCCAGGATATGATAGGTCATAAACTTTTTGCATACTCCTGCACGACACGTTTTCTTCGCAATATGTTCCTCGAAAATCTCTCCATATGTACCTAACGCTTCTTTCACTGTGTCCGCAATTTCCATGCCTTCCTCACAGAGTGACTGCGTTTTCATCAGTCCGCACAGTTCTTCCATCAGTGCTTTATCCGATGTGCTTCCCTTTTTCTCTGTGATATCTTTTAAAATCATTTCCAGCTGTGTAATGCCTTCATATCCAAATACGCACTTTCCACAATCCTTACATGGATGTGCCATAATTTCTTTTAAAAGGACATCAACAACACACTGATCTTCTTTTAATGCTCTGATTTTCTCAATGCTATTCATCTGTGTCCTCCTAATATTCATTCCAAAGTTTTGTCTTGGTAAGCGTTGTTCTCAGATCACACTGCAGACATCTTCCGGCTTCGCACTGCGCCTGGTCACAGCTCAGAGGTTTTTCGATCGGTGCAAATCCACCGATTCTCTCTTTGGCAGATAATATTTCCGGCTCTATGCGCTGCAGATCTGCAAATCCTTCCACACGTCCCAGATATGGATCTGGTTTTTCCCGATCTGCCAGCACTTCGGTAATGTCTCCGTCACCACCCAGATATTTATCCATTTCCATCGCTGCATTTCTTCCTCCGACAATTGCTTCGATCACGGATTTTGTTCCTGTGACGACATCTCCTGCCGCAAACACTCCTTTCATGCTTGTAGCTGAATCTTTTGTCTCAATATATGGACCATGACACAATTGGAGTCCCATATTTTCTGTGCCTTCCGGTTTCTGTCCCACAGCAAAAATGACATGATCCACATCTATGATCTGCTGAGACCCTTCTTCCAGTTCCAGAACCGGTTTTCTGTTTTCATCAAAATAAAATTGCCTTACTTTCTTTAGCTCCACACCGGATACCTTTGTATCTCCTGTAATTCGAAGGAAGGAATAGCCTGCATGAAGGATGATTCCTTCTTCTGCCCCTTCTCTGATTTCTTCCGGAGAAGAGGTCATCTGCTGCTCATTTTCAAGACATGCGATATGGACTTCTTTTGCTCCCAGTCTGACTGCTGTACGTGCGCAGTCATATGCCACATTTCCGCCACCAAGAACCATCACTTTTTCACCTGGTAAAAGAGGGGTTTCACTTCTTGCAGCCTTTAAAAATTCTGCATTTACATAAACACCTTCCAGGTCATTTCCTTCGATTGGAAGTTTACTTCCCTGATGCGTTCCAACAGATACCAGCACAGCATCATACCCTGATTTCAACAGTTCTTGCGGAGATTCACATACGGTATTGGTCTGCAGATCGATTCCCGTTTCAAGAATCGCTGCGATCTCACGGTCTAACAGATCATCTGGAAGTCTATATGCAGGAATTCCATATCGGCATTGTCCTCCTGCCTTTTCATTCTTCTCAAATACAGTCACTTCATGTCCCTTTTTCGCAAGATAATAAGCCGTTGTCAAACCTGCCACTCCTGCACCGATCACCGCCACCTTCTTTCCTGTCGGCTTCTCTTTTCTCGCACGTTCTTTCCATGCCCCGGATTCTTCTGCTGCCGCTGCCCGTTTTAACTTACAGATGGAAACCGCATCACCAAGTTCTCCTCTTTTACAACTGCTTTCACAATTGTGCGTGCATACTGCACCAAGTACTTCCGGAAATGGAACTTTCTCACGAATGATCGCTGCAGCCTTGTCAAAGTCTCCCTCTTTGATGCATCGAATATACGCAGGAATATCAATGTGTGCCGGGCAGGTACTTCTGCACGGAACCACATTTTCTTCATACGATTTTTCAGGCTTCATGATCTTAACCGCATCCATAATGGAGCCTGTCGGGCAAACCTCAATACATGCACCACAGAACCGACATCCTGCCTCTTCCAGTGTTTTTCCATCTGGAATTCCCGCACGGATGCCGGTATTTGTTTTCACATAATCCAACACTTTTACTCCACGCAGCTCCTGACATGCCCGAATACACCTTCCACATCTTACACATCTTGTAAATAAATGCGAGATCAGCGGATTGCTGTCATCATTTGGCACACTTCTGGATTTCTTTCTCCAACGTTCCGGACTAACACCCATGTACTGATACATCGACTGCAGCTCACATTTGCCAAACTTCGGACATCCGGTACAATCCGCCGGATGTGTTGCCAAAATCAGTTCCATTGCGGTTTTCCGAACTTTTTGAGCTTCCGCACCATTTGTTGTAATGTTCATCCCTTCCTCTGCAATTGTTTTACAGGCAGGAACTGCCCCTTCTGTTCCGTCAATCTCAACGGAACAGAGTCGGCATCCTCCTTTTGCTTCCAGATCAGGATGACTACAAAGATGCGGAATAAAGATACCGGCTGACAAAGCTGCATCCAATACCGAGCTGCCTTCTTTTGCCTGAATTTCTTTTCCGTCAATTGTAATTCTCATAAATGATCTCCTCTAAACTCTATGATCGGATCCGTCTTTCTTAAAATCCGTATTCATCAAAATCATCTAATTCTGCTGCTGCATTTTCACCTGCAATACGGCCGCTATTCAAACAGAATCCCATTGTATTTCCTGAAAGAATAAATGGATAACTGTCTCCAAAAATGTTGCATGCATCTGTTCCTGCACAGTACAATCCAGGAATTACTTTTGCCTCCTGCGTTAATACCTGTGTCTTATGATTGATCTTGACTCCTCCAAGAGATCCATATGCCCCTACATTCTGTCTGCATACATAAAATGGCGCTTTTGCGATCGGCTGCATGTATACACGATCTTTTTCAAAGATCTCATCATATCCGTTCTCACACATTTCGTTATATTCTTCAATCTGCTCTCTAAGACCTTCTACATCAATTCCGATTTTTTCAGCCAGCTCTTCAATCGTGTCTGCCTGTGCGATCGGCTCATATCCGTCCGCAAGATCTCTTTCCCACTGTTCATCAAAATGATCAAACAGATCGTGTGGATGTACATGAGATACGATGTCCGGTCCTTTCTTTTTGTATTTTTTCAGCATCTTGCTGTCGAAAATCGCATATGCCACTTTTCCCGGCTGTGCTGCAATCGCATTTCCTGTAAATGTTGTGTTTGCAATCTGGTCTTCCGGCATAAATCTCTGACCATTTCTGTTTACCCAAAGACATGGCTGGCGGAATGCACCGTCCAGAATGAAATGATTCATGTTATCCGGAAGCTGATACATCAATTCCATGATACATGGCTCTTTTCCGGCACCTGCTTCCCATGCCATCTTGATGCCGTCCCCTTTCATCCCGGGAATTGCAAAGTTATAAATCGTCTTGGCATATTCAAATTCTGTCTCTTCTTTGATCATTTCCGGATTGTCTCCAAAACCACCGGTACAGATAATGACTGATTTTGCTCTTGCTTCAATTTCTTCTCCGTTTTTATCTACAGCAAGCACTCCTACTGCTGCCCCATCTTCCATGATGATTTTCTTTACAGGTGTTTCAAATAAAAACTGAACTCCCAATTCTTTTGCACGTTCTGTCATTTTCTTTGTCATAGCAGTTGCACAGCGTGGTCCTGGCATTCCGCCTCCTTCTGGTTTTACAACATGCCATGTAAACTCACCGTCCGAATATGCTCTTGTAGCTTCCGGTGCACTGAATGCTCTTTGAACTCCTACAAACTCAACTCCCATATCCATCAGCCAGTCAATCGTATCACCGGATTTAAAGTAATAATCCCTGACCATTCTTGCGTCTACACGATAATGAGTAAAGTACATATGTTTTCGGAATGCTTCTCCCGGTGTCAGCGCAATCATATGATCCTTCTGGATTCTGGAACCGACTCCCAGAGGTCCCATCCCCATGTTTGCCGCTCCTCCTGTTGTTGTAGATTTCTCAAATGCAAGGACTTCTGCTCCGTTTTCTGCCGCTGCAATACTTGCTGCAAGACCTGATAATCCAGCAGCTACCACGATCACATCTGTCTGTAACTGTTTCATAATAAATGCCTCCTGTTATTCATTACATATTTTTTTCGTAAGAGCTTCTGCCGGACGATTCCATAAAAAAGATACGATATATCCGACAGCGTAAATTGGAAGAAATGTCGTTGCCATACCAATGAAGTAAGCCTGGATCGGTGCATGTCCTAACATACATACGTTAAAATATGTAAGGATCAGGCAATTAATCAGCACATACCCAAGATTCACCACTACATTGATGCACAGGCCAAACGGTAAGGACTCTGGCTTTGTATGACATTTTTTTGCAAATGCGATCCCCCACGGAACCAGCGGAATACTGACACCGATTACAAAGGAAATTACATATGCAATGCAAAAATTGATGACAAACAATTTCGGAATCACCGTGTGAACCGCCAGCAGCTGTGCCGTCAGTGAAATCGCTGCTGCCACTGGAATATTCATGATCAGTGCGTTAACTGCACGGTATTTAAAGCTCTTTTTCATACCAAAATTCCTCCAATTATTCAATTCCTTTGAATTGCTTTTCTTTATAACGAACAATCTTCTTTGCAACAATTTCTCTGTTTGCCGGATTTCCAAAGAATCCTCCCTGTGTTTCTCCGATTTCTTCCAGATGTCTTGCACGTCCCTCTACCGTTGTCCGGTCTTTGTATAATCCATCTTCCTGAATGACGAATTTCCATTTTCCATCTTCTGTCTTTTCCAGAGTACCGCCCGCACCACAAACCTGACATTCAATTGGATAGTGAATTCCATCCCACTGTTTTTCCCCTAATACAAGTGCATTCGAGTGACAGTTCGGACACCATCCCATATCCTCATCTCCCAGCCATTTACGGTCAGAAACCGGTGTTTTTACAGCCTGTATAATATTCTCTCCCATCTTATGCGCACGTGCGATCAAATCATCGTCTAACAGACACTGTGCAGGTCCCGGTACTCTTGCGGCCAGAATCATATCTACAACCTTCATATCTGTTGTAAACATGGTTGCCTGTAATCCTTCCAGAGCCATTGACTGCCAGGAACGTGTAGATCCACCTACAGAAATCAGGCCCGCAACACGATCTTTATGCTCAATTGCCCCGATCGTTTCTAAAAATGCTGTTTCATAACTCAAACTTCTCTGTGCGAATGCAAGATAATTTGCAGACGGCATTAGATCATATGTCGGAACAGAATAGATCACCGCATCCTGCTCTAACAACACATCCATGATCTTCTTTTTGTCATCCTTTTCATCAAGCACACATCCTACGTTTTTCCCCTGTGACATTCCGATCGTACAGGATGTACATCCCGTACAATCCAGAATATTAAAATCTCTCAAATTGATCATTGTCACCTCTGCACCCGCTTCTTCGCATGCGATCAGTGCTTCCTTCAGCAAAATTTCACTGTTGCTGTTCTTTCTTCCAGCAGTCACTCCCATAACCTTGATACTCATAATCGTCCTCCTTAAAATTCATCACGAACTGGCAGTTCTTTTCGCTTGATAAAATAATAACATGATTGGGTAGAACCGACATCGCACGACAATTGAAGAAAATATATCAGAAAAGCTCTTTTTTTCCGACAAATGTCTGATATACTAAACCTTAGAAGATAAAAGAAGGAAGGAAAGCGCCATGGCATATTTATCAACGATCATTCAAGATATTGAACAGCATTACTCTGTAAAAATAAAAGGGAACTATCATATCAGGCAGATTATCGACGGAATCCGCTTTCTCGACCAGCATGACCTCCATGTATCTTATCTGTATCCAAATATTCTTTATTTGGCAGATTTTTCTAAGATCGACTCCCGGGATCTGGTCGGTGATATTCTCTTTGTCGGATGTGGGGAAGAAATTCCAGAAGGCAACCTGCTATATATTTCTGAATCCTTAGATCTTTATGATCTTCACAATGTGATAGAATTTTCCCTGCAGACTTACCGTCAGATTGAAATCAATAAATCTGCACTGTTTCACGCATTATACAATGGACAGGGACTTCCGGGACTTCTGGAGAGCGCTTATAAAATAATCAGAAACCCCATCGTTGTCTGTGACAGCTCTTACAGCGTGATCGGATCATTTCCTAAAGTTTCAGATGATGAATGCCTGGAAGTCCGCAACAACCGCCTTTCCATCAAATCTATTTTTACAGACAACATGAAAGAGTCTCAGACGACTGAGCGGATTTATCACTCTGTTTTTCCTTTTGTCACAAATGTAAAATATATGGATTTTCCGATCATTTTTGAGAGCATTCGCATCAAACGCGCAGTGGTTGGCTATATTTGTGTTCGTTGTATGGAGAAAAAATACGAAGAAAGAGATCTGGAAATCATTCATTGCCTGACACAAATGATCTCGATCCAGTTACAAAAAGATGATAAATACAGCAATCCCTCCGGGATTAAATATGATATGTTCTTAAAAGATTTGTTTGCGAAGCAGTTTGACCGGGAAGAAATGGCAAGAAAGCACCTATCCTATCTGGGAATGGAACCAAAGCAGTACTTTTTTCTGATTGCCACTGGTTTTACGACCGGTTCCTCCAAGATTATGGCGACTCCCTACTATCGAGAACAGTTTTCTTCTATTTTTAAAAACAGCATTACCGGCTCGTTTGGAAATCGGTTTATCACTCTTGTTTCTGTTTCAGACAAAGAAGCCTTTTTTGACCGGATCCACTCTCGTCTGGAAACGTTTTTGACAATGAATCACATGTTATCTGCAATCAGTTATTGTTTTGACCAGCTGTACAATGCTTCCATCTATGCGAAACAATGCCACAGTCTTCTTTCTGACCGCATCGTATCATACAATGAAAATTCCGTTGTGTTTTATGAAGATTATTATCTGAAACACCTGATAAATCTGACCGGACAACCTTCTTCTGTCAGAGCTTCCATCCATCCTGCGATCAACGATATGATCAAATACGATGAAGAGCAGGGAACTGAATATATCAATACATTAAAGACTTATTTTCAAAACAACCGCAGTATGCCTGCCACCGCAAAAGCTCTGTTTATTCATAAGTCAACCCTGTTTTATCGGTTTGACAAAATGAATCAGTTGTTTCATCTTGATATCAATAACCCTGATAAATTGTTTTCTTATGAGTATTCGATTCGAATGTTAGAACTTGTCTAAGAGAAATGTATGTTTGCCAAAAAAGCAGGAGATCATTTCAGATTTCCTGCTTCATTCTTTAACTTCAAAATTCTATTTTCAATTTCCTTGATGACTCTCTTAAATTCTTCATCTGATTTTCCAGTAGGATCTTCCAATCCCCAATTATCGTCAAACTCCCTTCCAATAAAAGGACATCCAACATTACACCCCATTGAAATTGCCAGATCTGGATTCGGAATCTCTGTTATCCGTTTGGAATACTGCGTCTGTTCCATATCAATTCCATATAACTCTTTCAGAATGCGGACTGCGTCCTGATTAATTTGTGGTTTTGTCTCTGTTCCGGCGGAATAACTTTCAAACACATCCGAAGCCAAATGCTTTCCAAGAGCTTCTGCAATCTGACTTCGGCATGAATTATGAACACAAATAAATGCTACCTTTTTCATTATTCTCTCACTTCCTTAAGGATTTTTACAATTTCATCTTTTTTAAGAACTCTTCTATAAGAAACAACTTTTCCATCAATTACCAATGCCGGTGTTGTCATCACTCCATATGCCGCAATTTTTTCAAAATCTCTTACATGTTCAATTGACGTATCCATTCCAAGTGATTCCAATGCTTCAATCGCAGCAGATTCGAGCTGATCACATTTTTTACATCCTCCTCCAAGAACTTTTACCCCCTGTTCTTCCTTTCCAAATTCGAATAATGCCATTTTCCTGTCCTCCTAAATAATAATTCCCTGAAATAAATTGAATAAATAACCAACAACCATAATTCCGATCGCACAAATTGCAGTAAATACTCCTAATAACTTGATCTTAATCGCCTTCTTCAACATAATCATTGAAGGCAGCGACAATGTGGTAACCCCCATCATAAATGCAAGCACCGTTCCCAACTGTGCACCTTTTGCAAGCAGTGCCTCAGCAATTGGAATCGTTCCAAAGATATCGGCATACATTGGAATTCCAATCACCGTTGCAACTATTACACCAAAAGGATTCCTCTTTCCCAAAACACTCACTACCCAGCTTTCCGGAATCCAGTTGTGAATGATCGCTCCAATACCTACACCAATTAGAATATACGGAAATACTTTCCTGAAAGTCCCCACAACCTGGTCTTTCGCATAGATCAGCCGTTCCTTTTGACTGAATGTCGGAGAATCTATATCAACTGTACTCGCCTTAAAAATAAACTCTTCTACTTGATTTTCCATATGAAGTTTTTCAATCAAAGTCCCCCCGACCACTGCAATCACAAGTCCAAGTACCACATAGAGCACTGCAACCTTAACACCAAATATGCTCATCAAAAGAACAAGACTTCCAAGATCCACCATTGGTGATGAAATCAAAAATGAAAATGTTACACCCAGGGGTAATCCCGCACTTGTAAATCCAATAAATAATGGAATGGACGAACAACTGCAAAACGGTGTGACCGTACCAAGCAGTGCGGCCATAATATTGGCCCATATTCCGTGGAACTTTCCCATAATTTTTTTGCTTCTCTCCGGTGGAAAATAACTTTGAATATAAGAAATCAGGTATATCAGTACGCAAAGTAAAATGGCAATCTTAACCACATCATACAAAAAGAACTGCAGACTTCCACCTATTTTCCCTTCTATGTTAATTCCGACCGCATTTAACGCATGACCGATCCATTGATTCAGCCATTTCATACCGAGTATCTGATCTATTATAAAGTCACCGGACATTCACAATCTCCTCCTTTACAATCAGACACCCGAACACATGTTAAAGAATCCATAAATGCTTGAAATGCATTTAACGTTTCACAACTCAAAGAATAGTGATGCCATTTTCCTTCTTTTCGATCGTTTACAAGACCACATTCAACCAGAATTTTCATATGGTGAGACAGTGTGGGCTGTGTAATCTCAAACTTTTCCAAAAGTTTACATCCACATTTTTCCCCATCAGAAAGCATCTTCACAATCTCAAGCCGATTGGCATCTCCAAGTGCTTTACAGATAAGAGCTACATCCATCGTTTTCATATCAATCACCTCATATAGATATTTGTCTATGCATTTTATAGCATATACATAGATGTTTGTCAATGTGTTGATGATATTTTTACTGCCGTCCATAACTTATTACACATGTTAATATTGTTTTTAAAAAGGTAGACTTTCACTCAAACACAACGCCCCATACCCCAGTTGATTATTCGGCCATCTTTCATACCCCGGCAGATGCTTTGCTCCTCTTCGCAGATATGCTTTTACCTTCTCCCCATAAAGATATGGATCGTTCCCTCTTACAATCCCCCATTCCATCAAAAGAGCCGCACTTCCTGTCACAAATGGTACTGCAAAAGAAGTTCCTGTATATTCACCATATCCTCCGCCTGTTTTGGCTGTCATCACCCCCACACCGGGCGCTGCAAGATCCGGCTTCTGAACCCACATCTCCGAATTTTTCTCCAATGCTCCGCGACCAGAAAAATCTGCATAAGAAAAACTTCTTGCGTCATATGCTCCTACCGTGATCACTCTGGATGCTGTCGATGGAATCGTAAGCGTATCACTGCTGACTGGATTCAAAAACGCCGTACCCCGATTCAAAATGCGCTCACTCGGAAGCCACATCTGATAAATTCCCGTCACAACTTTTCTCGGAGTCAATACAATCCGCCAGACCCCGCTGTCAATATAAGAACCCGTTGGGATGAAATCAAAATAAATCTCCTGATTGGTCTGATATGGGCTTGGTTTGCCGTAGTAAAGCAAGATTTCTGTTTCTCCGATCCGAAACCTCTGCGTTCCAAGTCTTTCTGAAATTGGTCCCACACGAATTCCTGATGGAGCGACCACAGAAATCTCCACTTCGTCCACATAAGATTTCCAAAGCTGTACATTCAGAGCAGGTTCCCTCTGCTGCACGCCCAGCTCCACACTTTGCTCCTGTCCCTCTTTTAGTACACCGGATGTATGCCCTGCTGCTGTTCCTTCATTGCCACTGCCTACGCAGATAACACTTTTCCAGTAATTCGCCATATCATCCAAATACCGTTCCAGAAGTGATGTCCCCTCATGGGATCCATATGTATTTCCAAAACTGATATTGATTGCCACCGGCATCCGATATTCCAGCGATTTCCGCAGAACATAATCTACTCCCTGCATCAGCTCCGTTGTTCGAGGAAACCCTCCCTGTCTCGGATTTCCCAGTTTCACGATCAAAAGCTCACTTTGAGGTGCTACTCCCTTATAAATGCCGCCCACACTGCCTCTTCCGTTTCCTGCCGCAATCCCTGCAACAGATGTTCCATGCCCGGATATATCCCGGCTTGGCACAATCTGCTCCTGCCTGGCTTTTACCGGCTCTGACAGAGCTGCATTGATCTGCTCCTGTGTATATTCTGTTCCCAGAAAATACCCCTCTGGAGGATTGCCCGAAATACTCTGATCCCACAATGCACGGATCCGGGTCGTTCCATCTGGATTCCGAAAATCCGGATGAGAATAATCAATCCCACTGTCAATCACTGCCGTAAGAATGCCTGCCCCGTACAGATTCAGAGGTGCTGTTTGTACTGGAAGAATGCAGGAAACTCTCTTTCCATTGGCCACCTCAAAAAACAGACGTTTCGGCTTCTCAATATATTCAATCTCCGGAATCTGTGCCAATTGCTCTATTCGGGATTCCGACACCGTCAGGATTGCATATTCATTGGACAATTCTGTAACAGAGGAGGCGATTTCTCGAACCGCCTCCAAATTTCCTGAATATTTGATAATCAGATCCCACTCCTGATCTGCCGGCTGATATCCTACCTCCAACTCCAATGATTTTTCACGCTCTTCCTTCGTAGCATCCAGCGCAAGATTCAAAAGGTTTTCTGCTTTTTGACTCATCTATTTTCCCGCTCCTTTATAAGGTGCATATTCATATGGGAGAAAATACCCTTTCTCATGACGGCAGACCGGACAGATTGCAGGCGCCTGCTTTCCATCATGAATGTATCCGCAATTTGTACAGATCCATCTTCCCTGCTCCTCTCGATTGTAATACGTACTATTTTCCAGCATTTCTGCCACTTTACGAAACCGTTCCTGATGGGTATGTTCGATTTCTGCAATCTGGAAAAAAGCAGATGCTGCCTCTAAAAATCCCTCTGTTTTTGCTGTATTCCCAAAGGATGGATAGACATCTTCAAACTCCTCTTTTTCATTGCGCTCTGCCGCACGCAGCAAACCTTCAAGCGTCTCCTGCTGATCTACCGGATATGCCCCGTCAATCTGTATTGTACTGCCCGTAAATTCTTTTAACAGATCATAAAAACGCTCGGCGTGGGCACGTTCCTGCTCTGCGGTATACAAAAATATATCCGCAATGGAATGCATTCCCTTCTCTCTGGCTTTTTCTGCCGCAATCGTATATCGGTTTCTCGCCTGACTCTCTCCGGCAAATGCTCTCATTAAATTTTCCCTTGTCTCACTTTCAAAAAAATTACCAGTCATGATACATTCTCCTTTTCACTTCATAAGAAGTAGTATGTATCCTGACTGGCAAAATATGCTTTCTTTTTTATTTTTCTAGAATCAATTGAATCCGATCAGTCTTCTTGCAACACCATATGCCATAGACGACACTTTTCTTCCTGATTTTCCCGGAAGGTTCATGGTCTGTCCCAAAATTCCATATCGGATCTTCATATAGGTTTTGTAATCTTTCTTCTTCAGGTATTTCCACAGTTCTTTCTTTTTGATCAGATTCTCATTGACCTTCGAACGAATACACAAAATCGAAGAAACCGTCATCATAATCGCAAGATAATTGATCATATACTTGCGAAGCTTTTTACTCTCTATCATCCGCAGTTCATACATCGAGATCATCGATTTCGTCACGTAAATCTGCTGATCGATCCGGCTGATCATCACCTTTTCATTGACAGACTGATCTTCCCGTCCGATAAAATAACGATAAAAATCCACATCCATATAGTACAGCGTCCGCACATGCGGAAGCGGATAGTATACGTAAATGTTGTCTACATAAAAGGTATGCTTCGGCAATCTCAGCTGACACAGTCTCAACATCTCCGTCCGATAGATCACAGAATGCATCAGAATGTACTGATCCAGATGGAAACTTCCGATATCATCCCACCGGAATATCTGATTCTGAGGCAGTACATTGCGATAGTGGATTACTTTCTTATGTGTCATCCCAACCTTTTCATAAACATAATTCGAAATAATCATGTCTACTTTCGATTCTCCATCCACAAATCCCTTGATCGCTGCCAGCAATTTTAATAAGGAATCTTCATCTACCCAGTCGTCACTGTCTACTACTTTAAAATAAATTCCTGTGGCATGTGCCAGTCCAGTATTGACTGCATCACCATGTCCGCCATTCTCTTTGTCAACTGCCTTGACGATCCCAGGATACATCGCTTCATATTTTTTCGCAATCTCACTGGTCTTATCCGAAGATCCATCATTGACTATGATGATCTCTACATCTTCTCCTCCTGGCAGAATCGACTGGATCGCCTTTTCCATATAAGCTTCTGAATTATAACACGGAATTGCAAAAGATAGATATTTCATGTCTACACTCCTTTTCTTCAATACAGCAATTATACTTTACTTTTCTTGTTTTTCCAACCATTTTATTGTAAAATACAGTTTCTTCCTTTATAGTAATAAGCAGAGCACTTATTTTTGCTTACTCAATTTTATAAAATCATGATTCAATTGGAGGAACATTATGAAAAAAAATGCAGTTGTAGGACAGTCAGGAGGACCGACTGCCGTCATCAATGCAAGCCTTTATGGCACTGTGTACGAAGCTTTAAACCGTGAAGACGCCATCGGTACGGTATATGGAATGATCAATGGGATTGAAGGATTTTTAAATAACCAGCTCATGGATATGTCACCATTAGAAGCTTCCGGAGAACTGGAGCTGATCCGCACAACTCCGGGTTCTTATCTCGGCTCCTGCCGCTATAAACTTCCGGAAGACTTAAGTGATCCTGTCTATCCTCAGTTGTTTTCCAGATTTGAAGAATATCACATCGGTTATTTCTTCTACATCGGGGGAAACGACTCCATGGATACAGTCAGCAAACTCTCCCGCTATGCAGAAAAGATCGGAAGCGATATCCGCATCATCGGAATTCCCAAAACTATCGACAACGATCTGGTAGAAACAGACCATACTCCGGGATTCGGAAGCGCTGCAAAATACGTAGCCTCTACTGTCCGCGAGATTGCCATCGATGCTTCTGTCTATGACAATAAAAAGTCCGTCACGATTGTAGAGATCATGGGACGCCATGCAGGATGGCTGACTGCTGCCAGCGCACTTGCCAGAAAATTTGAACACGACAACCCGGTTCTGATTTATCTTCCGGAAACAGACTTTGACCAGGATGCCTTTATTGAAAAAGTCAGAAACGCTCTGGAGACAACCCCAAATCTGGTGGTTTGTATCTCTGAGGGGATCCATGACAAAGAAGGAACTTTCATCTGTGAATATTCCAATGACGTAGGAACAGATACTTTCGGTCATAAGATGTTAACTGGCTCCGGAAAATACCTGGAAAATCTTGTAAAAGAACGTTTGGGCGTGAAAGTCCGCTCTGTTGAGCTAAATGTATGCCAGCGCTGCTCTTCCGCCATGCTCTCCGGTAGCGACCAAAAAGAAGCCATTGCCTCCGGTGCCTACGGCGTAAAAGCTGCCTTAAATGGAGCAACCGGAAATATGGTCGCTTTCCAGCGTCTGGAGGGAGAAGACTATCAGATTGATTATGTTCTGAAAGATGTGAATGTCATTTGTAATCAGGAGAAATGTGTACCGACTGCATGGATCTCGGAAGATGGTTCAGATGTAACAGAAGACTTCATCCGTTATGCACGTCCGCTGATCCAGGGAGAAGTGAAAGTCCCTATTGAAAATGGTGTTCCAAAATTTGCATATCGAAAATAAGAAGAAAACGAAGCTGCATGGCAGCTTCGTTTCAGACTGTAGACAAAGTCCCGAGCGTATGCTCGGGCTTTTCTCATATCAGGAGCTGTTTACATCCAAATGTATTTTAACCAAAATTCTCTAAAAATTTTTAATACTTATAAACAAGTAAATAAAAGCTTTTTCTAATGCCAAATGTTATAATATAAACAGGAGGTGTCGTACTATGATGACGAAAAATGCAGACAAAAAACGTGAACAGATACAGATGTTTTGTATGGATGATATGGTGCCAAAAGACCATATGTTACGCTTGATTGATCGAGCAATCGACTGGAACTTTATTTATGATCTTGTAGAAGATAAATACTGTCTTAATAATGGACGACCAAGCATGGATCCAGTTATGTTAATCAAGATACCTTTCGTTCAATATCTTTATGGAATTTAAAGCATGAGACAGACCATAAAAGAAATCGAAGTAAATGTAGCATATCGGTGGTTTTTAGGTTTAGATATGTTGGATCCAGTTCCGCATTTTTCTACATTTGGAAAAAACTACACGCGTCGTTTTAAGGATACCGATTTATTCGAACAAATCTTTTCTCATATTTTAGAAGAATGCATGAAATTCCATCTTGTTGATACATCGACGATCTTTGTTGATGCAACACATGTAAAGGCATGTGCCAACAGCAAAAAAATGAGAAAGCGCGTTGCTGTCCAAGAAACTTTATGGTACGAAGAATCTTTAAAAAAAGAAATCGATGAAGATCGAAAAGTTCATAATAAAAAGCCTTTAAAAGATAAA
>Snoopy_p1__coassemble_249_pt1 | contig 43483 bp, 40 predicted proteins | sample Snoopy_p1__metabat2_high_PE_024 | metagenome-assembled genome bin Snoopy_p1
GTAGCTCTGATATTTTATCATGCTGTTTTCTGTTTGTCAAGAACTTTTTTATTTTGTTTTCTAATTCTTTTTTCGAGCTTCGCTCGTTTCGAATCAGCTTTAATATATTATCATGTGTTTTCCGCTTTGTCAACACTTTTTTAAATCTTTTTGATAATATATTTTAGTGTCATGGACACCAAACGGAGAAAGAGGGATTTGAACCCTCGCGCCGGTTTCCCGACCTACACCCTTAGCAGGGGCGCCTCTTCAGCCTCTTGAGTATTTCTCCTCGCCTGAATTTCTGTAATATTTTACAGTATTTATTCAGTTGTACACCAACAGTGCATATTTGATTATACTAGACTGTTTGCTTAATGTCAATGTTTAAATTCAAACTTTTTCATTTTTCTTTCACCTTGCTGTGACTCCGCCTTGATTTCTATTATAAATCAGACATCATGCAAAAGGAATCACAGCACCGTCATATGTCTTCTGGATATATTCTTTGATCTCATCTGATTTTAATGCCTTTACAAGGGTCTGGATTTTTTTATCTTTTTCTTTTCCTTCTTTTATTGCAATAATATTTACATATGTTTTGGCTGCTTCTGAATCTGATTTTTCATAAGCAAGCGCATCTTTTGCTGCCGAATATCCAGCTTCCAGTGCATAGTTTCCATTCAATACTACATATGCAGTCTCTTCTGTTACTCTTGCTACCTGTGCCGCTTCAAGTTCTACGATTTCTATATGATATGGATTTTCTTGGATGTCATTTACCGTTGCATTCAGTCCTGCTCCTTCTTTTAATGTGATGAGTCCGTTATCCTGTAACAAAAGTAATGCTCTGGCTTCATTGGTTGTATCATTCGGCACTGCAATCTTATCGCCGTTTTTAATCGCATCCAGACTGTTTTTTGTTCCCGGATAAATTCCAAATGGTTCATAATGGATTTCTCCGGCATTTGTCAGGTGTGTTCCCTTTTCCTCATTAAAGCTTTCTAAATATGGCGTATGCTGAAAATAGTTTGCATCAAATTCTCCGCTTTCTACCACTTCATTCGGTTGTACATAATCATCGAAGACCGTCACCTCCAGTGTGTATCCTTCTTTTTCAAGGATCGGTTTCGCTTTTTCCAGAATTTCTGCATGAGGCGTCGCCGATGCTGCGATTTTAATTGTTTTTGCCCCTTCACTTCCTTTCGAATCATTTTGACATCCTGTCAATGCTCCTACCGTTAAAATTCCTGTTAAAATAATCACTGTTAGTTTTTTCATATGTTTTCCTCGTCTTTCTATTTTCGTTTGTTGAATACAGATGCTGTTTTCATTCCAACTGACTGGAATATTTGGACCAATACTACCAGAAGAATGACTGTAACAATCATAATATCTGACTGATAGCGATAATATCCATATCGAATGGCAATGTCTCCCAGTCCTCCTCCGCCAACGGTTCCGGCCATTGCTGAATATCCAAGGATTGTTCCTGCTGCAATCGTTGCTCCTGTGATCAATGAGGTTCTTGCTTCTACGAGCAGCACCTTTCTAATAATTGTAAGATTTCCTGCTCCCATTGATTTGGCCGCCTCGATCACACCGACATCTACTTCTTTGATCGATGATTCTACCATTCTTGCAATAAATGGAACTGCTGCCACAACCAGTGGAACGATTGTAGCTGATGATCCGTAACTTTGTCCTACAATCCATCTTGTAACTGGAATTACGAGAATTAACAGAATCAGAAACGGGATACTTCGTACGATGTTGGATATCATATCCAGAATCTTATAGCATACTGCATTCGGTTTGATTCCACTTTTGTCAGATACTGCCAAACAAATTCCCAGCGGAAGTCCAAATACATATCCCAAAATTGTTGATGCAAGTGTCATATACAAAGTCTCTTTGATCCCTTTTAAAATCATAAGGATAATTTCTTCACTCCACATCTTCTGTCACCTCCTCCAGTTCGACTCCACACTCTTTTAAATATCTTTTCATGTCATGCTCCTGTCTGCTGCCATTTGCAAATTCCAGAATCATTTCTCCTTTTGCAATGCCTCCGATATTTCGTGTATCTGCACTTAAAATATTTACGGGTTCCCGGAATTTTAAGATCATATTTGCAATAACCGGTTGAAATGCCGAGTTTTCAGAAAATACAATTCTTGCCCTTTTTCCACTTTGAATCTGTTCTTTTGTATTTCCATCACCTTCATCCTGTCGGAGCAATTCTCTTGCCACTGAAGATTTGGGATGACTGAATATTTCAGATACACTTCCAGTTTCTATGACTTCTCCTGCTTTCATAATTGCCACATGAGAACAAACTTTTCGGACTACTGACATTTGATGCGTGATGATTACAATCGTAATACCAAATTTATGGTTGATTTCTTTCAACAGTTCCAGGATCGAAGCGGTTGTCTGTGGATCCAATGCACTGGTCGCTTCATCACACAATAAAATTTTAGGAGATGCAGCCAGCGCCCTTGCAATTGCAACTCTCTGCTTTTGGCCTCCTGACAATTGTGACGGAAATGCTTTTGCTTTTTCTTTTAAACCAACAAGCTCCAGCAGTTCTTCTGCTTTTTTTCTTGCTTCTTTTTTCTTTTTTCCTTGGATATACATTGGGAAACATATGTTTTCCAAAACAGATTTCTGCATCAGCAAATTAAAATGCTGAAAAATCATTCCAATCTGCTCTCTTTGCTTCCGCAATTCTTTTTCTTTCAGACCACCTAGTGCTTTCCCTCTTATGTAGACATTACCTGAGGTCGGCTGCTCCAGAAAATTGAGACATCGAATCAAGGTACTTTTTCCAGCACCGGACATTCCGATGATTCCATAAATTTCTCCTGTCCTGATTGTCAGGTTTACATTTTTTAGTGCCTGAACTGTTCCTTCTTTAGAAGAATATATTTTTGAAACATTTTCTATTTTTATTTCTGCCATTGTGATTTCCTTCTGTTATTTTTTCCAACTGTATTTGGATGTGTTTTACTATACCATCTCAGTTGGAAATGTGTTAATTCTAAAAAAATACAGCTGGTAATAGCTTTTTTCTATTACCAGCTGTGATATTTCAATCGAAATCCAATGTCTTCTCTTTGTATTTTTCAATTTCTTCCAGATATTTTTTTCCAAGCGGACTGATAGCAACGCCGCTTCTGACCAGGTATCCTATGGTCATGATCTCGTCCGATTTCAATTTGACCGCACAGTATTCTTCTCCGTTTAATTCTTCACAAATAATACCAGAACATAATGTATATCCATTCAATCCGACCATTAAATTCAAAATCGTTGCCCTGTCATCTACCTTGATGAGTTGCTTATACTCAAAAGTACTCAGCACTTCCTCGGCAAAATAGAACGAGTTGTAAGTTCCCTGTTCAAAAGACAGACACGGATATTCATTCAGCTCCTCCAATTCAATTTCCTTTCGTCCGGCCCAGGGATGCCCTTTCCACATATATACATAAATGCTGCACGTAAAAAGTTCATGAAACTCCAGATTACATTCATGGAATAATTTTGTAAGAATTTTTTGATTAAATTCGTTGATATAAAGAATTCCTATCTCACTCTTGAAATTTTTTACATCCTGGATCACATCGTAAGTTTTTGTCTCGTGGATGGCAAATTCGTATTGTTCCATACCAAACTGTCTCACCATCTCTACAAATGCATGCACCGCAAATGTGTAATGCTGTGTGGAGACACTGAATTTTTTTTTCTGATTCTTCTTTTCCACATATTTAGATTCAATCAGCTGATACTGTTCTACAACCTGTCTTGCATATCCGATAAACTCCTCACCCTCCGGTGTCACAGATACTCCTCTGTTCGTTCTTCGAAACAGATCGATTCCAATTTCTGTCTCCAATTCTTTAATGGAAGATGATAAACTGGGCTGCGAAATAAAAAGTCTCCTTGCCGCTTCATTCATGGAATGAGACTGTGCGACTGTGATCGCATATTTCAATTGTGTCAGTGTCATGCGCTCTTTTTCCTCTCGAGGCAGTTTTCATCAATTGTTTTTTGAATACGGTCATGTACGATCTCTGCAATTTCCGTAGTCTTCATGTCTTTATATTCTTCATAGTACATAGGCTTCAGAAAATGAACCTGTACCGTCACCTCGCTGATTGTTTTTGTATCAAACGGTTTAAACGAATCAATCAATGCCACTGGAACGATCGGACATTTTGCTTTAGTTGCCGCTTTAAAACTTCCACCTTTGAATGCCCCAATCTGATTTCCATTCTTTGAACGTGTGCCTTCTGCAAAGATCAGATAGTTTTTTCCATTCTGCACTTCTTTGGACACATCCAAGATCACCTGCATAGCCTGTCTGATATCTTCTCTGTCGATCATATAAGCATGCATGCAGGAAAATACCTGTTTCAAAAACGGCACATCTTTGACTTCTTTTTTTGCTACTACGGAAAACGGGCAGGGACATGCATCTAATATAGCTAGCACGTCATACATTCCCTGATGATTTGGAAAAAACATAAATCCATTCTCCGAAGGCAGATTTTCAACACCATGTGCTTCTATCCTGACATTTCCACCTTTGTTTGCATGAGAAACGATCCATTTCAAAAATACAACATGTTCTTCCAATGTGTAATTTTCCGGATGTGCAGCCCTGTGACACAACTTAAACCACATATAGGGAACTAGTATGATATTTCGAAATACCATCATTAAAATCCGTTTCATCTTCTTTACTCCTGAATTTGTTCATTTTTATATGTGCAATACTCTTTGATAGCACTTTCGTACAAATTATTTCCCTCACTGTCTATGACAACGATCACCGGAAAATTTTCTACCTGCAGTCTTCGTATTGCCTCTGTTCCAAGATCATCGTATGCGATAACTTCTGATCGTGTGATGCATTTTGACAATAATGCTCCTGCGCCTCCTACTGCTGCAAAGTAAACTGCTCCATTTCGGATCACTGCATCGATTACTTCTCTTGTTCTTTTTCCTTTTCCGATCATCGCTCCCATACCAAGATCGAGAAGCTGTGGAGTATATTTATCCATACGGCTGGCTGTCGTCGGTCCTGCCGAACCGATTGGTCTTCCTTCTCTTGCCGGAGACGGTCCCATATAATAGATGATCTGATCCCGGATATCAAACGGAAGCGCCTCCTGTTTCTGCAATGTTTCGTACATTCTCTTATGTGCTGCATCCCGCGCTGTGTAAATGGTACCTGTAATATAAATATAGTCTCCTGAATGGAGCGTCTTTAACTCCTCCTTTGAAATCGGAGCGTGTAAATGTCTTTCCATAATGCCACCCTTCCCGTTCTTTTAAAGTTCCCGGACAATATGCCGGTTTACATGACAGCAGATATTGACTCCTACCGGAAGCCCTGCAATATGCGTTGGATAAGTATTGATATTGACAGCAAGTGCGGTTGTTGTTCCTCCAAGTCCTCCTGGACCGATTCCAAGACTGTTGATCCTCTCCAACATTTCTGTTTCCATTTCTTTTACATACGGAATCTCAGAATGTACTCCAACTTCTCTTGTCAGCGCCTCTTTCGCCATCAATGCACATTTTTCAAAAGTACCTCCGATTCCAACACCCACTACCATTGGAGGACATGCATTCGGCCCTGCATCTTTTACAGCCGTCAGGATCGCATTTTTGACCCCTTCGATTCCTTCTGCCGGCTTCAGCATAAATACACGGCTCATATTTTCACTGCCAAATCCTTTGGGAGCCACTTTGATTTTGACTTTGTCTCCTGCAACGATCCTGGTATGGATCACAGCCGGTGTATTATCTTTTGTATTCTCACGGATCAGTGGATCCTTTACCACAGATTTTCTCAACAAGCCTTCGGTGTATCCTTGTCTGACCCCCTCATTCACTGCGTCTTCCAGCAATCCACCTTCCAAATGTACATCCTGACCAATTTCCAGAAAAATAACAGCCATCCCTGTATCCTGACAGATTGGGATCATCTCCTGTGCTGCAATTTCCAGATTCTCCTGCAGCTGTCCCAATATCTGCTTTCCAAGTGGTGACTGTTCATTTTTCTCTGCCTGTTTCATTGCCCCATCCATATCATTGGACAGATAATGATTGGCTTCTATACACATCTCTTTGATATTTTGTGAAATCTCTTTCGCATCAATTGTACGAATCATAATACCTCCTAGACTCTATCTACATGATCTTTGATTGTTTTTTCTATTCAACATTATAGTATAGTTGGCGGAAAAATCAAACAAAAAAGAGAGCCAGATTCTCTCTTTTCTGATTCCGGCTCTCTTTTGGGAAGGGGGGATATTATTCACTTATCCAGCATTTCTTGTCTTCTTATAAATGATCACTCCTACGATTACATTCAGTGAAATCAATATTCCAATCACCCATTTTGCATAATTGTTATCATAGTCTCCTGTTTTTACTGCTGGAACTAAGGATTTACAAACCACGCATCTTCCATCTCGATACACATGTCCTTTTGCTGCGATCGTTATCCTTTCCAGACTTGTTTCTTTTGTTCCATTCCGATCCAAATAAAGTTTTTTACAATGCTCACACTGATAATATGTTTTATTTCCAGCTTCTGTACAAGTTGCATCCTTCTTTGGGATTTCTTTGATCTCATGTCCAAGTGCCGAAATCAGCAATGTCTTCCATTCTGTCTCTTTTGTTCCTGCCCGATCGAGATACATCTTTTTGCAGCCCTGGCATTGATAGTATTCTTTATTTCCAGTTTCAATACATGTCGGCTGCTTTTCTGGTACGTAGATCATACTGTGTTCATGAGGTTTTACATAATCCGGATCGATTTCTCCACAAACGGTACAGATGCCGTCCTGAAACTGATGTCCGAGAGGCTGCAGTACGATTTCCTCAACAGAAGTCTCCTGTGTTCCTTCTTTGTCGAGATATAGTTTTTTACAGATCTGGCACTGATAACATGCACGATAGCCAGATTCCATACATGTTGGGAGTTTTTCCTGCACAACAAGCATATCATGCTGATGTTCTCCCGTCTGTTTTGCAGTAAAGGAAAACTTCACGATCCGATATGCACTGTTTTCTTTGGATACAGTCACCTCTGGTTTCCCCTGTACTTCATTTCCGGGAAGTACATTGATTGCTTCCGGTGCTGCAAAATAATATCCGTCTTTTGGCTCATACGTTACGTATAAGTCATACTCACCTTCCTCAAATACATCTGTTGCCCAGATTGTCTGTTTTCCGTCCCTTGTTTTCCATTCCACCATATTGATAAAATAATGTGCACCATCCGGAACCTCTAAATGAAATGACGGATTTTCTCCAATGACCGGCCATGTTATATGATTTGTATTGATGATCGTAATCTCATTTTTCCCTTCAACCGGGATTTCACCATCTGTTTCCGCCTCTGCAACCGAAAAAATCATAACTGCAAACATACAAACTGCTAAAGGTAACACCAGCCAACCTTTTGTCTTTTTCATAATCTCACGCTCCTTTCCCGTTCCTTTGGAAATAATTGATCTCCCGGTTCCTTCTGTGCCATTATTTTTTGTATGGTTCTTTTTTCTTTATTATACTATAATTCTATTTATTTTTCTATATTTTCTTTATATTGTTGTATTTATTTATATTTATCTGACTATTTAATCTAAAAAAGAACCTCCGCATTATGCGAAGGTCTTTCCTTTATTCTTCAACCGGAACTTCTGTCTCTTCTTCATCTTCTGAAATTTCGATTTCTTCCCCATCAATTTCTGCAGATGCTTTTCGAACTTTTGCAATACTTGCTACTTTTTCATTTTCCGGCAGGTTAATTAATTTTACTCCTGATGTGATTCGACCATATACGGAAATATCCGAACATTTCATACGGATCACGATTCCTTCTGTATTGATCATCATGATCTCACTGTCTTCATCCACAGCTTTCATGCCAACTACATCTCCGGTCTTCTCCGTGATCTTATAGCATTTTACGCCTTTTCCGCCACGGTTCTGTCTTGTAAACTCATCCATATCGGTAAGTTTACCCATACCTTTCTCAGATGCGATCAACAAATATTTCCCCTGATCACTGATCTGCATTCCGATCACTTCATCATGATCGCCCAGGTTCATACCACGTACTCCCATAGATACTCGGCCGGTCGGACGTACATCTTTCTCACTGAAACGGATACACATACCGTATTTTGTCACCAAGATCACATCCTGTTCATCATCCGTAATCTTCACTTCGATCAGTCTATCATCTTCTCGCAACACAATCGCAGCCAGACCCGTCTTTCTGACATTTGCATAATCTTTGATTGGTGTTTTCTTCACCAGACCTTTTTCTGTTGCCATCAACAGATATTGTCCGTCTTCATATTCGCGAATCGGGATCATTGCTGTGATCTTCTCATCTGGCAGCAGCTGCAGCAGATTGATGATCGCAGTACCTCGCGCAGTCCTGCTTGCTTCCGGAATCTCATATCCCTTCAGACGGTATACCCGCCCCGTATTCGTAAAGAACATAATATAATGGTGTGTGGTTGTGATAAACAACTCTTTGATGTAATCATCATCCAGGATCTGCATCCCTTTGATCCCTTTTCCACCACGGTTCTGACTCTTGAACGTATCCATGGACATTCTCTTAATATATCCCATTTTTGTCATGGTGATCACGACATTTTCTCTTGGGATCAGGTCTTCCATGGAAATATCAAATTCATCAAATCCAATGGAAGTTCTTCTCTCATCTCCGTATTTCTCAGAAATGATCAAAATTTCTTTCTTGATCACTGCAAGAAGCAGTTTTCTGTCCGCCAGAATTGCTTTTAACTCTCCGATCTTCTTCATCAGTTCTGCATATTCCGTCTCCAGTTTTTCTCTTTCCAAACCGGTCAGAGCACGGAGACGCATATCTACGATTGCACTTGCCTGTACTTCTGTCAGATCAAATCTGGACATCAATTCTTCTTTCGCTGCCTGAACATTCTTCGAGCCACGGATGATCTGGATCACTTCATCAATGTTATCCAGAGCGATCAGCAAGCCCTGCAAAATATGAGCCCGCTCTTCTGCTTTATTCAGTTCATACTGCGTTCTTCTTGTCACAACCTCTTCCTGGTGCTTCAGATAATGATTCAGCATATCCAGAATATTCATAACCTTTGGTTCATTGTTGACAAGTGCCAGCATGATCACACCGAAAGTATCCTGCAGCTGTGTATGTTTGTACAACTGGTTTAAAATTACATTTGGATTCACATCTCTTCTGAGTTCGATGCAGATGCGCATTCCTTCCCGGCTGGACTGATCCGCCAGATTGGTGATCCCATCTATCTTTTTATCACGTACCAGTTCTGCAATCTTCTCGATTAGACGTGCTTTGTTGACCATATACGGCAATTCCGTTACGATGATCTGATTCTTGCCGTTTGCCATTGGCTCAATATTGGTGATCGCACGCACACGGATCTTTCCGCGTCCTGTACGGTATGCTTCTTCAATCCCTTTTGTTCCAAGAATCTCTGCTCCTGTTGGGAAATCAGGTCCCTTGATGATCTGGAGGATGTCTTCGATACTGGTCTCTCCATTCTCATCAATCTGATCATCAATGATCTTCACCACTGCCCCGATTACTTCTTTCAAGTTATGCGGCGGAATATTCGTTGCCATTCCAACAGCAATACCGGAAGTTCCGTTCACAAGTAAGTTTGGAAATCTGGCTGGAAGAACTGTCGGTTCTTTCTCCGTCTCATCAAAGTTCGGTGCAAAGTCTACGGTATTCTTATTGATATCCGCAGTCATCTCCATGGAAATCTTACTCAGACGAGCCTCTGTGTATCGCATGGCAGCAGCACCGTCTCCATCCACGGATCCAAAGTTTCCGTGTCCATCAACAAGCGGATATCTTGTAGACCAGTCCTGTGCCAGATTTACCAGCGCCCCATAAATAGAACTGTCTCCATGTGGATGATATTTACCCATGGTATCACCGACGATACGCGCACATTTACGATGCGGCTTATCCGGTCCGTTATTCAGCTCAATCATCGAATACAGGATTCTTCGCTGTACCGGCTTTAATCCGTCTCTGACATCCGGCAGGGCACGGGAGGCGATTACGCTCATTGCATAGTCGATATAGGAAGTCTCCATTGTCTTTTTCAGGTCAACTTCATGGACTTTATCAAAAATATTATCTTCCATGTTCTTTCTCCTTGTTTTTTAAGTATATTGCAATGCTATATATCCAGATTTTTGACGAATCTGGCATTTTCTTCAATGAACTCTCGTCTTGGTTCTACCTTATCTCCCATCAATGTGGTAAATGTCAGATCCAATTCGGAAGATGTCTCATCATCCATAGTGACTCTCAGCAATACACGGTGCTCAGGATCCATAGTTGTTTCCCAAAGCTGATCTGCGTCCATCTCACCAAGCCCCTTATAACGCTGAATTTTATTATTATTGTCTCGTCCCACTTCTGTAAGGATCTCATTTAATTCCTCATCGCTGTATGCATACCAGACTTTTTTATTCTTTTCCAGTTTATAAAGCGGCGGCTGTGCCAGATAGACATACCCCTCCCGGATCAGATCCGGCATAAAACGATACAGGAACGTCAGAAGTAAGGTACTGATATGCGCACCATCTACATCGGCATCTGTCATGATGATGATCTTATGATATCTCAACTTGGAAATATCAAAATCTTCGTGGATTCCTGTTCCAAATGCTGTGATCATAGCTTTGATCTCCGCATTGGCATAAATCTTGTCCAGTCTTGCCTTTTCTACATTCAGGATCTTACCTCTCAGAGGAAGAATTGCCTGTGTGATACGGTCTCTTGCTGTTTTCGCAGAGCCGCCCGCAGAATCTCCCTCAACGATATAAATCTCACAGTTCTCCGGATTCTTGTCCGAACAATCTGCCAGCTTTCCTGGCAAAGACATTCCTTCCAGCGCAGATTTTCTTCTGGTCAGATCTCTTGCTTTTCTGGCAGCCTCTCTGGCGCGCTGTGCCATCACTGATTTTTCTACCACTTGTTTGGCGATCACCGGATTCTGCTCTAAAAAGATTTCCAGCTGAGTGCTTACAATATTGTCTACTGCGCCTCGAGCCTCACTGTTTCCGAGCTTTTGTTTTGTCTGTCCTTCAAACTGAGGATCTTCAATCTTCACACTTACGATTGCTGTCAGACCCTCACGGATATCGTCTCCTGAAAGATTCGGTTCATTCTCTTTCAGCAGTTTATTCTTTCTCGCATATTCATTAAATGTCTTGGTCAGCGCATTTCTAAATCCTACAATATGTGTTCCACCTTCCGGTGTCGTAATATTGTTTACAAATCCATATGTGTTATCACTGTAGGAATCATTATGCTGCATTGCAACTTCTACAGCAACCCCGTCTTTCTCTCCATCACAATAGATGATCGTGTCATATAACGGTGTCTTGCTCTTATTCAGATATGTGACAAATTCTTTGATCCCGCCTTCATAGTGGAACGTATGTTCTCTAACTTCTTCTCCTCGAAGATCCTGCAGTACAATCTTGAGCCCCTTCGTCAGAAATGCCATCTCTCGGAGTCTTTGTTTCAATACATCGTACTCGAATACCGTCTCTTCAAAAATCTCTCCGTCTGGAAGGAATGTTACTTTTGTTCCTGTCTTGTCTGGTTCACACTCTCCCACGACTTTTAATTTATACATGGTTTTTCCGCGCTCATAACGCTGTTTATAGACCTTGCCCTCGTTATAAATCTCAACTTCCAGCCATACAGAAAGTGCGTTAACAACGGATGCACCAACACCATGCAGCCCTCCGGACACTTTGTATCCTCCGCCGCCGAATTTTCCACCGGCATGAAGGATCGTAAATACGACTTCAACCGCCGGAATCCCTGCTTTATGATTTAATCCTACCGGAATTCCACGTCCATTATCAATGACCGTCACGGAATTATCCGGATTGATCTTTACCTGAATTGTATCACAATATCCCGCCAATGCCTCATCTACTGCATTGTCTACAATTTCATATACCAGATGATGAAGTCCTCTTGCAGAAGTGCTCCCAATATACATTCCCGGTCTTTTTCTTACTGCCTCCAGCCCTTCTAATATTTGGATCTGGTCTGCTCCATATTCTGCATCAAATTCAGTACTTGTTGCACCCATTTAAAAACCTCCTAATTTTCCTTCGTCACATTTCCGCTTTCCACACGGAAAATCTTATTTATAGAAAATCGATGATTCACAAACTCATCTAATCCAGTACATGTAATCACGGTCTGTATATCATGAATACTGTCCAGCAAATAGTTTTGCCTGTGCTTGTCTAGTTCAGACAAGACATCGTCCAATAACAAAATCGGTGTATCCCGAATCACTTCCTTCACCAGCTCGATCTCGGAAAGCTTCAGAGACAAAGCAGCTGTCCTCTGCTGCCCCTGGGACCCAAATTTGCGGATATCCAGATCACCAGACAAAAAACACAGATCATCTCTGTGTGGACCGACAGACGTACTTTTCATCCGAATATCTCTCTCCCGGTTTTTCTTCAATGCCTGTTCTAACGAAAGATTTCCGATACTGCTCTCATAAGAAAGCGTGATCCTCTCTCGTCCCCCTGTCAACTTGTAATGGATATCAGAAATGATCTGGTTTACCTGCTGAATAAATTTCTGCCTGCCCTCCATCACTTTTTCCCCATATTGCGCGAGCTGCATATCCCAGATATCCAGCGTATCCATAAGGTGTTCCTGGCGATAGAGTTCCTTTAACAGAGAATTTCTCTGATTGATGATTCGATTATAATTGGATAAATTGCTTAAATACACTTTGTCGATCTGAGATAACTCCAGATCAATAAAGCGTCTTCTTCCAGCCGGACCATCTTTGATGATATTCAGATCCTCTGGCGAAAAGAAGACAAAATGTACAATTCCAAACAATTCACTTGCTTTTCGAATTGGAATTTTATTGATCGCGATTCCTTTTGGACTGTTCTTTTTGAGATGCATATCAATCTGGAATTCCATCCCTTTTTTCTCCACGATGGTCTCCAGATGTGATTCTTCCCTGCCGAACTGTATCAAATCTCTGTCTTTTGTCCCTCTGTGGGATTTTGTCGTACCTGACAAATATAACGCCTCAAGAATATTGGTCTTCCCCTGTGCATTATCCCCATACAGGATATTTGTCTTTGAATCAAATGTCATATCCAATAATTCGTAATTCCTGTAATTTTTGAGCTTTAAAGATTTGATAACCATAATTTCTCCATCAATATGTAACTATTTTACACGTTCTTTCGTTATTTTTCAATTTTTATTTCCTGTCCGTCAAATCCGGCAACATCTCCCGGATATAATTTTCGACCTCTTCTTGTGTCAACTTCTCCATTCACTGTAACCAGCCCATCCTGGATCACCTCTTTGGCTTCCACTCCTGATTCCACAAGACCTGCTGCTTTCAATGCCTGCCCCAGCTTAATAAACTCATCTGTTTCTCTTAATGTAATTGTTTCCATATGCACTCTACTTTCTACGCAACTGCGTTAAAATTTACCGGAAGGATCAAATAAATGTAGCTCTGATTTTCATCTTTGATAAAACATGGAGCCTTTGCATTCATAAAATACAGATCGACTTCTTCATCATCAATGACACGAAGCGCATCGATCAAAAACTTCGGATTAAATCCGATGAGCAAGTCTTTTCCTTCTTTGGTAATAAAAATAGTTTCATCCATGGAACCAATCTGAGATTTGATTTTTAGCTCCATAGTGCCGTCTTTAATATCAATAATGATCGGTTTTTTATCACCTTCTTTGATCAATAAAGTTGCACGATCAATACAGTCCAGAAGTTCTTTTTTATGAATTCGTACTTTTGTTTCATAATCACTGGACAACATCTGATCGATCTTGAAATATTCACCTTCGATCAAGCGTGATACCACAACTGTTTTATCGAATTCAAATACAATATGATTCTTTGTGAAAGAAATATCAACAGCAGCTTCCGACTCGCCTCCGATGATCTTGCTGATTTCCTGAAGTGTCTTTCCAGGAACAATAACCTTTTTCTGTCCGTAATCTTCCTTCAATTCTATCTTACGAATTGAGATTCTGTGACCATCTAGTGAGACAACTTTGAGTATATTGCCCTCAATTTCAAACAATTCACCAGTCATCATCTTATTTGTATCATTATCTGCGATGGAGAAAATTGTCTGACGAATTACTTCTTTCAATGTAAATTCCGAGACAGTAATATAATCTTCTTTTTCTATTACAGGAAGGTATGAAAAATCTTCGCCTGATTGTGCTGCAATATTAAATTTTGCTTTTTCACAAGTAATCAAAGTCTGATTATCAGAAGTTGTTTCAATGACAACATCACTGTCTGGAAGTTTCCGAACGATTTCGGAAAAGATTTTCGCATTTAATGCAATGATTCCACGATCTAAAATGTCACCGTCAATGCGGGTTTCAATTCCAAGCTCCATATCATTTGCTGTTAATTTGATAACATCTGTAGATGCATCAACCAGAATACATTCTAAGATAGGCATTGTTGTTTTTGAAGGTACTGCTTTTGATACAATGCTGACACCTTTTACAAGATTAGATTTCTTACATATGATTTTCATCTGTTGATAATCTCCTTTCAAGTTTGTGAAATGTAAGTTATGGTGAAAAACTTTCAGCAGTCGAATCTTATAAAGAGAAATATAAAAGTTTTCCGCCTTAGTCGCCGTAGGGGGTGTGAATATGTTGATAAGTACCCAAAAGCCTTATAAATCAAGGGCTTGTAGACTTTGATAAGTCTGTAGAAACGATAAGGAAAACGAGTGGATGATGTTTGTATAACAAAATACGCAATGATACGAAATTATTTTATTAACACTAAAATCCACAGAGTTTCAACATATTTATCCACACTTAAACGGAAAGAATCTGAGGGCTAAAAAACCCTCAGAAGATATATGCACTGATTCTTATATTGTTACGAAAATCCGGATTAAATCGGATTTAGTTTTTTCTTAATGATATTAACTGTATTATTTAATGCTTCATCCAGTTTGATATCGTGTTCGATTTTTTTAACACCATGGCTGACAGATGCGTGATCCTTGCCGCCGAGAATAAGTCCAATCGTCTTCAATGGTGTGTCTGTCATTTTACGACAGAGATACATGACGATCTGGCGAGGTAAAACGATTTCAGCATTTCGTTTTTTACCTTTCAGTTCGGCAGCAGGTACATTGAAGTGATCGGAAACCACTTCGATAATAAGCTCAGGTGTAATCTCTCTTGTATTATTGGGAGAAATCATATCCTTGAGCGCTTCAGCTGCCAGAGGAATGTCGATTGGTTTATTTTCTAAATTTGCCAGAGCGATCAATTTGTTCAAAGAACCTTCCAGTTCACGGATGTTGGATGTAATGTTATTGGCAATATACTGCATGACTTCATCTGGAATGTGATAGCGTTCCAGTCCGTCCAGTTCTTCTTTTTTACGGAGAATGGCCATTCTGGTCTCATAATCTGGTGAAGAAATATCAGCGATCAGTCCCCATTCAAATCGGGTGCGCAGTCTGGCCTCCAGAGTTTCAATATCTTTTGGAGGTTTATCACTGGAAATGATGATCTGTTTGCCGGAAACATGAAGATGGTTGAAAGTATGGAAAAATTCTTCCTGTGTACTTTCTTTTCCGATGATAAACTGAATGTCGTCGATCAACAGAACATCATTATTTCTGTATTTTTCACGGAATGTTGTCATAGCGAGCTCATTTCCGTTTTTACCTATTTTCAAAGCATCGATCAGTTCATTGGTAAAAGTCTCACTGGTCACATAGAGAACTTTTTTGGTTGGATCCTTTTCCAGAATAAAATGGGCAATGGAATGCATCAGATGAGTTTTTCCAAGTCCAACGCCTCCATAGAGGAAAAGGGGATTATAGATTTCACCCGGAGAATCTGCAACGGCAAGAGAAGCTGCATGAGCAAAGTTGTTGTTGCTTCCCACAACAAAGGTATCAAATGTATATTTCGGGTTCAGATTGGCCTGTTCGAAAATGGCATTTGATTTTTGTTTTTTTACAGCGGTCTCTTTTTTCTCCTGGATCACAACATTGTCGTCAGTGACAAATGATACTTCATATTCATAACCTGTAACTTCTGCAATACATACTTTAAAAGGAAGCAGGTACTTTTCTTCAATGTGCTCCAGGCTGGCACGTAATTTTACAAGAATATAGACGGTATCATCCGTTACTTCATATACAGTAAGTGGTGCGATCCACGTATTGTATGAAATGTTGGACGAGCAATATTCCAGTTTCATCTTATTTAAAATCTGCTCCCAGTTTTCTTCTACAATGTTCATCAATGGTAAACTCCTAATTCATATAAAATGAGAGATAAGCAGAGTATCTCAACTACATTCTACATCAAAATGAAAACAGAAGCAACGTAAAAATAACAGGAAAGAAAATCATAGGTGGAAAACTTTGTTGATAATGTGGAAAACTTTTTAAACAGTTTAAACCTCTAGAAAACAGGAAAAACAAAAAGAAATAAAATTTTTTCTACAGGCTATCTACACTATATCCAGTGGTTTTCTACATAGTTTTACCTGATTATCCACAAATTTGGATAAAGTTTTCCACAAAATGTGAATAACTGTAGATAAATCAACGGATTGTGAGAAAGAAAAATGTAGAAACTGTGGAAAGTCAAAATTTGTAGAAAAATATCGAATTCAAAACAGGAAATGAAAAAGTAAAAAACCTTGAAAATACAAGAGAAATTAAAAAACTATAGTTCAGAAAAGAGGAAAAAGAAAAGTGTAGATAAATATGTGGATAAAATCTGAATAACTGAAAAAATAAAAATGAAACAAGTGAAAAACTGCGGCAATAAAAAAATTTCTAAAAAAATGTGTGGAAAACTATATTTTAGTATTTTCGTCGCTAATGCTTGACTTTATGGGCTTTTTTGCATATAATTAAGAGCAGTGTCTTCCTGTTTATTTGCAGGAGTGTTATATGAACACTATATATAGTAGGAAGACAAAAAAGAAGAAGCAAATATTGTAAATACTTTATGATAAGTATATCAACTACAAGGAGGTGTATGTACCAATGAAAATGACATTTCAGCCAAAGAAAAGATCCAGAGCAAAAGTTCACGGATTCAGAGCAAGAATGAGCACACCAGGCGGAAGAAAAGTTTTAGCTGCCAGAAGAGCAAAAGGAAGAAAACAGTTATCAGCTTAGGCCGCATATATGTGGCCTTTTCTTCTATAAAAAAGTGCAGGATTTCCAGGGGAAAGAGCTGCTAAAAAGAGGTTATCGATGAAATTTTCCGAATCTTTAAAGAAAAATAAAGATTTTCAAATTGTATATAAGAGTGGGAAATCCTATGCAAATCGGTATCTGGTGCTTTATATCAGAGAAAACGGATCTGAGAGGAACCGTTTGGGGATTTCAGTCAGTAAAAAAGTGGGAAACAGTGTTGTAAGGCATCATCTTACAAGACTGATCCGAGAGAGTTATCGACTTCAAGAAGAACATTTCCAATGTGGATTTGATTTGGTTGTAATTGCAAGAGCAGGCGCAAAAGAGAAAACGTATCATGATATAGAAGGCGCGCTCATCCACCTGGGAAAACTTCATAATATATATGCATAATTTCAAAGGAAGTGACGCAGATGAAGAAGATCTTAATAGGGATGATACGATTTTATCAGAAGTATTTATCCGGTTTGAAGACAACGTATCACTGTATTTATACGCCAACTTGTTCCCAATATGGAATAGAGGCAATCCAAAAATACGGTGCAGTCAAGGGAACAGTCCTGACTGTCTGGAGGATTCTGCGCTGCAATCCGTTTGCAAAAGGCGGATATGATCCGGTACCTTAAGGAGGATAAAAGATGGAGTTTGGTTTAATCGCTGCGACAGCGGCAGACTGGCCGATTGTCGGACAGATTGCATGGGTATTTGGTAAACTCATGGATGCAATCTACAATTTTCTGGATTTATTTGGAATCCAGAATATCGGAATATGTATTATTCTGTTTACAATTATTATTTATACATTGATGATCCCGCTGACGATCAAACAGCAGAAATTTTCAAAAATGCAGTCTGTGATGATGCCTGAAATTCAAAAACTGCAGAAAAAATATGCAGGAAAACGTGATCAGGCATCAATGCTTAAAATGCAGCAGGAACAGCAGCTGATCTATGAAAAATACGGAAGTTCTCCGACTGGAGGATGTCTTCCGATGCTGATCCAGCTTCCAATTTTGTTTGCATTGTATCCGGTTATTCAGGAAGTGCCACGTTATGTAAATGGTATCAAAGATATTTATAAGCCGGTGATCGATCAGATCATGGCAACGGATGGATATCAGAAGATCCTGGAAACGATCGGAAATGCAGCTCCGGTTTATATGCCGGCATCTGCCTATGACTATACAGATCCGAATATTTTAGTACGTGTATTGTACAAATTCCAGGATTCCACATGGAATACACTGGTAGATAAGATGCCGTCTCTGGAGTCTGTTGTAGATAAGACTACAGAGGCAATGGGACATTTGAATACATTTCTTGGAATCAACATCGGAGAACAGCCGATGACAATGCTGATGGATGCATTGAAAGATTTTTCCATCGCAGGAATTATCATGGCTGTGATTATTCCTGTTCTGGCTGGTCTGACACAGTTCTTGAGTGTAAAATTGATGCAGCAGCAACAAGGAACAACTATTGATCCTGACAACCCGATGGCAAGATCCATGAATTCTATGAACTACATTATGCCGTTATTCTCTGTATTTATGGGATTTTCTCTTCCGGCAGGACTTGGTCTGTACTGGGCAGTCAGTGCAGTCGTAAGATGTGTACAGCAGTTGGCGATCAATAAATATCTGAGTAAGAAGTCTGTAGAAGAGATGATCGAAGAGCAGCGCAAAAAAGCCGCGAAAAAGCGGGAAAAGAAGGGTGCACCTGCGCAGGAGATCAACCGGATGGCTACTCAGAGTACACGAAATGTTGCAGAAAAGAAAAGCAGTAATATTTCTGAAAAAGAAAAAGAAGAAAAAATCCAGAAAGCAAGAGAAAATATCAGTCATGCAAAACCTGGAAGTCTCGCATCGAAAGCCAATATGGTAAGTCGCTACAACAGCGGTCAGAGTTCAAAAGAACAAAAAGAAGACAGCGAGAAATAGAGAGTCGGGGAAAGGAAGGATTCACGATGGACGGTAGTATCAGAGTATCAGCAAAAACAGTGGATGATGCCATTACAGAGGCATTGATCCAGCTTGGTGTTACCAGTGATAGACTGGAATATGAAGTCATTGAAAAAGGAAGTGCAGGTTTTCTTGGAATCGGTATGAAGCAGGCAGTGATCGAAGCCCGCAGAAAGCCAGAGCCGACAGAAGAGGTAAAACCAGAACCTGTAGAGGTGAAAGTACCGGAAGCACCTGCTGCGGAAACAGTACAGACGAAACAGGAAGAAGTTGTTGTAACAGAAGAGCCGGTGAAAAAGAAAGTAACCGAACTGGCAGAAGTTTCTGAAGAAGCAATCAAAGCAGTGGAATCTTTCCTGAAGGATACCTTAAAAGCAATGGATATGGATGTAGAGATTGTGTCGGAAGTGGATGCAGAAGGAGCCCTCAGTGTAGAGATGAAGGGGAGCAATATGGGAATTCTGATCGGAAAAAGAGGACAGACTCTGGATGCGCTTCAGTATCTTGCAAACCGTGTTGCCAACAAGCATCAGGAAGGGTATGTAAGAGTAAAACTTGATACAGAAAACTATAGAGCAAGACGGGAAGAGACTTTAAAACATCTTGCAAAGAACATTGCGTTTAAAGTAAAAAGAACAAGAAGAGCAGTTTCTCTGGAGCCGATGAATCCAAATGAGAGAAGAATTATCCATGCTGCACTTCAGTCGGATCCATATGTAACAACACACAGTGAGGGAGAAGAACCTTACAGAAAAGTAGTTGTTACTTTAAAAAGATAGTATAAAATGAAGCGAAAGAGGACGTTTTGCGCTTCACGGAGGCTTTCGTGAAGCGTAACAACGTCCTTTTATAATCTATAATCCATCTGCTGCAGGTATTTCTAATATGATGCATGGATGGAAGAGTATTGAAAACAAGTAGAAATTCCAAGAGGTGGAAGATGAAGAAAGACACGATCGCAGCTATTTCTACAGGAATGACCAATTCAGGAATTGGAATTGTTCGTATCAGTGGAGAGGAAGCATTTCAAATAATCGACAGGATTTATAAGGGAAAAGAGCAGCTGTCACAGGTAGGAAGCCATACCATACACTATGGATTTATCAAAGACAAAGAAGAAACTATTGATGAAGTGTTAGTCAGTATCATGAGAGCTCCCAGGACGTTTACAGGAGAGGATACCGTGGAGATCAACTGTCATGGCGGTACGTTTGTAGTAAGGCGGGTTCTGGAGACTGTGATCAAAAATGGTGCCAGACCGGCAGAGCCTGGAGAATTTACAAAGCGGGCATTTCTGAATGGAAAGATGGATTTGTCACAGGCAGAAGCAGTCATTGATGTCATTACATCGCAGAATGAATATGCACTGAGAAGCTCTATGAGCCAGTTAAAAGGAAGTGTAAAGCGAAAAATCGAAGAAATCAGAAAAGAGATTTTATATCATACTGCGTTTATCGAGACTGCGCTGGATGATCCGGAACATATCAGTGTGGATGGATATGGGGAGACACTTCGAACAGCAACAGAGGAAATCTTAAAGCAGTTGGGAGAGTTGATTCAATCGGCGGATGACGGCAGGATTTTAAAAGAAGGAATCCAGACGGTGATCGTCGGAAAGCCGAATGCGGGAAAATCGTCGCTGTTGAATGTGCTTTCAGGAAGAGAAAGGGCTATTGTTACAGATATTGAAGGCACGACCAGAGATGTTCTGGAAGAACAGATTCATTTGCAAGGATTGAGTTTAAATATCATCGATACAGCTGGAATCCGGGAGACAGAAGATGTAATCGAAAAGATGGGAGTAGAGAAAGCAAAAGAGTACGCAAAAGGTGCAGATCTGGTAATCTATGTGGTAGATGCGTCCAGACCCCTGGATGAAAACGATCAGAAAATCCTGAGTCTGGTACGGGATAAAAAAGCAATCATTCTGTTAAATAAAACGGATCTGGAAACAGTTGTGTCAAAAGAAATGTTAAAAGAACAGATTGGGGAACAGGAAATTCCGATGATCGAGATTTCGGCAAAAGAAGAGCTGGGGATCCAACAATTGGAGGAAACTTTGGAGAAGATGTTCCTGAAGGGAAATCTGGCTTTTAATGATGAGATTTATATTACAAATATCAGACAGAAAGCGGCTCTTTTGGCAGCGTCAGAGAGCCTGCAGAAAGTCATAGAGAGTATTGAGAATCAGATGCCGGAGGATTTTTATTCCATTGATCTGATGGATGCATATGAATCCTTGGGAAGCATTACAGGAGAAACGATAGGAGAAGATTTAGTCAATGAAATATTCAGCAAATTCTGTATGGGAAAATAAAGACGAATATGATGTCGTGATCGTAGGTGCTGGACATGCGGGATGCGAGGCTGCACTTGCGTGTGCAAGAATGGGATTTCAGACATTGATGTTTACGGTAAGTGTGGACAGCATTGCGCTGATGCCTTGTAATCCAAATATCGGAGGAAGTTCCAAGGGACATCTCGTGAAAGAAGTAGATGCACTGGGCGGTGAAATGGGAAAAGTGATCGATCGGACTTTTATTCAGTCCAAAATGCTCAACAGCTCCAAAGGACCTGCGGTTCATTCCCTGCGTGCACAGGCAGACAAGGCAAATTACAGTAAAACGATGAGACAGGTGCTTGAGAGTCAGAAAAATCTGGAGATCAAACAGATGGAAGTGACAGAAATCCTGGGGGAAGATTCGGCAGATGGAAAGAAGATTATCACAGGTGTGAGAACATATTCCGGAGCCACCTATCGCTGCAGGGCAGTGGTACTGTGTACCGGAACGTATTTGAAGGCAAGATGCATCTATGGAGATGTCAGTATGCAGACGGGGCCAAATGGACTGCAGCCGGCAAACTATCTGACAGACAGTCTGAAAGAACTGGGAATCAAAATGTACCGGTTTAAGACAGGAACACCGGCGCGTATCGATAAAAGAAGCATTGATTTCAGTAAAATGGAGGAGCAGAAAGGGGATGAACGTATCGTCCCATTCTCTTTTACAACAGATCCGGAAGACATCCAGATTGATCAAATATCTTGCTGGCTGACTTATACGAACGAAAAAACGCATGAGATCATCCGGGAGAATCTGGATCGCTCTCCATTGTTTTCAGGAATGATCGAGGGGACAGGGCCAAGATATTGTCCGTCTATTGAGGATAAAGTAGTTAAATTTGCGGATAAGAACCGACATCAGGTATTTATTGAGCCGGAAGGGGTGGACACCAATGAGATGTATGTGGGCGGAATGTCAAGTTCACTGCCGGAAGATGTTCAGTATGCAATGTACCGCAGTGTACCAGGGCTGGAACATGCAAAGATTGTAAGAAATGCATATGCGATCGAATATGACTGTATTGATGCAAGACAGTTAAAAAGTACGCTGGAATTTAAAAACATTGAAGGATTGTTCAGCGGCGGGCAGTTTAACGGAAGTTCCGGTTATGAGGAGGCAGCAGCTCAGGGGCTGGTAGCAGGAATCAACGCAGCCAGAAAGCTGCAAGGCAAGGAAGGTATTATTATCGACCGTTCTGAGGGGTACATTGGGGTTCTGATTGATGATCTGGTTACAAAGGAGAGCCATGAGCCATATCGTATGATGACTTCCAGAGCAGAGTATCGCTTGCTGTTGCGCCAGGATAACGCAGATCTGCGTCTAACTAAGATTGGATATGAGGCAGGGCTGATCGATGAGGCGCGCTATCAGAGATTGTTGGAAAAAGAGGAGCAGATCCAGAAAGAAATAGAGCGTGTAGAGGCAGTTCATGTAGGGACAACAGAAGCGGTTCAGAAGCTGTTAGAGTCATATGGAAGCACACCATTGGTCTCTGGAGCCTCTCTGGCTGATCTAATCCGCCGTCCGGAGCTTAGCTATGAAATCCTTGCCCCAGTAGATAAAAAGCGTCCAGAGCTCAAATACGACGTTGTAGAGCAGGTAAACATCAATATTAAATATGATGGATATATCAAACGACAGAAAAAACAGGTAGAACAGTTTAAAAAACTGGAGAAAAAGCGGATTCCTGTAGATATCAACTATGAAGAAGTACAGAGTCTGCGTCTGGAGGCAAAGCAGAAATTGTCCCAGATCCGTCCGGCATCCATCGGCCAGGCATCCCGTATTTCAGGAGTATCACCGGCAGATATTTCCGTTCTTTTAGTGTATCTGGAGAGCCGATAGAAAGAAGAAAAACAGGAGAATATATGGAAAATAAATTTGAACAGCAATTAAGCCAGCTGGAGATCCAGCTGACAGAACGACAGAAAGAGCAGTTTCATCAATATTATGAATTATTAGTAGAATGGAATAAAGTCATGAACCTGACCGGGATTACGGAATATGATGAAGTGAATGAAAAACATTTTGTGGACAGCCTGGCCATTGTAAAAACAGTAGATATGAATCAGATAAGTTCTGTGATCGATATTGGAACCGGAGCAGGATTTCCGGGACTTCCGTTAAAAATTGCATTCCCACATCTGAAGGTTGTATTGTTGGATTCCCTGAAAAAAAGGATCAATTTTCTGGATGCAGTGGTGGAAGCGCTTGGTTTAGAACATGTAGAAACTCTCCATGGAAGAGCAGAGGATTTTGCAAAGCAGGCGCAGTACAGAGAACAGTTTGATCTGTGTGTGTCCCGGGCGGTAGCAAACCTTTCTACTTTGAGTGAATATTGTATTCCTTATATAAAAGTGGGAGGAATGTTTGTATCCTATAAATCCGGTACTGTGGAAGATGAGCTAAAACAGTCTGAAAAGGCAGTGACTATGTTGGGTGGAAAAATCGAGAAAACAGTAAAGTTTCAGCTGCCGGATACAGAAATCGGACGTTCCTTTGTGAAAATCAAAAAAGTTTCTGAAACACGAAAAAAATATCCAAGGAAAGCCGGGCTCCCAGCAAAAGAGCCGTTGTCGTAGGAGAAACTGAAAAATGTATTCTTAAAAAATAAGAAGTAAACAAAAAGGATGGGAATTATTTTAATTGTACAACAATTTAAAAGTTTCTATCCTTTTTTTACGTTATTCACAAGTTATCCACCAAAAAATAAGAGTTATCCACGCTATTTTGTGGATAACTCTTCCTCATTGTTGAGATCGAATAAAATTTCAACTTGTTCCAGAAACGCTTTTGGATTTTCTAAATGTGGATAACGTTTTGTCTGATCAATGCCCTGGATTTCAATAGAAGGCATATAATTTTGATATTGGCTTGCAATTAGTGCATATTCTGGATTTGCATTTCCAATAATAATAAACACACTGTTGTTAATTCTGTTTAAGGAGTATACAATGTTCGCATTGGTGAAACGCGATTTTATACTAGAAAATAGATATTTTCCAGCAGTATTATCTCTGTGGGCAGACTCAAAATATATTTTAATCAAATCACGATTCACTTTTTGAGGATCATAATATCCATTTAATGTTAATTCTTTTTCTATCGTACGTTTATTATAATGTAAATTATAAAGGAATGTTCCAATAATCGGCATATTGATCAGGTGTTGTTTTAATTTCGTACGTTTTGTTGGTATCTTCGAGAGTTCAATCAAATCACCAGGATTGATTAAAAGTACTTTGTTAATAATAGAGTGGTCATTCGCGCATGCCATTAAAACAAAAGAGCCGGAATCACCCATTGCAATAATATCTGTTTTTTCTCCGATAATGTGTTTTATAAAATCTGTAACTAATTGGACATAAAGATAGTTGGTGTATGTAAGGTTAGGTTTATCAGATTGTCCGCAGCCTAATAAATCGATGGTATATACTGTATTTGTTTTTGCCAAACCATCTACAATTTGATTCCATTCAGAGGAAGAACTGCAGGCGTTCAAATCGTGGATTAAGAGAATGGGAGAGCCACTTCCAACTTTTTGATAACAAATACGTCCAAAACGCCACTCATAATATTCAGTATTGTCGTCAGACAATAAATTGTCTATAGTAGACATATAGTAAACAAAACGATTGACAATGTGCATAGAAGCAACTGTCAATCCGGTTAGAATGGTACAAGTTTTTAAGTGTTTTTTCCAGTTCAAGAGAGTACCTCCTTTATGTATTTATTCTGTTTATACGTTTTATTATACTACAGGAGAGTAGCCAAATAAAGAAATTTTGAAAATTTGTCCCAAAATGTTTCACGTGAAACATTCTTTGTTGATTATTATAATCCTTGGGATGACAAAGTACTTATTTCTTTTATTCTCTTGTTGGTCCATAAGTGCGAATGAACTTTTTTATTTTGTAGAAGCGAAAAGGACGAGAGACAAATTGAAAAAATTCTGCTATTTTTAATAGGAATGATGAGTTAAAATTTGTAGGTATTTTTATGCATAAATTTGATAATAGTTTTGGTGTGCATTAGACACCTTAGTTGGAAAATCAGAAATCATCATAGATAGACCAAAAGGAACTATACATCCTAAATATCCGGATTTCATTTATAAAGTTAATTATGGATACTTGGAAGACACAGCATCAATGGAGGGCGGAGGAATAGACGTATGGGTTGAAACGAATGGAAAAATGTAGATGCTATTATGAGTATTGTTGATTTGATCAAAAAGGACTCTGAAATTAAAATACTAATAGGCTGCACGGAAGAAGAAAAGGCTATTATATACAAAATCCACAATAAAACACAGTATATGAAAGGTATTCTTATTTGTCGATAATTTTATGTTTAGAAAGGACTAAGAAACAGATATAAACACTTGCAAAGATTTATAAAATGGTTTTGTTTGTAAAATTAATAAAAAATTGCAATGTTTCACGTGAAACATTGTATAGATAATAAAAGTAAAAGGTGATATAATAAGGAGGTGTTCAATGAAAGGAGTACGAATATGGGAAGAATTATAGCCATTGCAAATCAAAAGGGTGGAGTAGGAAAAACTACAACAGCTATCAACTTATCGGCTTCACTTGCGAGTCTTGGACAAAAAGTTCTTGCACTTGATATGGATCCACAGGGTAATATGACAAGTGGATTGAGTGTAAATAAGGATGAGGTCGAGAACACAGTATATGATTTGATTATTGGAAATGTTGGGATTGAAGAATGTATTTGCAAAGAAGTCTATGAAAACCTGGATGTACTTCCGTCTAATGTAAATTTGTCGGCAGCAGAGATTGAATTGATTGGTGTTGACAATAAAGAATACATTATTAAGAATGAAGTGGAAAAGGTAAAGGACAGATATGATTATATTATCATCGATTGCCCGCCTGCATTGAGTATGCTTACAATTAATGCAATGACCACAGCTAATTCTGTATTGGTTCCAATCCAGTGTGAATATTATGCATTGGAAGGATTGAGTCAGTTGATCCACACGATAGAGCTTGTTCAGGAAAGATTAAATCCAGATTTGGAAATAGAAGGTGTTGTATTTACAATGTATGATGCCAGAACGAATCTTTCGCTGCAGGTTGTAGAAAATGTAAAAGATAATTTGGATCAAAACATCTATAAAACAATTATTCCTAGAAATGTCCGGCTGGCAGAAGCGCCAAGCTATGGAATGCCTATCAATTTATATGACCCGAAATCTTCCGGAGCAGAGAGCTATTTGTTATTGGCTGAGGAAGTGATCAATAAAGGAGAAGAATAAAAATGGCAGTAAAAAGAAATGGACTGGGAAAAGGTTTGGATAGTTTGATTCCAAATAGAGCAGTAAAGACAGCAGAAAAACAAGTAAATAACGTTCCAAAAGAGAAGATAAAAGTGGAGAAACCTGGAGAAACAATGGTGAAGATCACACAGGTAGAACCAAACAGTGAACAGCCGAGAAAAGATTTTGATGAAGATGCGCTGTTAGAATTGGCAGATTCTATCAAACAGTTTGGGATTCTTCAGCCACTTTTGGTACAAAAGAAAAATGGGTATTATGAGATTATTGCCGGTGAACGTCGGTGGAGAGCCGCAAAGCTGGCAGGCTTAAAAGAAGTACCTGTGCTGGTGCGAGAATATACAGAGCAGGAAATTGTAGAAATTTCGCTTATTGAAAATATTCAAAGGGAGAATTTAAATCCAATTGAAGAAGCAATTGCATATAAACGATTATTGAAAGAATTTCATTTGAAACAAGATGAAATTGCAGAGCGTGTATCTAAAAGCAGAACAGCTGTGACAAACTCGATGCGTCTTTTGAAACTGAACAGTAAAGTCCAGCAGATGGTAATTGATGACATGATCTCAACAGGACATGCCAGGACATTGCTTGCACTGGAAGACGAAGAACAACAGTATACAATTGCAAATAAAATATTTGATGAGAAGCTCAGTGTGAGGGAGACTGAGAGACTGATCAAAACATTGAAAGAGCCCAAAAAGACTGCAAAAAAAGAAAAAATTGAGCATACATTTATCTATGAGAACCTGGAGGAAAAAATGAAGGGAATCATGGGGACAAAGGTAAGTGTAAATCCGAAATCGAATGGTAAGGGGAAAATTGAAATCGAGTATTATTCAGATGAAGATCTGGAGAGAGTATTCGACTTGATCATGTCCATTCAAAGTTAAGAGGTGTCCCGTTGATGTAAAAAGGAGACATGAGAATGGAAACAGAAATAATCGGGTATCTGGTGATTGTGTTATTGATCCTGCAGGTGATTTTTATTGGGATTGTTATCAATCTTCAAATGAAATATAAGCGTATGCAGGAGAAATACCAGATTTTTATGCGAGGTAAAGATGGAAGATCTTTGGAAAGAGGTTTTCTGGAGCAATTTAAAGCAGTAGAAAAGCTGGAACGTATTGCAAAACAGAATACCAGAGATATTGATATGATCTGCAAAAAAATGCGGTCACATTATCAAAAGGTTGGAATTGTAAGATACGATGCATTTCAAGAAATGGGAGGAGACCTCAGTTTTGTTCTGACCATGTTGGATGAAAACAACAGTGGTTGGATATTAAATGCGATACACAGCCGTGAAGGATGCTATACTTATATCAAAAAAATTGTAAAAGGCGAATGTGATATGGAACTCGGAAGAGAAGAACGCGAGTCCTTAAAAAAAGCAATGAAACAGTAAATAACACTGTATGAGGAGGTAATTATGTTAGATATCAAATTTGTAAGATCCAATCCGGACATTGTAAAACAGAACATTAAAAATAAATTTCAGGATTCTAAATTACCATTGGTAGATGAAGTTCTGGAGTTGGATCAGAGAAATCGTGAGATCAAAGGAGAGGTAGAAGCGCTTCGAGCTGAGAAAAATAAAACATCAAAACAGATTGGTGCAATGATGGCTCAGGGCAAAAAAGAAGAAGCAGAAGAACTGAAAAGAAAAGTAACAGAAAGCGCTGACAAAATGGAAACGCTCTCTGCAGAAGAAAAAGAAGTCGAAGAAAAAATTAAAAAAATTATGATGACAATTCCAAATATCATTGATCCATCCGTTCCAATCGGAAAAGATGACAGTGAGAATGTGGAATTGGAGCGTTTTGGAGAACCGGTTGTTCCGGATTTTGAAGTTCCATATCATACAGAGATTATGGAAAGATTCAATGGAATTGATTTGGATAGCGCCAGAAAAGTAGCTGGAAACGGATTTTATTATCTGATGGGAGATATTGCAAGACTGCATTCTGCAGTGATTTCTTATGCAAGAGACTTTATGATCAACAGAGGATTTACTTATTGCATTCCTCCATTTATGATTAGAAGCAATGTAGTAACAGGTGTTATGAGTTTTGCAGAGATGGATGCAATGATGTACAAAATTGAAGGAGAAGATCTGTATCTGATCGGAACAAGTGAGCATTCTATGATCGGTAAATTTATTGATACACTTCTTCCGGAAGAGCAGCTGCCACAGACATTGACCAGCTATTCACCATGTTTCAGAAAAGAAAAAGGTGCGCATGGTATTGAGGAACGTGGAGTGTACAGAATCCATCAGTTTGAAAAGCAGGAAATGATCGTAGTATGTAAACCGGAAGAAAGTATGGATTGGTATGAGAAATTATGGAAGAATACCGTAGATTTATTCCGTTCTATGGATATTCCGGTCCGTACATTGGAATGCTGCTCAGGTGATCTGGCAGATCTGAAAGTAAAATCTGTAGACGTAGAAGCATGGTCTCCAAGACAGCAGAAATACTTTGAGGTAGGAAGCTGTTCTAATCTGGGAGATGCACAGGCAAGAAGACTGGGTATCCGTGTAAAAGGCGCAGATGGAAAATATTTTGCACATACACTGAATAATACAGTGGTTGCACCGCCGAGAATGCTGATCGCATTCCTGGAGAATAATCTGCAGGCAGACGGATCTGTAAGAATTCCGGAAGCACTGCGTCCATACATGGGTGGAAATGCGGTTATTGAGCCGAAAAAATAAGGAGTAATATGCATCAGTATCTGAAAGCAATTGGGTTTGGCACCATAGAAAAAAAGGCAGAGCTAAAAAAGATATTAGAGCAGACAAGAGAAACATTTACCCATCAATTGACCGTATCCTATCGCGAAGAAGCTGATTATTGCGAATTTCAGAAAGAATACGGTCAGGATGTGGGCATTACGCTTTGCGGTGAACTGGATGAACAGGATCAGTTTGAGATGGAATATTATTTTCCGTATTTTCAGGGAAGCGGAGTGACCACATATGCGGATGTTTCGATTGAAAAACGCATGGAACGGGAGCAGTATGTAGGGATTTGCGAAGATCCGAAAGTAGGGATCAGTTTGATTTTTACAATGCAAAATGGCGTGGAGTATATGAAAGAACGCCAGATAGGGATGATGACCGGTGCTCCGAACGGCGTCACTTTTTCAGGTCTTGCTCTGTCGGGAAGGATATTGCTTCCCGTCCTGAAAAGCGAAACGCAGGTACGTTCCGCAAGAGAAGAAGCGAAAAATAGAAAGAAACTTTTAAGTGCAGCCAGAAACGGAGATCAGGGAGCAATAGAAACGTTAACTTTGGATGATATGGATATCTACTCAAAAGTTTCCAGAAGGCTGGCCACAGAGGATGTATATTCGATTGTGGATAGTTATTTTATGCCATATGGCGTAGAATGTGATCTTTATTCCATTTTGGGAGAAATACTGGCAATCAGAGAACGAGAAAACACATTGACAGGAGAAGCGTTGTATCAGATGAAATTAGATGTCAATGAGCTCGAATTTGATATTTGTGTGCCGAAGAAAGAGGTTTTGGGAGAACCTGAGATCGGACGCCGATTTAAAGGTGAGATTTGGCTGCAGGGATATGTGAATTTTTAAATATGCAGAGTTGTTGGAAAAATATTCAACAACTCTTTGCATAAATATACAAATATTCACTTTATGGAAACGGCAGTAAATTTGAAAAACTGCTTGTGAAAAGTGATAAAAAATGATATATTAATAGATGTGTTCCCTTAGTAAAATGGATATTACGGATCTCTCCTAAGGAAGGACTAAGGTGATCACTTCCTGAAAAAACTTTTGGGTTCAAATCTAATTAAGAAGAGTAAAAATTGACACAAAGGTGTTACCCTAATAGGGGAGTGCTTTGATGTCACCAACATGAAAAATAATAGTAATTAACAGCTTGAAAAAAGCTGATAATTAAATAAAGGTTGCCATTACCAAAAAGCCGGAAAACCGCGTGTTTTCAAGGGAAAATGGCATTTTGTCTCGTTAGTTAAATGGATATAACAGGGTCCTCCTAAGACTCAATTATAGGTTCGATTCCTATACGAGACGTCAGTCAAAAGCGTTCGATTATTAGCAGAAATGCAAATAATGGGGCGTTTTTTTCTCTTAAATTCATAGCTATAACGCATAAAAATCCCCTCCTTACTGGTTGTCCAGTAAAGAGGGGACATATCACCTAAGACTAACTGTCCTTAATATTTATGATTTTTTTATTTAAGGTACTAATATCAATTCACAGGTACATTCCTGAAATTGTTCCTGTGCTTTTTCATTGACAGCTTTCAGTGCATTAGATAAGTCCTGCACATTCAGACAGTCTGCTTCAATTTGAAAATATACTGCAATCCATAAATGACGCCCTGTTTTCGTAATATCAAAAAATACAGGAGAAAACCGGTACTTTTCTAAAATAGGATTGCAGATTGCCTTTACATCATTCATAAAAGTTTTATCTGGCGAGAAAAGGAACACATCTTTTATTGCACCCCATAAAACCTTAATGCTTTCTGGAAGCATAAACACCATAACAAAAACAGCTACAATCTGGTCGAAATAAGGGGCAATAAATCCAAGCGGTGTCTTTTCCAGATACAAGGACACGAAAAAGGCAAGGGACATTCCCAAACTATATACAATATCCAACTTCCATCCCAGCAGTTCCGCCGTAATGGTCGGGGAAGATAAGTTGCGGTTTAAACGCTTCATCAGTAAAAAAATAAGGATACTGGCGATACCAAGACAACACTGGAATACGGAAATCTGAGCATTATCCACAGGATTACCGCCTGACAAAGCAGAGTCCAGTACTTCGATAGATACCCCCATTGTAACAGATAACATCATTACTCCCTTGATAATGACAAATATGGACTCTATCTGATAGTAACCGTATGGGTGCTTTTCCGATACAGGTTTATGAAACAGGGGCGTCAGAAATAACAGCAGGGCAATAAAAACCAGCTCCGACGCATCATATACAGCATCTGTTAATGCTGACTGGGAATGACTGTATATGGAAAAAATAAATTCCACAATCGCAAATGCAAGTCCAGAAAAAAAGGACATCATCAAAATTTGTTTTTCTCTCTTTTCAGTTATCATCGTACACCTCTTTATATTGTTTTTATTTATGTAAAAAATTTATACAAGCAAACAATATCATCTCTTTTCTAAATGGTTTATGACGATTATACTAAAAAGAAGAAAAGTTGTATAGTCTATATATCGTTTGACAGAACCTCACTTGCATTCTTCAACGCAATATCCTCTGCCTTTGCGTACCAGTCCACCTCTGCACCGCCAAAAGTCTTTATTGAAAAACAAGGCCGTCTTTGATACGATATGATTATGAAAAGGAGTAATGATATGGTAAAACAGATTGTAAGAGATGTGTTCTTTTTGGGACAGAAATCTGAACCGGCGACAAAGGACGATCTGCAGGTGGGTAGAGATTTGCAGGATACATTGCAGGCAAATCGCGAAAAGTGCGTCGGTATGGCTGCCAATATGATTGGTGTAAAGAAAAATATAATTATTGTCAATATGGGAGTTATGGATGTGGTGATGTTTAATCCTGTGATTGTTTCTCAAAGTGGATGTTATGAAACGGAGGAAGGCTGTCTGTCTTTAGATGGAGTCCGCAAGACAAGCAGATATCAGAATATTGAAGTGGAATATTATGACTTTCAATGGAAAAAACAGCGCCAGAAGTTATCGGGATGGACGGCACAGATTACACAACATGAAATAGATCATTTATCCGGAAGGATTATTTAAGATGAAGCAGGATGAGTTACAATGGGACAAATTATTAAAAATAAAAACAACCGGAAGAGATGATACACATTCCAATCAGTACTGCTATCCATATGAGCCAACACCGTATTGTGTTTTGGAACGGATGGCAAATTATGGAATCCTGGATAAGAAAAATGTATTGCTGGATTATGGAACTGGAAAGGGACGTGTGTGTTTCTTCCTGTCGTATCAGATCAGGTGTCATACTATGGGGATAGAATATGATGAGCAGATTTTTGCTGCGGCAAAAGAAAACGAAAGAAATGCAGCTTCTGGAAGAATGACGTCTTTTATTAAGGAACATGCCGAAGAGTATGTGGTTCCGGCAGAAGTAAATTGCTGCTATTTTTTTAATCCATTTTCAGTAGAACTTTTACGGAAAGTTCTGGCAAGGATTTATGATTCCTGTTATGAAAATGCGAAAAGTATGCGGTTGTTTTTTTATTATCCTTCGGATGAATATGTAAGCTGCCTGATGACACAGGAGCAGCTGCAGTTTGTGGATGAGATTGACTGTCGCAATCTGTTTTCGGGAAATGATCCAAGAGAGAAGATTTTAATTTTTGAAGTGTTTGCAATGACAGGGGATATATAATGGAAAAAGAGAGAAATGATGAACTGTACCGGGTTCTGCAGGAAAAAGGATATCCGGATGAGTTTTGCAGAGAGATTGCGTATCATCAAATAAGAACCGATTATGTTGCGACCCGGATGTTGGGATATCTGTATCGTACATCCACTCCGAGGGCAGAGGATGTAGTGGATGAGCTGCTGGCAATCCTGAGTGACCGGGATGCGATCGTGCAGAAAAAAGAATTAGAACATGCACAGGCAACAATCAATCAGATTTATAAAGATGGATTATAGGGGAAAAGACATGACAAAGCATGAATTATTAGAAGAAATCTATTATCAAAACAAATCATTAAACAGAACAGCGCAGAGAATTTCTTTGATCGGGCTGCTGGGAATCATCAGTGGAATGAGAAAAGAGTGTGTAGAGAAGAATGACGAGACAGGGAAAAAGATCACAAGATGTTTATTGATCCTGGTAGCGATCGGAAATATTCTTTTAGGCATTGATTTGATCCTGGATATCATCAAGAGAACGAGAGGAGAAGATTAAAATGAGTAGGATCAGAATTGTAAAAAAGAATGATGAATATACATCAGAGTATCAGGTAGGGGATTTGTTTGAAATTACAGGCACCTGGTATGGTGGCGTTCATATTATCGGAAGATCAGGAGCTCCGATCTCTTTGGATCGGGAAGAATATATAGAATTGGACACAGAGCCGGAGGTCGCAGAAGAGGAGAGCATAATAAGAGATATCCGGGTGGGAGACATCGTACAGCATTTTAAAAGAGAATGGGTATCAAAAGATACATCAGAATATCTGTATAAAGTTCTTGCATTTGCACAGCATACAGAGACAGGAGAAAATCTGGTGATTTATCAGGGATTGTATTCTCCGTTTAAAATTTGTGCAAGACCGTATGGTATGTTTATGAGTGAAGTAGATCGGGAAAAATATCCTGATATTAAACAGCAGTACAGATTTGAAAAAGTACAGGTATAAATCATGAAGATTTTAGTAGATGCAGATGCATGTCCGGTTGTGAGGATTGTAGAGCAGGTTGCGAAAGAGTTTCAAATCCCGGTGGTATTATTGTGTGATACTCACCATATTCTGAAGTCTGATTACAGCGAAATAGTGATAGTTGGCGCTGGGCCAGATGCAGTGGATTTTAAATTGGTCGGTATCTGCAGAAAAGGTGATCTGGTTGTCACTCAAGATTATGGCGTAGCAGCTATGATTTTAGGAAAAGGTGCATTGGGAATTCATCAAAGCGGAAAATGGTATACGAATGGAAACATTGATCAGATGCTGATGGAACGGCATTTGGCGAAGAAGGAGAGAAATGCAAAAAGGCGAAATTATCGAAAAGGAGCGACAAAAAGGACAAAAGAAGATGATATGAGGTTTGAAATATCATTAAAAAAATTAGTTGAAAAGTGCTTGGGACAGGTCACAGAGAATTTATAAATGTTTCACGTGAAACATTTTGGGTTATTTGCTGCTAACAACTGGAAAAATTTCGTTGTTAGCAGATTTTTTTCGCAAAAAGGTTGATTTTATAAAAACATCAGTGTATTATAGAATAGTTAGGCAAAACTAACAAAAGAGGTGAAAAGATGAAATTAAATGAATTACAAATAGGAGATACAGCCACCATTCTTTCTGTGGGTGGAAGCGGAGCTTTACGCCAGCATTTTTTAGATATGGGGTTGATACAGGGAACGGAAGTAACAGTTGTCCAATATGCGCCCATGGGGGATCCGATTGAATTAAGGCTTCACGGATATGAATTGACGATTCGTTTAGAAGACGCAAAAAATATAGAAATCAGTAAATCGCACAAGCCGAAAACGAATCGAAAACAAATGGGAAAGCAGGAAAAGTTTCATCCAGGTTATGGAGAAGGTGGAAAATTCCATAATAGAAAGGATGAGAATCCGTTGCCGGAAGGAGAGACTCTGACATTTGCACTTGTTGGAAATCAGAATTGTGGAAAAACGACATTGTTTAATCAGCTGACAGGTTCGAAACAGCATGTCGGAAACTTTCCGGGCGTTACAGTAGATCGGAAAGATGGAGTGATCCGAGGACATGAAAATACTTTGATTACAGATTTGCCGGGAATTTATTCCATGTCGCCATACAGCAGCGAGGAAATTGTAACCAGAGAGTTTGTGATCAAGGCAAAACCGAAAGGAATCATCAATATTGTAGATGCGACTAATATTGAACGAAATCTTTATCTTACCATGCAGCTTTTGGAATTAGGAGTGCCCATGGTAGTGGCGCTTAATATGATGGATGAACTTCGGGAAAATGGCGGTTCTGTTTTGGTGAATGAAATGGAGGCGGCTTTGGGAGTTCCGGTCATCCCGATTTCTGCAGCAAAAGCAGAGGGGATTGAAGAGCTGATTCAGCATGCGATTCATGTTGCAAAATATCAGGAGAAACCATTAGAAACTGATTTTTGCAGAAAGGAAGAAGGAATCCATCGGGGAATTCATGCGGTGATGCATTTAATCGAAGACCATGCTGAACATGCAGAAATACCAGTTCGTTTTGCGGCGAGCAAGATCTTAGAAGGAGATCAAAAAATATTGGAACAGCTGAATCTGACAGAAAATGAAGAGAATCTGTTAGAAGATATTTCCAGACAGACAGAGGAAGAGACGGGAATGGATCGTGCAGCTGCTATCGCACAAATGCGATTTTCTTATATTGAAGATGTCTGTAGTGAGTCAGTAATCAAGCCAAAAGAGAGCAAGGAGCATATCAGAAGTCGGAAGATTGACCGTTTTCTGACAGGAAAATATACCGGAATCCCAGCATTTATCGGAATCATGGGAATCGTATTCTGGCTGACATTTAATGTGATCGGAGCATTTTTGCAGGGAATTCTGGAATCGGGAATTACAGCGTTGACGGAAGCAGCAGATCATGCAATGGCAGCAGCAAATGTAAATAGTGTGGTACATTCACTGGTCATTGATGGAATTTTCAGTGGAGTTGGAGGCGTTTTAAGTTTCCTGCCGATCATTGTGACCTTGTTTTTCTTCTTATCACTTCTGGAAGACAGTGGATATATGGCGCGAGTGGCATTTATCATGGATAAACTGCTCCGTAAACTGGGACTTTCCGGTCGAAGCATTGTTCCGATGCTGGTGGGATTTGGATGTACTGTTCCGGGAGTGATGGCAAGCAGGACATTGCCGTCTGAGAGAGACCGAAAAATGACGATTTTGCTGACACCATTTATGAGTTGTACAGCAAAGCTTCCGATTTATGCATTTTTTACAGCTGCATTTTTCCCGAAGCATGGAGCTCTTGTAATGATCGGACTGTATGTATTTGGAATCATCATGGGAATTATTATGGCGCTGATTTTTAAGAAGACAACATTTAAAGGAGAAGCAGTGCCATTTGTAATGGAACTTCCAAATTACCGTCTGCCTGGAGCTAAAAATGTCGGACACTTGTTATGGGATAAAGCGAAAGACTTTTTACAGAGAGCGTTTACAGTTATTTTCATTGCAACCATCGTCATTTGGTTCCTGCAGAACTTTGATACAGGACTGAATATGGTTTCAGATTCTCAGAACAGTATTCTGGCATTAGTGGCAGGAGTCCTTTCGCCGATTTTCCTTCCGGTAGGATTTGGAGATTGGAGAATTGTGACAGCATTGATTTCCGGATTTATGGCAAAAGAAAGCGTAGTATCTTCTTTGACTGTGTTATTTGGAAGCAGTGCAGCGCTTCAGAGCGCCCTTACTGTCCAGGGAGCAGCCGCTTTATTGGTATTCTGTCTGTTGTATACACCATGTGTTGCGGCAATCGCATCCGTAAAACGTGAATTGGGCGGAAAATGGGCAGCAGCAATGGTATTCGGACAATGTTTCATTGCATGGATCATGGCATTTGTTGTTTATCATATTGCAGCGTTATTTTAAAATTATGTGAAAGAAAAAGAATCGGAAAGGAATTGAGAGAAGATGAATTCTCAAGAGATTCCTTTCCGATTCTTTTTAAAGTCCAAACAAATGTTCAACCAGAATTTTCAGACCGATGAGGATCAGGATGACACCACCGGTGATCTCTGCGTATTTTCCAAGTTTTCCGCCGATTTTATTTCCCAGGAAAACAGCGATGAAGCTGATGAGGAACGTGGTGATCCCGATCAGACAGACGGCAGAAAGAATATCTACTTTTAGAAATGCAAAGCTGATACCCACGGCTAATGCGTCAATACTGGTGGCAATCGCAAGCAAAAAAATATCTTTTGCCGGAATGGACTCAATGGAAGTATCACATTCGCTTTCTGCTTCTTTGGATTCCCGGATCATATTGATTCCAATAAAACCAAGCAGGAAGAATGCAATCCAATGATCAATTGCAGTGATAAAAGATTCAAAATAGGTTCCTACCCACCAGCCGATCAATGGCATCATTGCTTGAAAAAATCCAAAAGCGAGTCCCAGCTTCAGGGCATACGTTTTGACCTGCTTTTTCAGACAGATCCCTTTTGCAAAAGATACCGCACAGGCATCCATGGACAGACCAATCCCGATCAGAAATACAGAAAATAAACTCATTTTGTTTCCTCCTTCATAAAAAAGAGACCTATCCACGTAAATATCACGTGAATAAGTCTCGTTATTGAACGCAGTACCAGATGGAGAGCCATCAATATGTTGATACAGCGACTCTGTACAGAGCTAACTACTCCCTTATTGCAATTTCATTATCATAACAGAGTGGGGGAGTGATTGTCAAGGAAGAAAAAAATAAAAAATTAGCACTCAAGACTTGACCTGGCTAATAATAAGTGCTATATTACAAATAGAACAAAGGTAACAATAATTCATCAAAAGTAATCAACACTCCGGATCGTCCGGCTGTGCTTTATATAGATGAATGTATAGTAGGAAGGAGATATGACTTATGATGATGCCTAGTATTTTTGGAGAAAACTTATTTAATGATTGGATGGATTTTTCCTTTCCGGACATTGACAGAAAGCTGTATGGGAAACGTGCAGACCATATGATGAAGACAGATGTAAAAGAGACAGAGCATGGTTATGAAGTAGCAATGGATCTGCCGGGATTCAAAAAAGATGAGGTGAAGGCAGAACTGAAAGACGGATACCTGACCATCAGTGCGGCAAAAGGACTGGATAAAGATGAAAAAGATAAGAATGGTACTTATATCCGAAGAGAACGCTATGTAGGAAATATGAGCCGCAGCTTTTATGTTGGAGAAGATATCACAGAAACCGATATTCATGCAAAATTTGAAGATGGTATTTTGATGTTGGATATTCCAAAGAAAGAAGAAAAGAAGCCGGTGGATGAAAAACGGTATGTAACAATAGAAGGATAAAAGATACGTTCCCCGGGCGAAGTCCCGGGGGATTTTTTTTGAGCGGGAGGTGATGGACAAATGGCAGTGAAGAGAGATTATTATGAAATCCTTGGAGTGAGCAAAAATGCAGATACAGGAGCGATCAAGAAAGCCTATCGGAAACTGGCCAAGAAATATCATCCGGATACCAATGCCGGAGATAAGCAGGCGGAAAAAGCATTCAAAGAAGTGACAGAGGCATATACAATCCTAAGTGATCCGGAAAAGAAAAAATTGTATGATCAGTTCGGTCATGCAGCTTTTGACGGCAGCGGAGCGGGGCAGAATCCTTATGGCGATCCTTTTGGAAATACAGGATCAGGTTATCGGGAATATCATTTTGAAAGCGGAAATATGGATGATATTTTTGGAGATATGTTTGATCAGATTTTCCATGGAAAGCAATCAGGTGGTTTTTACAGCAATCAGTTTGCAAGAAAAGGTGAGGATATAACGTCAGAAGTTTCGATTACTTTTGAAGAAGCTGTATTTGGATGTGATAAAGTGATCCATCTTCAGAACCCAGATGGCAGAGGAACGATACAATCTCTGCAGGTTCATATACCGGCGGGCATTGAAACTGGAAAAAGTGTAAGACTCCGTGGAAAAGGAATGTCTGGAAGAAATGGAGGCGAGGCTGGAGATCTTCTTCTGAAAGTAAGGGCTGGAGATAAACCGGGGTATGAAAGAAAAGGCGTGGATCTGTATACGAAGGTTGATATTCCGTTTACCACAGCGGTATTTGGCGGGGAAGTCCTGGTGACTACGCTTTATGGAAATGTTATGTGTAAAATTCAGCCGGGAACACAGTCCGGAACGAAGATCCGACTCAGAGGAAAGGGAATCGTGTCGATGAAAAATAGTTCCGTACACGGGGATCAATATGTCACTGTGCAGATAGAAGTGCCGAAATATTTAAATCCGGAAGCAAAACAAAAGTTAAAAGAGTTTGAAGCAGCATGCGGTCAGACGGTCAGACACCGAAATGGCAGTGTAGCATAAAAAATGGAGATTGTCTCAAAAGGCAGTCTCCATTTTTTAAAATCAGGAACTTTCCCGTTCTACAAGGGTTGGATCAAATACAAGATGCTGTGGAGCCGGTTTGGTATCGGATGGAGCATCAATTTCCTCAATGGCCATAAGCACAGCCTTTTTTCCCATCTCATGTGCAGGAATTTCAAGAGACGTCATGGTCGTTTCCAGCATTCCTCCGATGGAGTGTCCGGTGAGGCTGATCAGACGTATATCTTCCGGAACGAGCATGGACTGTTCCTTGATTGCCCGCAAAGCCCCGATTCCCTGAATATCTACGGATGTGATGATTGCATCCAGTTCGAAATAGTTGGTCAATAAAGATTCTGCACATTGGAAGCCGTATTCAAAGGTGTTTGCCTGTTGTGTGGACTCCGGGCAGATTTCTTTCAGACCGAGCTCAGAGATGGCTTTTTTATATCCCTGATATCGTTCATAATACGTGGAAAGAGACATGGGACCATTGATCAGACCGATTTCTTTGCAGCCTTTCTCAGCAAGGTATTTTACGGCACGATAAGCAGATTGCTTATAATTTGCGATCACACTGCTTAAATGGAGTTCTTGTTTTCGAATGATTTGTATGACAGAAATTCCACTGGTATGGATATCCCGGATCAAGCGTCCACATTTTCCAGTTCCGGCAATAATGATGCCATCTACAAATCCATTTCTCAATCGATTCAGACATTCTCTCTCCACATCCGGATCATCTTCGGTTGTACAAACTAAAATAGAATATCCGTGGTAACGGGCTTCTTCATCAATCCCCTGGATCAGTTCTGCGAACACGGTCATGGATAATCTGGGAACGACGATCCCGATGGTATGGCGCTTTCCCTGACGCAGCCCTTTGGCAAGAATGTTCGGCTGATAACTCAGCTCTTTTACTGCTTTAAAGATACGGGCTTTTGTGTCAGGATGGACGTAAGAAGTATTATTCAGAGCACGTGATACGGTACTGACATCTACACATGCAAGTTTCGCGACATCTTTTAATGTTGCCATGATTGCCTCCTTCATGAGTCTGTTTGATACAAACGATTGCATATGATGTTAATGCAACCATTTTATCTCAAAAAATAAGTTCCGTCAAATAGTTAAAAAATCAAAGAAAAAAACGAAAAATATATAGAAAATATGCAAAAAATTGCATGGTATATGCAACTTCTTGCAGAGGAAGTTCATTTCATTGACGGTGATTTCGAAAATATGATATATAAAGATTAACAGATATGCAAACGTTTGCTGACACATACAAAAGATCCAGGCGCAGGATCTTTGAACCCAGAAAATAATCATGAGATGTAAAGTAAAGGAGATTTTAACAATGGCAAAAGTAAAAAATTTCAAAACAATTTTCCCTGCAGTTTCAGTACCACTCAATGAAGACTATTCCATCAATGAACCTGAGTTCAGAGCATATTTGAGATGGATCAAAAGTTTTTATGGAAAAGGAATGGATGGCCTTGTATGTAATGGGCACACTGGAGAAATTACAGGGCTGACAAGAGCTGAGAGAAAACGAGTTGTTGAGATTTGTGCGGAAGAATGCGGAGACGTAATGACGATCATTTCCGGTGTCAACTGTGAAAATACAGCAGAAAGTATTGAAATGGCAAAAGAAGCAAAAGAAGCAGGAGCAGATGGAATTCTTCTGATGCCTCCTCATATGTGGCTGAGATTTGGCATGAATTCAGATGCACCTTTTGAATATGTAAAAGACGTTGCAGAAGGAGCAGATATTGATATTATTATTCATCTGTATCCGGCAACAAGCAAAGCTTTTTATCCTGTAGAAACATTGATCAAAATGTGTAAAGAAATCGATCATGTCAAATGTATTAAGATGGGAACACGAGTAACTTCTATATATGAACATGATGTACGTTTACTTCGTCAGGAATGCCCGGATATTTCATTGATCACATGCCATGATGAAACATTATGTGTAAGCTGGTTCCCGGGAATGGATGGAGCACTCATCGGATTTGCCGGCTGTGTACCGGAAATCATCTGTCCGGCAAGAGAAGTGTTTGCAAATCCTGACAAACATACATTAAAAGAAGCGCAGGATTGGTCAAACCGTATCTATCATATTTCGCAGGCAATTTACGGAGGCGGACAGCCATCGGGAGAAGCACATGCCAGACTGAAAGAAGCATTATATCAGAGAGGAATCTTCTCAAATGCATTGATGAGAAAACCAGTGCTTCCACTGAATCAGGAAGAAAAAGACTGGGTTGCTCTGGGACTCGAACGCAGCGACCTTCCAAAAGTAGATATGGAACAGTACAAACGTTAATTCGGGAAAGTGTGACCTTATGGAAAACAAAACAGCAGAAGTTTTTGGGCAAAATGTTGAACGGCTTCCATTAAAGGACCTGATCAAAAGAATTGGTCCGGGATTGATTGCAACAGGAATTGTGATTGGTCCCGGAGCAATCACAACTGCGGCAATGCTGGGAAGCAATTTTGGATATACATTGATTTGGCTTCTGATTCCGATTGTTTTTATGGGAATCACCTTTATGATGGTGACAAACCGACTTGCAATTATTACCGGAATGCCAACAATTCATGCAATCCGCAAATACTATGGACCCGTAGCAGCAGGTTTTGTGGGAATTGCGCTATTTATGGCATGCTTGTTTTTTACAATGGGAAATATATCCGGCACAGGAGCTGGTGTAAATCTGATTACAGGATTAAACTGGAAAATCGAATCTGCATTTATGATCGCAGTTGTTATTTACTGTTATTTTACAAAAAATGTATACTCAAAGGTAGAAAAGATTATTACGGCATGCATTTTAGGAATGATTGTTGCATTTTATGCAACCTTGATCGGTGTAGGAGGTCCGGATTGGGGAGAAACAGGAAAGTCTTTTATCAGTTTTAAAATGCCGGCAGGCGGGCTCGCAACAGCGCTGGCCTTTATTTCTACAAATGCAGCAGTAACGACAGGAATTTACAGTACTTATCTTGGAAAAGAAAAGAAGTGGAAAAAAGAAGACTTGTTCAATGGCGTAATGTTGACAGATGCAGTCGTTCATATTATCAGTGTTATTTTGATCACAGGGTCAATTATATTAGTTGGGGCAATTGTCCTTCATCCTATAGGCCAAAAAATCACAGCACCTGCACAATTAGCAGAAATGTTAGTTCCGATTATGGGTAATGCAGCAAAATACATTATGGGAATTGCTTTACTGGGAGCAGGATTTTCTTCTTTATTAGGAAATACACAAAGGGGTATGGTGTTGTTAAGTGCAGGGTTTGACAAAGATACTGGATTGGAGTCCAAACCAATCCGTATAGAATGTCTGCTTTGTCTGATATTTGCGATGGTTGTCTGCTATAGCTATGGTGGATCTCCAACGCAGCTGATTTTGATGGCAAACGTGGCAACCTCTATTGCGACTCCGGTAGCAGGGTTATTCATATTGCTGCTGCTTTGGCGAAAAGATGTGAATGAAGGGTATAAAAAACCAACGGTATTGAGAATATGTATGACAATCAGCTATATTTTTGTACTGTTCATGACATTTTCAGCTTTGAAAACGCAGATTCCAAACTTGATACAATCATTTACTTCATTATTTTGAGAAAAAAAGGATGTGGCTTAGGTTGCATCCTTTTTTATACTAAGAAAAACACATGAAATTGTCTGAATTGTGCGAAAAAAATAAAAAACAGAAAAAACATTGACAATTCACTCTGCCCGTGATAAGATACCACTTGT